>Ga0105055_10001928_pt1 | contig 33107 bp, 34 predicted proteins | sample BON03_FD_78090 | JGI IMG/M metagenome (GOLD analysis project Ga0105055, IMG submission 78090) | Freshwater microbial communities from Lake Bonney liftoff mats and glacier meltwater in Antarctica - BON-03 | ecosystem: Environmental > Aquatic > Freshwater > Ice > Glacier meltwater | place: Lake... | reverse complement strand
GGGTTTTTGGGGTCAGAGTCCAAATTCATCGTGCCTCCGGCACGCCCTTCGGGGGAGTTATTGGGGTCAGACACCAATTTCGCTGCGGTGCATCGCACCGCGCTCTCCGGGCGAGCCGTAGGCTCGGCGAATTTGGGCTCTGACCCCAAAAACTCAGAAATTGGCGTCTGACCCCAATAACCCGCAAAAAACAAACGGAGAGAATTGAAAATGGCTATTACCGCAAGCATGGTCGCAGAACTGCGCGCCAAAACTGATGCCCCCATGATGGAGTGCAAAAAAGCACTCACCGAGGCTGATGGCAACTTCGAAAAAGCAGAAGAAATCCTGCGCGTCAAGCTCGGCAACAAGGCCGGCAAGGCTGCCTCTCGCATCACCGCTGAAGGTGTGATTGCGTATCACGCCGAAGGCGAAGGTGACGCTAAAGTAGGCGCACTGGTCGAGATCAACTGCGAAACCGACTTTGTCACCAAAAACGACAGCTTTTTAGCCTTCACCGATGCGGTAGCCGTTGGCATCGTTAAAAACAATCCGGCAGACATGGTCGCGATTGGTGTCATGGCGCTTTCAATGGACGGCTTTGGCCCGACGGTTGAAGACGTGCGCAAGGGCCTGATCGGCAAGATAGGTGAGAACATGTCGGTGCGCCGCTTCAAACGTTTTGCAGGCGGCAAGCTGGCTTCTTACCTGCACGGCACGCGGATTGGCGTGGTGGTTGAATTTGACGGGGATGAGGCCGCCGCCAAAGACGTTGCCATGCACGTTGCCGCTATGAAGCCGGTGTCGCTGGCAAGTAGCGACGTGCCTGCCGAACTGGTCGCCAAAGAGCGTTCCGTTGCCGCAGCCAAGGCGGCGGAAGATGCGTCTGTGGCCACGGCAGCCGGCAAGCCCGTGCAATCGGCTGAAATCGTTGCCAAGCGCATCGAAGGCGGTGTACAGAAGTACCTGAAAGAAGTCAGTCTGCACAACCAGAGCTTTGTCAAAAACGACAAGCAGACGGTTGAGCAAATGCTGAAAGAAAAAGCCACCGCAGTGAAATCCTTCACCCTGTACGTGGTGGGCGAGGGCATTGAGAAAAAGGTAGATGACTTTGCGGCTGAAGTGGCTGCACAGATCGCTGCTGCCAAAGCTGCCTGATTTTTTTCAGGGTTTTTGGGGTCAGAGTCCAAATTCATTGTGCCCTTGGCACGCCCTTCGGTGGAGTTATTGGGGTCAGACACCAATTTCGCTGCGGTGCATCGCACCGCGCCCTCCGGGTGAACCGTAGGCTCGGCGAATTTGGGCTCTGACCCCAAAAACTCTAAAATTGGCGTCTGACCCCAATAACCCCTAAACTTCACCACAACCCAATTTACGAAAGTCCCCGCATGCCAGCCTACAAGCGAATCTTGTTAAAACTGTCAGGTGAGGCCTTGATGGGCGACGATGCCTTCGGCATCAACCGTGCCACGATTGTGCGCATAGTCGAAGAAATCGCTGAAATTACGCGCATGGGTGTGCAGGTAGCGGTCGTCATTGGTGGCGGTAACATCTTTCGCGGTGTGGCGGGCGGCTCGGTCGGCATGGACCGCGCCACCGCCGATTACATGGGTATGCTGGCCACCGTGATGAATGCGTTGGCCCTTGGCGACACCATGGACAAAGCGGGACTCACGCCGCGTGTGATGTCGGCTATCAGCATTGAGCGTGTGGTCGAGCCTTATGTTCGACCCAAGGCGCTGCAATATCTGGAAGAAGGCAAGGTTGTCATTTTTGCCGCCGGAACCGGTAATCCCTTTTTTACTACTGATACCGCTGCAGCTCTTCGCGGCGCTGAAATTGGCGCGGAAATTGTACTCAAGGCCTCCAAGGTCGATGGCGTTTACAGTGCAGATCCTAAAAAAGACCCTAAGGCTACGCGCTATGCGACCATCACTTTTGACGAAGCAATTGGTAAAAAACTAGAGGTGATGGATGCCACGGCGTTTGCCCTTTGCCGCGACCAAAAGCTGCCTATCAAGGTTTTTAGTATTTTTAAGAATGGCGCACTCAAACGCGTCGTAGAGGGCGAAGATGAAGGTACGCTGGTGCATGTCTAATTCCACTTCTAAATCATTCCTATATGTTGTTGCTTCGCCTTGCCGTGCTACAGCACTGCCTGCGGTTTCGCGCCTAATCTAGAAATGATTTAGAAATGGAATAAGAGCTTGGTTTTTGCCAAGTCAGAAAACTCGGAGTTTCAAGTATGAGCATCGTTGAGATCAAGCAGAATGCAGAACAAAAAATGCAGCAGTCCATTGACTCGTTCAAGGGCGGGCTGACTAAAATCCGCACGGGTCGCGCCAACCCGGGCCTGCTAGACACCGTACAGGTGGACTATTACGGCTCTATGGTGCCCATCAGTCAGGTGGCTAATGTGTCGCTGTTAGATGCCCGAACCATCAGCGTGTCGCCCTGGGAAAAAGGCATGGGCGCGAAGATTGAAAAAGCCATTCGTGACTCAGACTTGGGCCTCAACCCGGCAGCCCAGGGTGACCTGATTCGGGTTCCCATGCCAGCCATGACCGAGGAGCGCCGCAAAGAGCTCACCAAGATTGTGCGCGGTGAGGGTGAGCACGCCAAAGTGGCGATTCGCAACCTGCGCCGCGACGCGAACGACGGCATCAAAAAGCTGCTCAAGGATAAGCTGGCCTCCGAAGACGATGAGCGCCGTTCGCAGGACGAAATTCAAAAATCGACAGACCGTTTCATTGCCGAAGTTGACAAGCTGGTCACTGGCAAGGAACAAGACATCATGGCCGTCTAACGTGTTGCCCCCACATCACATTGCCATCGTTATGGATGGCAATGGCCGCTGGGCGAACAAGCGCTTTTTGCCGCGCATTGCAGGGCACAAGCAAGGTGTTGACGTGCTGCGGCGCTGTGTTGAAAACTGTACCGAGCGTGGCGTTGCTGTTCTCACGGTGTTTGCTTTTTCGTCGGAAAACTGGAACCGTCCCACCGATGAGGTCTCTGGTTTGATGGAGCTTTTGGCGTTTTCTTTGTCGCGTGAAGTACCGCGTTTGAAAGCCAACGGTGTGCGGCTGTATTTTGTTGGCGACAGGCAGCGGCTTTCAGCCAAGGTGCAGGCGGGGCTGGCTCAGGCTGAAGCTGACACAGCTGACAACCAGCGCCTTGTCCTGAACGTTTGTTTTAACTACGGTGGCCGTTGGGACATTGCCCAGGCTGCTCAAAAACTGGTCAGCAGTGGTGAGGCCATCACTGAATTGTCGCTGGATCGTGCCATGGCTTTGGCGCATGTGCCCGACCCTGACCTGTTGATACGCACGGGTGGCGATTGTCGCATCAGCAACTTTTTGCTGTGGCAGGCGGCTTATTCAGAGTTGGTTTTTACAGACAAGTTGTGGCCAGACTTTGATGGCGTGGCGCTTGATGAGGCTATTGCCGTGTTCAATGGCCGAGAGCGGCGATTCGGGCGCTTGGGGCAGACATCGGCGCAGCTTGGTGCTGCGGTAAAAAGCCACACGCTGGATCAGAAAGTCAGGGTCGCTTGATGGGGTCTCCGAATGCTTAAGCAGCGCGTCATCACGGCGATGGCCTTGCTTGCGGTGTTGTTACCCGCTCTTTTTTATCCAACGCCATTTCCCTTTTGTCTGGTTGCTCTGGTACTGATTGCTGCTGGCGGATGGGAATGGGGTCGCCTGAACGGATGTGGTCAGATTTTTTCAATATTTTTAGCCTCCGCTACTGCGGCGCTATGCGTGCTGGCGTGGTACTTCGGGCTGCTTGAAAAGCCGCTGCAAATGCTCTGGGTCTTTGCGGGTGCAGCATGGGTTATGGCGGGTGCCGGACTTTTACGGCTAGGGGTTTCTGGTTGGGCGCGCTTGCCCAAAGCGCTGCGTTTGTTGGGCGGCGTGGTGGTGCTGTTTTTGGCCTGGCTGGCGATTGCGCAGGCCCGAGTGATAGGCATCAACTTCCTGCTATCGGTATTGCTGCTGGTGTGGGTGGCTGATATTTTTGCCTACTTTGCAGGCCGCACTTTTGGTGGCCGGTTTAGCAAAAGCAAGCTGGCTCCCGGCATCAGCCCCGGTAAAAGCTGGGAGGGTGTTTGGGGTGGTATGGCCGGGGTCGTCGTGCTTGCATTTGCATGGCTTGCGCTGGATCACCAGACGGCCGGTTTTGGTGGCAGCCTCTATGCGCGCCTTTGGGCCCAGCACGGAGCCATCGTGATGCTGCTGGCGGTGGTTTTTCTGGCTGCCATGAGCGTGGTGGGTGACCTGGTTGAGTCGCTCATCAAACGCAGTGCTGGAGCCAAGGATTCGAGTGGCCTGTTACCTGGCCACGGTGGTGTGCTGGACCGGGTCGATGCCTTGCTGCCGACCCTGCCGCTGGCCATGATGCTGGTCAGTTTTTAGGTTTCTATGCTCGACAAAAAGCAGCGCATCACGATTCTTGGTTCTACCGGATCAGTGGGGGTCAACACGCTCGATGTGATCGCGGCGCATCCCGGCCTTTTTGAGGTGTTCGCACTCAGCGCCGCCTCGCAAACCGATTTAATGCTGGCGCAGTGCGCGCGCTTCAAACCGCGTTACGCCGTCATGGTCAGCCAGCCGCATGCCCGCGATCTGGCTGAAAAAGTAAAGGCCAATGGGCTTGAAACCATTGTTTTGTGGGATCAAGCGGCTCTTGAAATGATAGCGTCGCACGATCATGTTGATGCCGTGATGGCGGCCATCGTCGGTGCAGCAGGTTTGAGCCCTTGTATGGCGGCTGCCAAAGCTGGCAAGCGCCTGTTGCTGGCCAACAAGGAGGCGCTGGTGGTTGGCGGCGATGTTTTCATGCAGGCGGTAGCCGCCGGGGCTGCGCAGTTGCTGCCGATCGACAGCGAGCATTCCGCCATTTTCCAGTCATTGCCCGAAGATCCTTCAACATGGGCCGCGCGGGTTGAAAAAATCATCCTGACAGCCTCTGGCGGGCCGTTTCGCACGCGCGATCCGGCTACCTTGCGCCATGTCACACCGGACGAGGCTTGTGCGCACCCCAACTGGGTGATGGGGCGCAAAATTTCCGTTGATTCGGCGACCATGATGAACAAGGCGCTGGAAGTCATTGAGGCCAAATACCTGTTTGGCCTCATCCCTGCGCAAATTGAAGTGGTCATCCATCCGCAAAGCATCATTCACTCGATGGTGCAGTACCGTGACACCTCGGTGCTTGCACAGCTGGGTACACCCGACATGCGGGTGCCGATAGCCTATGGCCTGGCCTGGCCGGGCAGAATCGCCTCGGGTGCGCAGGCGCTGGACTTCAAGGCGCTGGCAACCATGACGTTTGAAGTACCCGACCATCAGCGCTTTCCGGGGCTGCAACTTGCATGGGAAGTGCTGGCCGCCCCCACGGGCAGTACGGCAATACTGAACGCAGCCAATGAGATTGCGGTTGCGGCATTTCTGGGAAAACGTATACGCTTTGACCAGATTCACCACGTAAACCGTGCAACTTTGGATCGGCTTGCGGTATCTGAAATACGCGGCCTGGACGATTTGCTGGCGCTTGATGCCCAGGCGCGTGCCATTGCTGGTGATATTGCCAGCACTTTTCGCTGAATATCTGAAGGTTTGACGTGTTGACCCTGCTTGCTTTTGTGGTTGCCATTGGGGTGCTGATTGCGGTACATGAATACGGCCATTACCGGGTCGCGGTGGCGTGCGGCATCAAGGTACTGAAGTTTTCCATTGGTTTTGGAAAGCCGATTTACACCTGGCGGCTAAAAGGCAATTCTTGCGAATTTTCCATCGGCATGCTGCCGCTGGGCGGCTACGTGAAGATGCTGGACGAGCGCGAGGCTCCGGTCGATGCGTCTGAACGCCATCTGGCTTTCAATACCCAGCCCTTGAGGTCGCGGACTGCGGTGGTTGCGGCTGGCCCGGCAGCCAATTTGTTGCTGGCCATTGTGCTGTACAGCATCGTCAACTGGAGCGGCCAACAGGCGCCCATGGCCATACTGGCCAGCCCGGTGGCAGGCTCGATAGCTGATCGCGCAGGCTTGCGCGGACAAGATCTGGTGGTCCGAGCTGCGTTTGATGGCGAGCAACTGGAGTCGGTACGTTCTTTTGAGGATTTGCGCTGGCGTTTGACGCAAGGCGCGCTCAATGGCCGTGACGTGCGGCTGGCGATCAGTCGGGACTCGTCTGCCTCGAAGGCTGCGCAGGCTGTGGATCTGCCAACTCGTGAAGTGCTGCTTAAGCTGAGCGAGATGAATGCCAGCGATGCGGACCCGCAGATGTTCCGCAAGATCGGCATTCTGGGCCCCTGGACGCAGCCGGTCATAGGCGATGTGATGGCTGGCAGTGTTGCAGACAAAGCCGGTCTGCGTGCGGGTGATGTTGTTCAGAAAGTAGGCAGCACCACTATCGTGGACGGTCAGCAATTGCGGGAAACCATACGCAGCTCGCTGCAGCTTGGTGTCAACCCGCCTGTAGCCCTGACGCAAAACTGGAAAATCCTGCGTGCTGGGCAAACCATCGAGTTACTGGTTACGCCCGAAGCGCGCCAGGACGGCAAGATCGTCGTTGGCCGCATCGGTGCCTACGTGGGTGCGCCACCCCAATTTGTCAATGTTAGCTACGGCATCTTGGAGGGTCTGTGGCAGGGTGCTGTTCGGACCTGGGATGTCTCTTTGTTGACCCTGAAAATGATGGGGAAGATGCTGACCGGAGAGGCCTCCCTGAAAAATCTCAGCGGGCCGCTGACGATTGCAGACTACGCCGGCAAGTCTGCCAGCCTGGGCTGGACGTCCTATTTGGTGTTTCTGGCGCTGATCAGCGTGAGTCTCGGCGTGCTTAATTTGCTGCCTCTGCCGGTTCTGGATGGCGGTCACCTGATGTATTATCTTTGGGAGGCAGTCACTGGAAAAAGCGTGTCTGATGCGTGGATGGGCAGATTGCAGCGCGGCGGCGTTGCGATTCTGCTGTGCCTGATGTCGGTGGCCCTGTTTAATGACATTACCCGGCTCCTTGGCTAGGAGCTAGGCTAACACCTAAAGTTCATGCAAAAAAAATTCAATCGATTCAAATTTCGAACCGTGTTCGCCATTGCGGTCAGCCTGTTGATGGCCCACTCGGCGTGGGCAGTTGATCCCTTTACGCTGCGGGACATCCGGGTTGAGGGCTTGCAGCGTGTGGAGCCGGGAACGATATTTGCGTCGCTTCCCTTCAGGGTCGGCGAAACCTATAACGATGACAAAGGCTCCACGGCCATTCGTGCCTTGTTTGGGTTGGGCCTGTTCAAGGATGTGCGGCTGGAAGTCAGCGGGGATGTGCTGGTGGTGATTGTCGAGGAGCGCCCAACGATTGCAGACGTCAACTTTGTTGGCAGCAAGGAGTTTGATAAGGATGTGCTTAAAAAAGTGCTGAGGGAAATCGGCCTCAACGACGGGCAGCCTTTCGACAAATCGCTGGCTGACAAGGCCGAGCAGGAGCTCAAGCGCCAGTACATCAACCGCAGCATGTATGGTGTCGAAATCGTCACCACCGTCACGCCGATCGAGCGCAACCGCGTCAACCTCACCTTCAATGTGACCGAAGGCGACACCGCAAAAATCAAGGAAATACACATCGTCGGCAACAAGGCGTTCAGCGAGTCCACCCTGCGCAACCTGTTTGATCTGGACACTGGTGGCTGGATGAGCTGGTACACCAAGTCAAACCGCTATTCACGTGCCAAGCTCAATGCCGATATCGAAAGCCTGCGTTCCTACTATTTGGCGCGCGGCTATCTTGAATTCAAGATTGACTCCACGCAGGTGGCGATCTCCCCTGACAAGCAGGATGTCAGTATCACCATCAATGTGACCGAGGGTGAGCGCTTTCTGGTGTCGAGTATCAAGCTGGACGGCAACTACATTGGCAAGGAAGATGAATTCAAATCACTGGTGACCATCAAGCCGGGGCAAGCCTATAACGCAGACACGGTTACCGAGACAACCAAGGCTTTCACCGATTACTTTGGCACTTTCGGTTTCGCATTTGCAAGGGTCGATGTCATACCGGAAATTGACCGCGTCAATAATCGCGTCGCTTTTGTCCTGCAGGGCGACCCCTCGCGTCGCGCCTATGTCCGACGCATCAATGTGGTGGGTAACAACCGCACCCGTGATGAGGTGGTGCGCCGTGAGTTCAGACAATTCGAGTCGTCGTGGTACGACGGTGACAAGATCAAACTTTCCCGTGACCGTGTTGACCGCCTCGGCTTTTTTACCGAAGTTAATGTCGATACCCGGGATGTCAGCGGAACCTCCGACCAGGTGGACGTGACAGTCAATGTGCTTGAAAAACCAACCGGTAACCTGACGCTGGGGGCAGGGTTTTCAAGCGCTGAAAAATTGTCCTTGAGCTTTGGTATTAAACAGGAAAACGTGTTTGGATCCGGTCAATATCTGGGTGTTGAATTCAACACAAGCAAAATCAACCGCCAGTTGGTTCTGAGTACGGTTGACCCCTATTTCACGGCAGACGGTATTTCGCGCTCGCTGGATCTCTACCACCGTACCAGCCGTCCCCTGGATGGCCAGGGTGGCGACTATGGATTGAACACAACCGGTACCAGCATACGCTTTGGTGTGCCGTTTACCGAGACCGATACGGTTTATTTTGGTGCTGGCTACGAGCGCCTCACGATCGAACCGGGCATCAATCCCTTACCACCGTTGCACCAGAATTACGCCGATCTGTTTGGTTTGTCGAGTACGGCCATACCGCTCACGGTCGGCTGGACGCGTGATAACCGCGACAGCGCCTTGGTACCAACCAAAGGGCGCTTCCAGCGGGTTTTTGGCGATCTGAGTTTGGCGGGTGATGCCCGTTACGCACGTGCAAATTACCAAATCCAGCAGTACATTCCGCTCAGCAAGCAGTTTACCGTTGCCCTCAATGGAGAACTCGGATGGGGTAAGGGCCTGAGCAATCGGCCTTTCCCGATTTTTAAGAATTTCTCATCGGGCGGCCTTGGCTCTGTCAGGGGATTCCAGCAGGGATCGCTCGGCCCGCGTGAGGGTGTGGCGCCCAACGATGTTGCTACGGGTGGCCCTAAAAAGATCACGCTCAATGCAGAGCTAATAGCCCCATTCCCGGGCACGGGCAATGACCGTACTCTGCGCATGTTTGTATTTGTGGATGCGGGTAACGTATTTGGGCCAGACCAGAAATACAGCTTCAGTGAAATTCGTGCAACCTACGGTGTCGGTGTCAGCTGGCTATCGCCTGTAGGTCCTTTACGCTTTGGTATTGCCAACCCGTTGCGTCAAAAAGATGGCGATAGAATAGAGCGCTTTCAGTTCCAGATTGGTACATCTTTCTAATGAAGAACATTTCACGCAAACTATTGTTGGGCTCCGTGATTGCGCTGGCTGGCTTTTCTGCCAGTGCCCAGGAGTTCAAGGTCGGGATTGTCAATCTGGATCGTATTTTCCGTGAAGCGAATTCGGCAAAGGCTGCGCAGACCAAGCTGGAGACTGAATTCGGCAAGCGCGAGAAAGACCTGAACGATGTCGCGACACTGATCAAAACGCTGTCTGACAAATTTGAGCGTGAAGTACCTACCCTGTCTGAAACCCAGCGTAATACGCGGCAAAAGCAGATTATGGATCAGGACAGGGATTTTCAGCGCAAACGCCGTGAGTTCCAGGAAGACCTCAATGCACGTAAAAATGAAGAACTCCAACAGGTCATAGAGCGCGCTAACAAGGTCGTCAAGGCACTCGCAGAGGCTGAAAAATACGACCTGATTCTTCAGGAAGTGGTCTACGTCAACCCCAAGCACGACATCACCGATAAAGTGCTCAAGTCGCTGAATGCCACTACCGGCAGATAATCGGCGGCGTAGCAGCAAAAAACCACGCCACGGCGCAGGTGCCGCATGGCTATAAAAATCGCTGCCATCGTTGATGCACTGGCAGCCGAGTTCGACGCACGCCTGGTAGGTGATGCCAATCTGCTGATTGAAGGCCTGTCCTCGCTGGAGCAGGCTACAAGCCGGCAACTGACTTTCCTGAGCCACCCCAAATATATAGCGCACCTCGCGCATTCATCTGCAGCATGCGTTGTCGTCGCGCCTTCATTCGAGTCGGCTGCCATGGAACGTGGCAGCTGTATCGTGGTGGATGACCCTTATTATTATTTTGCGCGTATCACGCAGATATGGAAGCGTCATCACAGCGTGGAGTCTGCCCCTGCCATCCATCCCGCAGCGTTCATTGATCCGCTGGCCCAGGTTGCGCCAGGCGTGTTTGTGGGCGCGTTTGCCTGCATAGGCGCTGGTGCCGTGATCGGCTCTGGCGCACGCATCGGGGAGCACTGTGTGATTGGGAAAAATGCACGGGTAGGCGAGAGCAGTTGCCTTTCTGTCCGTGTCACGCTGGGTGACAGTTGTAGCGTGGGTGAGCGTTGCATCATTCACCCTGGCGTGGTCGTGGGTGCTGACGGCTTCGGCTTTGCACCGCATCAGGGACGCTGGGAAAAGATCGAACAGCTGGGTGCTGTGCGTATCGGCAACGATGTCGAGATCGGTGCCAATACCTGTATTGACCGCGGTGCCATGCAGGACACGGTGATTGAAAATGGTGTCAAGCTTGACAACCTGATCCAGATCGGCCACAACGTACATATTGGCGCGCATTCAGCCTTGGCCGGATGCGTTGGCGTTGCGGGCAGCGCGCGAATTGGTGCGCACTGTACGGTAGGTGGCGGCGCTGTCGTACTCGGACATTTGACGCTGGCAGACCATGTTCATATTTCTGCGGCATCCGTCGTGACGCGTTCAATCCTGAAGCCCGGAAACTACACGGGCCTGTTTCCTATCGACGACAATGCGAAGTGGGAAAAAAACGCAGCCAGCCTCAAGCAACTCTCGACCTTTCGCGAGCGACTTAAACAGCTTGAAATCCAGCTTAAAAATTTCCCTGCATCTATAGAAGAAAAATCATGATGGACATTCACCAGATTCTCAAGCAGCTACCGCATCGCTACCCGTTTTTGATGGTTGACCGCGTGCTCGAAATTGAAAAAGGTAAACGCATCAAGGCGCTTAAAAACGTCACCATCAATGAGCCCTTCTTCGTCGGGCACTTTCCACATCGTCCGGTGATGCCTGGTGTCTTGATGCTGGAAGCTATGGCGCAAGCCGCTGCTTTATTGGCGTTTGACATGCTCGGACAAGCACCTGATGACAAAACCGTTTACTACTTCGCAGGCATTGATGCTGCCCGCTTCAAGCGCCCCGTGGAACCTGGCGATCAACTCATCATGGACGTGACGCTGGAGCGCATGAAGGCGGGCATTTTCAAGTTCAAGGGCGTGACACGCGTGGGTGAGCACATCGCTTGCGAGGCAGAGCTGATGTGTACGATGCGAGTCATTGCTTAAAGTGTCCGGCGTGCAAGACATGACGCAGAGCTCTGCTGCTACAGCCATAACAGGCATAGCGGCTACGCCAACAGGTATTCACCCGACCGCCATCATTGACCCCAGGGCCCAACTCGACCCATCCGTCAGCGTGGGTCCGTACACCGTTATCGGGCCGTATGTCAGCATCAAGGCTGGCACCACGGTTGGCCCGCACTGCGTGATTGAAGGCCACACCAGCATAGGGCGGGACAACCGCATCTTCCAGTTCAACTCGCTGGGTGCCATTCCGCAAGACAAAAAATATGCCGGTGAACCCTGTGAGCTGGTTATTGGCGACCGCAATACCATTCGCGAATTCTGTACCTTCAATATTGGCTCTCCCGGTGATGTTGGCGTTACCCGCGTTGGCGATGACAATTGGATCATGGCCTACGTGCATCTGGCGCATGACTGCCAGGTCGGCAACCAGACGATTTTCGCCAACAACACGCAGCTGGCCGGGCATGTGCATATTGGTGACTGGGTTATTCTCGGCGGCTTTACGGTGGTGCATCAGTTTGTACGTGTCGGTGCGCACAGCATGACGGCAATGTGCTCGCTGCTGTTTGCAGATTTACCGCCCTTCGTCATGTCGCAAGGCCAGCCGGCAGAAGCCCGTACCATGAACTTTGAAGGCTTGCGCCGGCGCGGGTTTTCAGCTGAACGGATTGCGGCAGTCAAGGCTATGCACAAGGCCTTGTACCGTGAAGACCTGACTCTGGCGCAGGCGCAAGCGCAGATCGCTGCCTTGACCGATAAATATCCCGAAGCGCTGCCCGATGTTCAGATGATGCTGGGCTTTTTAGAGCACACCTCGCCGCAGCGCGGCATTGTTCGTTAGGGTATTTATGCGCATGGCTATGGTCGCTGGCGAAACTTCCGGCGATTTGCTGGCTGGGTTTTTAATCGATGGACTGAAAGCCCGCTGGCCTGCTGTAGACACCTTTGGCATCGGCGGGCCCCAAATGCAGGCGCGTGGTTTTAGCGCTTGGTGGCCGAGCGACAAGCTGGCGGTGCGCGGCTATGTTGAGGTGCTGCGCCATTACCGAGAAATCGTCGGCATTCGCCAGCAACTTAAAGACCGCTTGTTCGATCAAAAACCAGATGTTTTCCTTGGCGTTGATGCGCCTGATTTCAATCTTGATCTGGAAGCCTCGTTAAAGGCGGCAGGCATCAAGACTATCCATTTCATCAGTCCCGCTATCTGGGCCTGGCGTGCTGATCGTCTGGAGAAAATCCGTCGCAGCGTCGATCATGTCCTTTGCATCTTTCCGTTCGAGCCCGCCTTGCTGGCCGCGCATGGTATTGCTGCGACCTACGTTGGTCACCCGTTGGCCAATGTCATCCCGATGCAGCCAGACCGCGCTGCTGCACGGCGCAAGCTGGGTCTAGACGATGAGGAACTAGTTGTCGCCATACTGCCAGGCAGCCGGAAATCAGAAATTCAATACCTCGCCAGACGCTTCTTTGAGGCTGTAGCCCTTATTTCACGTGCACGGCCAGCTATTAAATTCATAGTGCCTGCGATCCCAGTACTCATGCAAGAGATTGAGCGTATCGCAGCCCAGGTAGGCATTTCGGGCAAGCTGCACATCATGCAAGGCCAGTCGCATACGGTGCTGGCTGCCTGCGATGTAACGCTGATCGCTAGCGGCACAGCCACGCTGGAGGCCGCGCTGTTCAAGCGGCCCATGGTGATTGCTTACACCATGAACTGGCTGTCATGGCAAATCATGCAGCGTAAAAAACTGCAACCCTGGGTTGGTCTGCCAAATATTTTGTGCCAGGATTTTGTAGTGCCTGAGCTGTTGCAAGATGCAGCGACGCCCGAAGCGCTGGCGGCAGCGGTGCTGCAATGGATAGATGCAAAATCTGCAACTCTTGAGAAAATAGTGGCGCTAGAGCAGCGCTTTACCCGGCTGCACGCAGAGCTGCAGCGCGATACCTTTCAACTGGCAACTGATGCGATCCAAAAAATTCTCTTTGAAGGCTGAACAGACCGCGCTGTCCTGGGATATTCCCGGTTTTTTGATGGCCGGTGTGGACGAGGCCGGGCGCGGGCCACTGATGGGCCCTGTCGTGGCTGCAGCCGTGATTCTTGACGAGTTGAACCCGATCAAGGGGCTGGCAGATTCCAAAAAACTGTCGCCACTCAAACGCGAGAAGCTTTACGACGAAATCCGTGCCAAGGCACTGTGCTTTTCCATCGCACTGGCCACGGTTGAGGAAATCGACAGGCTCAACATACTGCAAGCCACCATGCTGGCAATGCAGCGCGCTGTGGAGGGCTTGCGCCTGAAACCGCACAAGGTACTGGTCGATGGCAACCGTTTGCCGGTCCTGCGCATGTTGGCAGAGGCGATTGTGAAGGGCGATGCGCTGGTACCGGCTATTTCGGCGGCATCTATTTTGGCCAAGGTACACCGTGACCGCTGGTGCGCCGAGTTTCATCTTCAATACCCACAGTACGGCTTTGCGGGGCACAAGGGTTACGGCACCGCAGCGCATCTGGCTGCATTGCGCCAGCATGGTGCTTGCCCGCAGCACCGCCGCTCGTTTGCGCCTGTGGCTGAGGTGCTGCTATGAGTGATGTTATGCGCATCACATCAAGAGACAACCCGCTCATCAAAGAGCTGCGCAAACTCTCTCAAGACAGCACCGCCTACCGCAAGCAGGGGCGTATCTGGCTGGAGGGCGATCATTTGTGTCGGGCCGCACTTGCCAAAGGTTTGCAGCCGGCAATAGCCTTGTTTGCAGAGTCTTTTTGGCCTCAAGCCCAAGCCCAATCAGAATGGTCGCAATCAGCTATTAAAAACATAGTAATCGCCGATGCGTTGCTGCCAGAAATCAGCGGGCTTGAGTCGCCGGCACGCATGGGTTTTGTGCTTGACTTGCCCGTTGTACCAGCGCTTTTACCCGGTGCGGCCTCTGTCATCCTTGACCGCGTGCAGGATGCCGGTAATGTCGGTTCTATTTTGCGCAGCGCGGCCGCATTTGGCTTTGGCCAGATCATCGCGCTCAAAGGAACCGCCGCGCTGTGGTCGCCCAAGGTTTTGCGCGCTGGCATGGGCGCGCACTTTGCGCTGCGTCTGCTTGAGGGGGTTGATCCTGTCGCGCTGGATGAACTCGAAATCCCGATGCTTGTCACCAGCTCGCATCAAGGCCGTTTTTTGCACCAGCAGAAGTTACCCCTGCCTTGCGCCTGGGTCATGGGCCATGAAGGGCAGGGTGTCAGCGATGATTTGATGGCTCGCGCCAGCCTGAAAGTACGGATAGCCCAGCCCGGCGGCGAAGAGTCGCTCAATGTGGCGGCTGCGGCAGCGATTTGCCTATACGCAAGCAAGCTATAATCAAGAGCTTTTCAAAACACAGCTTCGCCCAAGCGCCACACAAGCCAAATCCCTCACAAAAGCAGCCACAACAGTCTTGAACGAGACAACACTTGTGCATGCTTGGGCGAACCGTAACCAATCCGGAGAACCCAGTGCTTTTGTCTCTACAGGGAAACCATCCCAACGCCATATTGGCGCTCGCAGACGGCACGGTCTTTATCGGCCAGTCCATAGGTGCGCAAGGCGCAACGATTGGTGAGGTGGTTTTCAATACCGCCATGACCGGCTATCAGGAAATCCTTACCGACCCGAGCTATTGCCAGCAAATTGTCACGCTGACCTACCCGCATATCGGCAACTACGGCATCAATGACGAAGACGTTGAAGCTGGCAAAGTGCATGCCGCCGGTCTCATCATCAAAGACTTGTCGTTGCTGGCATCGAACTTCCGCTCAACCATGACCTTGTCTGAATATCTGGTCAAGGAAGGCACGGTTGCGATTGCCGGCATTGACACGCGGCAACTGACCCGCGTGCTGCGCAGTAAGGGGGCTCAAAATGGCTGTATCATGGCCTTGGCTAAAGGCGAAAAAGTCACCCAGGTAGCAAAAGACAAAGCCATAGTGGCGGCTCGCAGCGCACCCAGCATGGCAGGGCTTGATCTGGCCAAAGTCGTGTCCGTCAAGCAAACCTATGAGTGGACGCAAACCGAATGGAGGCTCGGCTCGGGTTATGGTGTGCAGATCACACCGAAATTCCACGTTGTCGCGTTCGACTTTGGTATCAAGAAAAACATCCTGTGCATGATGGCCGAGCGCGGTGCGCGCATCACGGTCGTGCCAGCGCAAACCCTTGCCGTCGACGTACTCAAGCTCAAACCAGATGGCATCTTCCTGAGCAACGGCCCGGGCGACCCGCAACCGTGCGACTACGCCATCGCCGCCGTGGCGGAGTTGATCGAAACCGGCATTCCCACTTTTGGTATTTGCCTGGGCCACCAGATCATGGCGCTGGCCAGTGGTGCCAAAACTTTCAAGATGAAATTCGGCCATCACGGTGCCAATCATCCAGTCAAAGACCTTGATAACGGGCGTGTCAGTATCACCAGCCAGAACCATGGTTTTGCGGTGGATGAGAAATCGCTGCCTGCCAATTTGCGTCCAACTCACATCAGCCTGTTTGACGGCACGCTGCAAGGCCTGGTGCGTACCGACAAGCCGGCGTTTTGCTTTCAGGGCCATCCCGAAGCGTCGCCGGGGCCGCATGATATTTCATATTTGTTTGATCGGTTTACCGCCCTCATGGATCAACATGGAGGCAAAAAATAATGCCAAAACGCACAGACATCAAAAGCGTCCTCATCATAGGCGCAGGCCCCATCATCATTGGGCAGGCTTGCGAGTTTGACTATTCAGGCGTGCAGGCCTGCAAGGCTTTGCGTGAAGAGGGCTACAAAGTCATTTTGATTAACAGTAACCCTGCAACGATCATGACCGACCCAGCCACGGCTGACGTGATCTATATCGAGCCGATCACTTGGCAGACGGTCGAAAAGATCATTGTCAAGGAGCGGCCCGACGCAATTTTGCCGACCATGGGTGGCCAGACCGCGCTGAACTGCGCTCTCGACCTGTGGCACCACGGCATCTTGGAAAAGTACAAGGTTGAGCTGATTGGCGCCAGCCCGGAGGCTATCGACAAGGCCGAAGACCGGCTGAAGTTCAAGGACGCGATGACCAAGATCGGTCTGGCTTCGGCCCGATCGGGCATTGCCCACAGCATGGAAGAAGCGTGGGTGGTGCAAAAAACATTGGGTTTCCCCACCGTGATCCGCCCCAGCTTCACGCTGGGCGGAACCGGCGGTGGCATTGCCTATAACTCTGAAGAATTTGAGACGATTTGCAAGCGCGGTCTGGAGGCCTCACCGACCAATGAGCTGCTGATTGAAGAGTCGCTGTTGGGCTGGAAAGAGTACGAGATGGAAGTCGTGCGCGACACCGCTGACAACTGCATCATCGTCTGCTCGATTGAAAACCTCGACCCTATGGGCGTGCATACCGGCGACTCCATCACGGTAGCGCCAGCCCAGACCTTGACCGACAAGGAATACCAGATTCTGCGCAACGCATCGCTAGCAGTGCTGCGCGAGATTGGCGTTGATACCGGTGGCTCCAACGTCCAGTTCGCCATCAACCCGGCAGATGGCCGCATGGTGGTGATAGAGATGAATCCGCGTGTCTCGCGGTCATCGGCGCTGGCATCAAAAGCCACCGGCTTTCCGATTGCCAAGGTTGCAGCCAAGCTGGCGGTTGGCTACACGCTCGACGAGTTGCGTAACGACATTACCGGTGGCGCTACCCCCGCGAGTTTTGAGCCCAGCATTGACTACGTCGTCACGAAAATTCCGAGGTTTGCATTCGAAAAATTTCCGACAGCCGATCCCCGCCTGACGACGCAGATGAAGTCGGTCGGTGAAGTCATGGCCATGGGTCGGACTTTTCAAGAGTCGTTCCAGAAAGCATTACGCGGACTTGAGGTTGGCGTAGATGGTATGAACGAAAAAACCCAGGATCGCGAAGTGCTTGAGAAAGAGTTGGGCGCACCAGGACCAGACCGCATCTGGTATGTAGGCGATGCGTTTGCACTCGGTATGAGCGTTGCTGAAGTCTTTGCACTGACCAAAATTGACCCGTGGTTTCTGGTGCAGATCGAGCAAATCGTCAAGATAGAGCTTGAACTTGAAACCACGACGCTGGACTCGATTGATGCCGTCACGCTGCGCACGCTCAAGCAAAAAGGCTTTTCAGACCGCCGCCTTGCCCGGCAGCTCAAGACCACTGACACCGCCATCCGGGAAAAGCGAAAAGAGCTAGGCGTGCGGCCTGTGTACAAACGCGTGGACACCTGCGCGGCAGAATTTGCCACCAACACGGCCTATATGTACTCGACCTACGAGGCTGAGGGAAGCGAGTGTGAAGCGCTGCCTACTAGCAAGAAAAAAATTATGGTGCTGGGCGGCGGGCCGAATCGCATCGGTCAAGGCATTGAGTTTGATTACTGCTGCGTACACGCCGCGCTCGCCATGCGTGAGGATGGTTACGAGACCATCATGGTCAACTGCAACCCTGAAACGGTATCAACCGATTACGACACCTCAGACCGCCTGTACTTTGAGCCGCTGACGCTTGAAGACGTGCTCGAGATTGTTGACAAGGAAAAACCGTTTGGCGTGATCGTCCAGTACGGTGGCCAGACGCCCTTGAAGCTGGCGCTGGATCTTGAACGCAACGGCGTACCCATCATCGGCACCTCGCCCGACATGATTGACGCTGCAGAAGACCGCGAGCGTTTCTCTGCTCTGTTGCGTGAGCTGGCCTTGAGGCAACCGCCTAATGCCACTGCCCGTACCGAACCCGAGGCCTTAGAGAAAGCCGCTACGCTGGGTTATCCGCTGGTGGTTCGCCCCAGCTACGTGCTGGGTGGCCGCGCCATGGAAATCGTGCATGAGCAGCGCGACCTGGAGCGCTATATGCGCGAGGCGGTCAAGGTCAGCCATGACTCGCCGGTGCTGCTGGACCGTTTTTTGAATGACGCGATTGAATGCGATGTGGACTGCATTCGTGACTCTGGCGGTGCTACCTTTATCGGCGGCGTGATGGAGCATATCGAGCAGGCGGGCGTACACAGCGGCGACTCGGCCTGCTCATTGCCGCCGTATTCATTGAGTCTAGAGACCGTCAATGAGATCAAACGCCAAACGGCGGCGATGGCAGCAGCGCTAAACGTTGTCGGGTTAATGAACGTTCAGTTTGCGATTCAGAATATTGACGGCAAGGATGTGATCTACGTGCTGGAAGTCAATCCACGTGCGTCACGCACCGTGCCGTTTGTCAGCAAGGCCACCGGCATCCAACTGGCCAAGGTAGCAGCGCGTTGCATGGTGGGTCAGTCGCTGGCTTCACAAGGCATTGGCAAGGAAGTCACGCCGCCTTATTTCAGTGTGAAAGAAGCCGTCTTCCCGTTCGTCAAGTTCCCTGGTGTTGACACGATTCTCGGGCCCGAGATGAAGTCCACCGGCGAAGTGATGGGTGTGGGCAAGACCTTCGGCGAGGCATTTGTGAAGTCGCAGCTTGGTGCCGGCACAAAGCTGCCGACCTCGGGGAAAGTGTTTTTGACGGTCAAAAACAATGACAAGCCGCGCGCCGTTGAAGTGGCAAGAGCCCTGGCTGAAATGAAGTTTGAGATCGTGGCCACCAAAGGCACAGCAGCGGCGATTGCGGCGGCAGGCATTGCTTGCGCGGTGGTCAACAAGGTCACCGAAGGCAGGCCGCACGTTGTGGACATGATCAAAAACAAAGAGATTGCGCTGGTTATCAATACCGTTGAAGAGCGCCGTAATGCGATAGCTGATTCCCGGCAAATTCGCACCTCTGCACTCCTTGCACGAGTAACGACCTACACGACGATTGCCGGTGCCGAAGCAGCGGTAGAGGGCATGAAGCACCTTGACAGTCTGGGCGTGATCTCGTTGCAGGAGATGCACGCGCAGCTACAAGCGGCGTGATTTGCTGTTAACCGCAGCGCTATAGTCAGCCCATGCGCCAAATAGTTTTAGACACCGAAACCACCGGCCTCTCTGCTGAAAGCGGCGACCGCATCATTGAAATCGGCTGTGTGGAACTGGTGAGCCGCAAGCTCACCGGCAACAACAAGCATTTCTACCTGAATCCCGAGCGCGACAGTCACGAGGACGCGCTCAAGGTGCATGGCATCAGCAATGAGTTTTTGAAAGACAAGCCGCGCTTTGGTGTGATTGCGCAGGAGCTGCTGGACTACCTGCAAGGCGCTGAGGTCATCATTCACAACGCGCCGTTTGACGTGAGCTTTTTGAACAAGGAGCTTGAGCTGATTGGGCTGCAGCCGATCAAGCATTGCGTGGCCAAAGTGACTGACAGCCTGATGATGGCTAAAGAGATATTTCCCGGCAAGCGCAACTCGCTCGATGCGCTGTGCTCCAGGCTGGAGGTTGACAACTCGAACCGCACGCTGCACGGCGCGCTGCTGGATGCGGAGTTGCTGGCCGATGTGTACATCAACCTCACGCGTGGGCAGAACAGCCTGATGATGGACGTGGGCGGCAGCGCCCAGAACGGTGATAGCGCACCTTTGATAGACCTCGGCCAGTTTGATTTGCCCCTGATTGCCGCCAACCAACAGGAGCTTGCGGAGCATGAGAAGGTGCTGCTTGACATCGACAAGTCGAGCAAGGGAAAAACCGTTTGGCGAACTGCTGTAGCGGTGGCTTGATGCCAGCGTGTGAGAGCCAATGCCGGACGGTGAACAGAAACACCATATAATCTGAGGCTGACTTAACGAGCCAAACGGCTCGTTAAGTTCAGGGCGATTAGCTCAGGGGTAGAGCACTGCATTCACACTGCAGGGGTCGCAAGTTCGAAACTTGCATCGCCCACCAGAATCAAAAGCAAAAAGCCAGATCATTCGATCTGGCTTTTTGCTTTGTGGCTGTTATCAGAGGCGTTTTATAAAACCTCACTGGCAAAGTCTGCCAGTCGTGAACGCTCTCCGCGTGCCAGGGTGATGTGCCCGCCGTGCGGCCAGCCCTTGAAGCGGTCTACTGCGTAAGTCATGCCAGACGAGCCTTCGGTGAGGTAGGGCGTGTCGATCTGCGCGAGGTTGCCCATGCAGATGATCTTGGTGCCGGGGCCGGCGCGGGTAATCAGCGTTTTCATCTGCTTGGGGGTCAGGTTTTGCGCTTCATCAATGATGACGTACTTGTTTAAAAAAGTACGGCCACGCATGAAATTCATGCTTTTTACCTTGATGCGCGAGCGAATCAGCTCATTGGTGGCGGCGCGCCCCCATTCGCCTGAGCCGCTATCATTTTTGCCCAGCACTTCAAGGTTGTCGTCGAGTGCGCCCATCCATGGGCCCATTTTTTCTTCTTCGGTGCCGGGTAAAAAGCCGATGTCTTCGCCTACCGACACCGTGGCGCGCGTCATGATGATTTCTGTGTAACGGCGGTCGTCCAGCACCTGCGTGAGGCCGCTGGCTAGGGCCATCAGCGTTTTGCCAGTGCCTGCTGTGCCTGCGAGTGTGACAAAGTCAACTTCAGGGTCCATCAGCAAATTCATGGCGAAGTTCTGTTCGCGGTTGCGCGTGGTCACGCCCCAGACAGCGTTCTTGAGGTGGTTGTAGTCCTTCAGGGTTTTAAGCACGGCTGTCTTGGCGCGAATTTCAGTCACGCGGGCGTACAGCGGTGGCTCACCCGGTGCTTCAAAAAATACAAACTGATTGATCAGCAGGCTGGCCACAATCGGCCCGGTAATGCGATAGAAGGTGTAGCTGCCTTGCTGCCAGCTTTCAATGGTTTTGCTCTGTCGCGTCCAAAAGTCAGTGGGTAGGGCCAGCACGCCTGAATACAGCAGGTCGCCGTCTTCAAGGGTTTTGTCGTTTTGGTAATCGTCAGTTGCCAGGCCCAGCGCGCGTGCCTTGACGCGCATGTTGATGTCTTTGGACACCAGCACCACCTCACGTCCGGTCGGATGTGGGCCACCCTTATCTTGTGGCGCGTATTCTTTGCGCAGGGCTTCGACCACGCCGAGAATCTGGTTGTCAGCCTTGCCCTGCGGTAGGCTCATGGGCAGGGTGTAGGCTAGCGCTTTAGTCTGGAAGAACAGACAGCCGCCGGCTTCGCGGTGGCCGGTGGTATCCAGCTTCAAACCCTTGCCGATATCGGCATCCTTGGCGCCGGCCAGCGCGTCCAGCGTGCGGCTGGTCTGGCGGGCATTGCGCGCGACTTCGGTCATGCCCTTTTTGTGGCCATCCAGCTCTTCCAGCACGATCATCGGCAAAAAGATGTCGTGCTCTTCAAAGCGAAAAAGGCACATCGGGTCGTGCATCAGCACGTTGGTATCTAGCACAAACAGCTTGGCGGGGCCAGTATGGCTGGTCTTTTTTGGCTTGATGGCGGCTTTGGGTGCAATCGGTGTCGGGGCGAAAGTGCTCGCTTTTTTATAGCTGACTACATCTGTTTTTATTGAGCGATGAGCCTTTTTGCCCATGAAAACAGCGGGGCGATCGCCCCCGGTTGCAGGGCCGCCATCAAACAACTCTAACAACTCCGTCATAGGCTGCCTGTGGTCTGATTCAGCGTTCTCCGTCTTTCGTGCGGCTTTGGATGGTGAGCGGGACGGTGCGTCAAGTGCATCGGTAGAGAGCAGGGCGGCACGTTTGGTCGGGGCGGGAGGCAGGGGCATAGTGCGTAAAATTTGTCTTCAAGAGGATTGAAAAAGTGAAAAAGCCGCCATGAGGCCAGGGCGGCTTTTGTGGTAATTTTCGGTGAACGTAGTCGTGAGACTCAACAGCATGGTTTCATTATGCAGGGTTATTGGGGTCTGACCCCAATAACCCATTCAAGCCACTTTTTTCAGCGCCTTCACCGCCTTGAGCACATCGTCAACATGGCCTGGTACTTTCAGGCCGCGCCACTCTTCTTTCAGTGTACCGTCAGCGCCGACCAGAAAGGTGCTGCGCTCGATGCCCTTGACCTTTTTGCCGTACATGATCTTGTTTTTGACCACGCCAAACATGTGGCACATTTTTTCTTCGGTGTCTGCAATCAGCTCAAAAGGCAGCTCAAGCTTGGCCTTGAATTCGTCATGCGACTTCATGTTGTCGCGCGACACGCCAAACACGGTGGCGCCGGCCTTGATGAAGTCCTTGCAGCGGTCACGGAACTGCATCGCTTCAATGGTGCAGCCGGGGGTGTTGTCTTTGGGGTAAAAGTACAGTACCACGACTTTGCCTATGTGGCTGACGTTGGAAACCTTGATGCCGCCGGTGGCGTTCGCTTCAAATTCGGGGAGGATTTTATTGACGACGACTGCCATACTTGGTTTGCCCTGACGAAAGTTGTTGTAATTAGCCGTGGCTTCTGGAATGACTTTGCTCCCTAGCTTGCTCGGGAGGTGCATTCCAAATGCAACCTATGATTTTACTCTGAAAGACAGCCGGCCTCAGACGGGGGATTCAATCAGCAGGGCCGCCATCACCTGGCGGCCTTCGCCAGCCAGAATGTTGTAGGTGCGGCAGGCTGCCAATGTGTCCATGGTTTCAATGCCGATGCGTTTGTGCATCAGCGCGCGCATGAAGGCTGGCGGCGCAAAGCGCAGGCGCGCGCCGCTGCCAAAAATCACCAGTTCCGGTTGTGTGGCGGCCAGCAGCTCAAAGTGCGCCTCGGTGAGCTGCTCAAAACTGGCGCAGTGCCAGTCGAACTTTTCGCCGCGCGAACCGATGACGATGCTGCGTTCGATTTTCTCAGCCACGCCGTTGAGGCCTATGCCTATCCACCCCGGACCGTAGCCGAGTATGGATTGAACGTCGAGGTGGTCGGGTTGCAGTTTCATGGTTAATGTTGGGATGCCGCGAGGCAGGTTGCCAGAAGTTTTTGGGGTCTGACCCCAATAACCCAGTGCGATGCACCGCAGCGAAATTGGTGTCGGACTCCAATAACTTCTGTGGTCAAATTATAGATTCCGCCTGAATTTACTGGCGGCCTGTGCGCTGTTGGCCTTCTTTCTGAAAATCTGCCCGAAAAATCCTCATGAAACCGATCACCAAATCTGCCAAGCTTGCCAACGTGCTGTACGACATTCGTGGCCCGATCATGGACGCGGCCAAGAAGATGGAAGAGGAAGGCCAGAAGATCATCAAGCTGAACCTCGGCAATCTGGCGCTGTTCGGTTTTGATGCACCTGAAGAAATCCAGCAGGACATGATCCGCAACCTGCCAAGCTCTGCCGGTTACTCTGATAGCAAAGGCATTTTTGGCGCCCGCAAGGCCGTGATGCATGAGACCCAGAAGCAGGGCATCAAAGGCGTGACGCTGGATGATATTTACCTGGGCAATGGTGCCAGCGAGTTGATCGTGATGGCGACCAATGCCTTGCTGAACGACGGTGACGAGATGCTGCTGCCCGCACCTGACTACCCGCTCTGGACGGCTGCGACCACGCTTTCGGGCGGCACGCCAGTGCATTACGTTTGCGACGAGGCCAATGGCTGGATGCCCAATCTTGCCGACATCAGAGCCAAAATAACGCCGAAAACCAAGGCCATCGTTGTCATCAACCCGAACAACCCAACGGGCGCGCTGTATGCCGACGAACTGCTCAGGGGAATTGTTGACATTGCACGCGAACATGAGCTCGTCATCCTTGCAGACGAGGTATATGACAAGGTGCTGTATGACGGCGTTAAACACACGGCGATTGCTAGTCTTGCAACTGATGTGCTCACGCTGACATTTAATTCGCTTTCAAAAAGTTATCGCTCATGCGGCTACCGTGCTGGCTGGCTGGTGGTGTCTGGCCCGAAGAAAAGCGCGCAGGACTACATTGAAGGCCTGAACATGCTGGCCAACATGAAGCTATGCTCTAACGTGCCGGGGCAATGGGCCATTCAGACGGCTTTGGGTGGCTATCAGAGCATCAACGACTTAACTTGTGAAGGCGGGCGCCTGCGTCACCAGCGTGACTTGGCGTATGAGCTGATCACGGCCATTCCCGGTGTGAGCTGCGTCAAGCCGCAGGCTGCGCTGTATATGTTTCCCAGGCTTGACCCCAAGGTCTACCCCATCACCGATGACCGCCAGTTTTTTCTGGAACTGCTCAAGGAGACACGTGTCATGCTGGTGCAGGGCACCGGTTTTAACTGGGCCACACCGGACCATTTCCGCATCGTGTTTTTGCCGCATGAAGAAGACCTGCGCGAGGCCATTGACCGGATTGCAAAGTTTCTTGAAAAGTACCGCAACCAACGGGCGTGATACCGCATTTGAAAATCTAATTCCATTTCCAGATCAATATGATATGTTGTTGCTTCGCCTTGCCGTGCTACAGCACTGTCTGCGGCTTCGCGCCTAATCTCCTATCGATCTGAAAGCAGAATAACGACAACGTAAAAAATTATGATGATGAAAGCAGCGAGTTTGATGTCCAACGTAAAAGCAATTCAAGTAGGTCTTCTGGGCATTGGTACCGTGGGCAGTGGCGTGTTCAATGTATTGCAGCGCAACCAGGGAGAAATACTGCGGCGCGTAGGGCGTGGCATCGAGATTTCAATGGTTGCCGACCTCGACATCGCCAGGGCCGAGGCCGCGGTAGGCAAGGGCGTGCAGGTGGTCAGCGATGCCAGAGCCGTCATCGCCAACCCCGACATCGACATCGTGATCGAACTGATTGGCGGCTACGGCATTGCAAAGCAGTTGGTGCTGGAGGCGATTGAAGCCGGCAAGCATGTGGTCACGGCCAACAAGGCCTTGCTGGCGGTGCATGGCAACGAGATTTTTGCAGCGGCCAATCGCAAGGGTGTGATGGTTGCGTTCGAGGCCGCTGTGGCGGGCGGCATACCCATCATCAAGTCGCTGCGCGAAGGCCTCACGGCCAACCGCATTGAATGGATAGCCGGCATCATCAACGGCACCACCAATTTCATCCTCAGTGAGATGCGCGACAAGGGCTTGGACTTTGACGTGGTGCTCAAGGAAGCGCAGCGCCTGGGCTACGCCGAGGCTGACCCGACCTTTGACATTGAAGGCGTTGATGCCGCGCACAAGGCCGCGTTGATGTCGGCCATCGCCTTTGGCGTGCCGGTGCAGTTTGACAAGGCCTACATAGAAGGTATCACCAAACTGGGCGCGCAGGACATCAGGTACGCCGAGCAGCTGGGCTACCGCATCAAGCTGCTGGGTATCACCAAAAAAACCGCCAAGGGCATAGAGCTGCGCGTACACCCCAGCCTGGTGCCGGCCAAGCGTTTGATTGCCAATGTCGAAGGTGCGATGAACGCCGTCATGGTGCATGGCGATGCCGTGGGCACCACGCTTTATTACGGCAAAGGTGCAGGCAGCGAGCCAACTGCCAGCGCCGTGATTGCCGACCTGGTAGACATCGCCCGTCTGCACAGCGCTGATGCAGCGCAGCGTGTGCCGCACCTGGCCTTTCAGTCCGACGCGATGAGCGACACGCCGATACTCCCCATGAGTGAGGTCGTGACCAGCTATTACCTGCGTCTGAAGGTGGCTGACGAAACCGGTGTGCTGGCCAAAGTCACGGGCATCCTGGCGCAAGCAGGCATCAGCATTGATGCCGTGCTGCAACGCGAGGCCGATGAAGTGGGTGGCGAGGGCTCAACGCAAACAGACCTCATCATCCTCACGCACGATTGCGTCGAGGCAAAAATGAACCAGGCGCTAGCGCAGATGCAGGCCTTGGCTACCGTTTTGAGTCCGATTGTGCGAATTCGCAAGGAAGAGTTGGCTTGATAGCGGCACAAAACCTTGACTGGTAATACAATTCAAGTATTACCTCTGAAGAAATTGTTATGGCACACGCTCTCACCGTCAAAGGCCAAGTCACCATCCCCAAGGCCATGCGCGAACACATGAAAGTAGCGCAAGGGCAAGAGCTTGAATTTGTCGCGCAGCCGAACGGGCAAGTGCTGATGTTTCCGGTTAAAAAGACGGCAGATGCCGAAAATCCGTTTCTCAAATGGCGCGGCACTGGCATCTTGAAAATGTCCACTGAAGAAATCTTGCGCGAAACGCGTGGCGACGATTGCATGCGATGATTTTGGTGGATTCCAGCGTCTTGATTGACGTGATCGAAGCACAGGATGTGCGATGGGCCGACTGGAGTCAGGCCCAGATCATCGCTGCGCGCGCGCGCGATGTGCTGGCTATCAATCTCTTGGTCTATTCAGAAATTTCACGCGACTTTCACGCGAAATCGTATGTGGATGCGTTCATCTCGGACCTGGGGCTACGGATCGATCCTTTGTCGCCAGCGGTCGCTTTCGTCGCCGCTGCCGCCCACGCGAGCTATCGCAAGGCGGGGGGCTTGCGTGGTGCTACTTTGCCGGACTTTTTTATCGGCGCGCACGCTGCCGTGAAGGGATATCCGCTGCTCACGCGAGATGCCGCACGCATCCGCACTTATTTTCCCCGCGTCACTTTGATTACCCCGGAATGAACTACCTCTCCACTCGTGGCGATAAAACGCCGCGCAAATTTTGCGCTATTCTGCTAGAAGGTTTGGCACCCGATGGTGGGCTTTATTTGCCTGACCACTACCCCCAAGTTAACGCGGCCACGCTGCAAAAGTGGCGTGACTTGCCGTATGCCGATCTGGCTTTTGAAGTGCTGTCGCTGTATATCGACGACATTCCCGCTACAGACCTGAAAGCGATTTGTCGCAAGACCTACACGGCAGAAGTGTTTGGCACCGAGGCCATCGCGGCGTTGCGCCCACTTGAGCCCGGCCTGTATCTCCAAGCCCTGTCGAGTGGCCCTACGCTGGCGTTTAAAGACATGGCCATGCAGTTGCTTGGCAACCTGTTTGAGTACGAGCTGGCGCGGCGTGGCGAAGAACTCAACATCCTCGGCGCCACCAGCGGCGACACCGGCAGCGCGGCTGAATACGCCATGCGTGGAAAAAAAGGCGTGCGTGTTTTTATGACCTCGCCGAATGGCCGCATGAGCCCGTTCCAGCAGGCGCAGATGTTCAGCCTGCAGGACAACAACATTTACAACATTGCGATTGATGGCGTGTTTGACGATTGCCAGGACATCGTCAAGGCCGTGTCGAATGACCTGGACTTCAAGCGCAAGTACAAGATCGGTACCGTCAATTCCATCAACTGGGCGCGCCTGATGGCGCAGGTGGTGTACTACTTTGCGGGTTACTTTCAGGCGACTGCTTTGCAGGTGGGGAGCCCTCGCCCACTGGGAGAGGGCGGGGGTGAGGGCTCCCCACTCCCCAAGGTGAGTTTTGCTGTGCCTTCGGGCAACTTCGGCAACGTCTGCGCCGGCCACGTCGCCCGCATGATGGGGTTGCCGATCAAGCACCTCGTCGTTGCCACCAATGAGAACGACGTGCTTGACGAGTTCTTCCGCAGCGGCGTGTACCGTGTGCGCAGCAGTGCAGACACACACGAAACATCCAGCCCTTCTATGGATATTTCCAAAGCCTCAAACTTTGAACGCTTTGTGTTTGACCTGCTGGGCCGCGACGCTGGCAAAACCAAAGCCTTGTTTCACGACCAGTTGAACGCGCAAGGCTACTTTGACTTAAGCGCTGATGCGGCTTTCAAACTGGCCGCCAACGAATACGGTTTTGTCAGTGGCAAGAGTACGCACGCCAATCGGCTGGATACGATTCGTGATACCCATCAACGCTTTAACGACATCATCGACACACACACTGCCGACGGCCTGTTCGTCGCGCGCCAGTTCGTAGAGCAGGGCGTGACTATGGTGGTTTTAGAAACTGCATTGCCCATCAAGTTTGCCGAAACGATTGAAGAGGCTTTGGGTCAGCTGCCACCGCGCCCGGCCAGGTTTGAAGGCATTGAGGCCTTGCCCAAGCGTGTGGTACTGATGTCGCCTGATGTCGATGAAGTCAAACGTTTTATTGTCAAAAATGTTTAATAAACCTGCCCCACGCACACCTTTAAAGCCGCTTGATGTGGCACTGGCCGAGTTGCTGGCCCACGCCAGCCCGTTGCCGGGCGTGGAGTCGGTATCGACTTTCGATGCCGATGGTCGCGTGCTGGCGCAGGACTTGACGGCAAGCCTCGACGTGCCTGCGCACGACAACAGCTCCATGGATGGCTACGCGCTGCGCTGCGCCGATTGGTTTGATGCCGACACGCAACTGCTGGTCAACCAGCGCATTCCGGCGGGTAGCAGCGGGGTGGCGCTGACTGCCAATTCAGCAGCGCGCATCTTCACCGGTGCACCGATTCCGCAGGGTGCTGATGCAGTGGTGATGCAGGAAGAATGCACAGCGCTTGATGCAAGCAGTGCAGCCAGTGGAGCCATGCCGATGGTGCACATTCAGGTACAGCCCAAGCCTGGTCAATGGATTCGCCGCCGGGGTGAAGACGTTGCCTCTGGCGATGTGGTACTTGGCCGTGGCGCGCGCCTCACACCGGCCTCGCTGGGTCTGGCTGCCAGCATTGGCTTTGCAAGTGTGAGCGTCGCGCCGAAAGTGCGCGTGGCGCTGTTCTCGACGGGTGACGAGCTGGTCATGCCGGGCGATGTGGCACCTGGCGACATGAAACCGGGCGCGATTTACAACTCCAACCGTTTCTTTTTGCGGGCGCTGTTGCTGCGCCTGGGTTGTAGCGTGACCGACATGGGCATAGTGCCCGATAGGCTTGATGCCACCATGACCGCCTTGCAAACTGCAAGCCAAGCGCATGATTTGATTTTGACCAGCGGTGGCGTTTCAGTCGGTGAAGAAGACCACATCAAACCGGCGGTGCAAGCGCTGGGCGAACTTAATCTGTGGCAAATCGCCATCAAACCCGGTAAGCCATTCGCGTACGGAAAAATCAGTACAGCTCACTTCATCGGACTGCCCGGCAACCCGGTATCAAGCTTCGTCACCTTCCTGTTGCTGGTGCGACCCTTCATCCTCAAGCTGCAAGGTGCAAGCAGCGTTGCACCTGAATCAATAGCGCATCACGCGCATTTTGAATGGCCCAGAGCCGACAAGCGCCGTGAGTTTTTACGCGTCAAACAAAATGCCGCAGGCGGTCTGGAGCTGTTCAACAACCAGAGCTCAGGCGTGCTGACCTCAGCCGTCTGGGGTGACGGTCTGGTAGACAACCCGCCAAGCCAAACCATTGCGCACGGTGATGCGGTGCGCTACATACCGTTTGCCAGCCTGATGTCGTGAAATTATTGTTATGAAAATCACCATTAAATATTTTGCCTCTATCCGTGAGGCTATCGGCCATAGCAGTGCGCTGCATGAAACATCCGCCAGCACACTCGCCAGCCTGCGCGACGAACTTATGGCCACCAGCCCGGCACACGCCGCCGCCCTGGCACGTGGCAAGGCGGTGCGCATGGCGCTCAACCAGCTGATGAGCGATGAATCCGCCGCGCTGGTTGACGGTTGTGAAGTGGCGTTTTTCCCGCCGGTTACGGGTGGCTAGGCATCATGCAGTAGCAAAGGCATCCAGTAGGCGAATTTGGGCTCTGACCCCAAAAACCCTGGTCACGCCAGCAGTAGATCTAGTGGGCTCGCCGTACCGCCCGCCGCCACCTTCAGCACATGCGTGTAAATCATGGTGGTGGACACGTCGCTGTGGCCCAGCAGTTCCTGAACAGTCCGGATGTCAGTGCCTGCCTGTAGCAAATGGGTGGCGAAGGAGTGGCGCAGGGTATGCACTGATACTGGTTTGTGGATGCCCGCCGATGCCACTGCTTTTTTCAGCGCCCGCTGCACACGGTCTTCGTACAGGTGGTGTCGCCGCTCCACGCCGGTACGTGGATCAATAGACAAAGTAGGTGATGGAAACATCCAGAACCAAGCCCACGTGTAGCCCACTTTCGGGTATTTGACATCCAGCGCATGCGGCACCTCAACCCCGCCGCGCTGCGCTTGCCGGTCGGCCTCCCACATGGCACGCGCCGCCAGCATTTGAAGGCGCAGGGCGGGTGCCAATGACCGTGGCAACATCACTACCCGGTCTTTATTGCCTTTGGCCTCGCGCACGATGATCACGTGCCGGTCAAAATCCACATCCTTTACGCGAAGCCGCATCCCCTCCATCAGCCGCATGCCCGTGCCATACAGCAAGCGGGCCAACAAGGCCGTCACGCCGTCCATCTGCGTCAGCACACCAGCCACCTCTTCTTTAGTCAGTACCGAAGGAATGCGTTTGGTGTGCGCCGGGCGCTTGATGCCATCCATCCACGGCAAATCAATCGCCAGCACCTCGCGGTAAAGAAACAGCAGCGCGCTCAAGGCCTGGTTGTGGGTGGAAGCCGACACCTTGCGCTCATTGGCCAGCATGGACAAAAAAGCTTCTACCCCTGGCGCACCAATGTTGCGTGGATGCACCATTTGCCCGCCACGCCCAGACCAGCGAATGAAAAAACGCACCCAGTAAACGTAAACCTGCTCTGTGCTCAGGCTATAGTGCAGGTATCGAATGCGCTCACGCACCTGATCCAGCAAGCGTACGGACTGAAGTGGGGGAGTGCCGAGTTTCATGGGAAATTTATAGCTGGTTTTTTGTACAGTTTAGGCTCACGACAGCCATACTGCAAGCCATTTCCGGGAGATTTTGATGTCCAGTATATGGAGCAACAACCAGTATATAGAGCAGGTTTTGCTCTGGACATTACGTTAGCCTTTTCTTGGTGCTTGCATACCGGCTTGACAAAACGTACGCATTAGCGTACTGTACGATTTTCCTTGAAGGAGTACAAAATGCACACACTTACCGCCAGCGAAGCTCGCGCGAATCTGTACCGGCTCATTGATGAGGCAGAAGAATCTCATGAACCAATCATCATTTCTGGGAAGCGTAATAGTGCTGTGCTGCTCTCCACAGAAGACTGGAGCGCAATTCAGGAAACCTTGCACCTACTTGCCGTACCCGGCATGCGTGAATCCATAAAGGCAGGTATGGCTGAACCCCTCGCAAAAAGTGCAAAAGGGCTTAAGTGGTGAGTTGGGAGGTTGTTTATGCCAAGCATGCAATGAAAGATGCAAAGAAGCTTGCTGCAAGTGGTCTCAAGCCAAAGGCGCAAGTGTTGCTCGACGTGCTTGCCAGAGATCCATTTCAGAATCCACCGCCCTTCGAGAAATTGGTCGGAGATCTTGCCGGCGCTTATTCGCGCCGCATTAATATTCAGCATCGTATCGTGTACGAAGTCTTTGCTAAAGAGAGGATCGTTCGTGTCCTGCGAATGTGGACGCACTATGAATGAGCGGGCTAACCCTACGCTCAAGTGGGACGCGCCTACGGCGCGCCCCTTAGCTCTACGTTAGAGCGCACATGCCAAGTATTTACGATTTTCCAAAAATGTCCGTTGCTGAATTGGAGGCATTTATAAAATCTTCCACTATCGATACTCAAGGACATACCTACGCCTTGCAGTTGCTTTATTACAAAAAACTCAATGAACTTAGAAAACCACATTGGTCTGTTACTCCTTCATTTTTGCTTCTGGTTCTTGGTACGTTGGCGGCTTGCGTTGCTGTATTTCTACTTCTCTTTCCTGTGCCAGCAAAACAATCCATTGCTCCAGCACAATCACCCTCGCCTCCAAAAGCGCAGTCTTCGATAGGTTCGCCCACACCCCATAAGCAATCGGCACTAACAGTACCGCTATCACTAAGCACAGCCAAAAAGTAGCTATGCTCAACCGTATTCCTCTCGCGTTCATGCGCTCTAACCTTTCGTTGGAACCGGACTCGCCGATGAAGCTGGCGAGCCGCTCAACTCTACGTTAGAGCGCATATGTCTGGCCCGACTCCCGACCAACGCAGAAAAATCGAACGTCTTGTACAGGAGTTCGACGAATATTGGTACGTGGATGGCAAGACGAAGGAAATTCGACTAAAGCCCTTCTTTTTTGCCAAGAAAGTACGAAATTTGATCTGGAAGAAACGGTTTACCGTTTTTGCGCTTTATCACTGGGCAAAGCGAAAATGGCTACTACAGGAATTCAATTGCTTTCGCTTCCCGATCCATCATGACAACATGCCGATTGAGGGGTTTCCAATCAAGTACGAACTGTGGGGCGGCTGGTCGATACCGAAACGAGAGCTGGCATTTCTCACCGGTGGGCCGTTAGCTGCTGAAGGGCTTTACCCAATCCTTGTTCCCGCTCTTATCGGGTGGCAGCGATTCGTTTACTGGTTTAAGCAACTTGCTCCTTTAGTTGTAGGCTCAATCACAATCATTGGCACACTCGTCCGCTACTGGGAAGAACTAGTCTCACTTGTTGGCTATGTGCTCTAAAATTTCGGTCAAGTGGGACGCCGCAAAAGCGCAGCGCCCCTCAATTTTACGTTAGACGGCACACATGACCGAAAAAGAAGTCCTGATTGTGTACGACAAGCAATGCCCTGCTTGCGACTATTACTGCAACCTTGTCCGCATCCGCGAATCGGTTGGGGATCTTATTCTGGTAGATGCGAGAGATGGCGGACCCCTCATGGATGAGATCACGGCTTCCGGACTAGATATCGACCAAGGCATGGTTGTTAAGGTTGGAGATGAAATCTACTACGGCTCTGATGCGATACACGTACTTGCGCTAATGGGCACAAACAAGGGCCTCTTCAATAAATTGGCGTATTTGGCATTTAGATCAAAAACGGCATCACGCATCCTCTATCCAATTCTTAGGGCATGCCGCAACCTTCTCTTGAAGTTGCTTGGCAAGACAAAGATCAACAATCTTGAGGCGCCTGGAAATGATAGGTTTTAGCTTTGTGCCGTCTAACTTTACGTTAGCGGCTCAGTT
>Ga0105055_10001926_pt1 | contig 33178 bp, 31 predicted proteins | sample BON03_FD_78090 | JGI IMG/M metagenome (GOLD analysis project Ga0105055, IMG submission 78090) | Freshwater microbial communities from Lake Bonney liftoff mats and glacier meltwater in Antarctica - BON-03 | ecosystem: Environmental > Aquatic > Freshwater > Ice > Glacier meltwater | place: Lake... | reverse complement strand
GTGTTCGAGAAGATGGGAGATGCCGTTGAGTTCGGCAGGCTCGTCGCGCGCACCGACATCGACCCAGACCCCCACGGCGGCGCTCTCGACCCCTTCGATGGCGTCGGTCACCACTCGCATTCCGCTGTCGAGCGTCGTTATCTCGAAACCCATACGTCTCCCTACCTCTGACTGCTGGTGATGAAAGCCTGCACGGCTGCAAGGTCGTTTGGCAAGACCGTCACGTGTTCGGGCAGGTGCATGACCCGTTCTAGACGCTCCGGCACCACCGGACGCCGCCCGATGGCGGCTTCCACCGCATCGGGGAACTTGGCCGGATGGGCCTGGGCGTGGGTCACGACCGGGATTGCCGGATCGATGCCGACCTGGCGCGCCGCGGCACTGCCGCAGGCCGTGTGCGGGTCGATGACCATGCCGGTTTCCCGGGCCATGCGGGCGATTTCGGCGCGAATCGCAGCATCGTCGCTGCGATACCCTACCATCAGATCGCGCGTCGCGGCCATGGGGGCGCCTTCCACCGTGAAACCGCCCGACTGTTTGAGGCGCGCCATCAGGGCGCGCGTGGCCGTCGCATCACGCCCGTGCACCTCGAACAGCAGCCGTTCGAAGTTGCTCGAGACCTGAATGTCCATGCTGGGCGACAGCGTCGGCGTGACGCCGGTCGTGCGGTACTCCCCCGAGTCGAGGAAACGCGACAGGATGTCGTTGGCGTTGGTCGCGATCACCATGCGGTGGATCGGCAGACCCATGGATTTGGCAACGTATCCGGCAAAGGCCGCGCCGAAGTTGGCCGAGGGCACGGAAAAGGCGATCTCGCGATCGGGCGCACCCAGGCGCACGGCGGCGGCGACGTAATAGGCCGCCTGGGCCATCACCCGCGCCCAGTTGATCGAGTTCACGGCGGCAAGGCCGATGCGCTCGCGGAAGGGACGGTCGGCAAACATGGATTTCAGCAACGCCTGACAATCGTCGAAGGTTCCCTCGACGGCGACACAGCGCACGTTGGCGGCATCGACCGTGGTCATCTGGCGGCGCTGGACCTCGCTGACCCGTCCGTGGGGGTAGAGAATGACGATATCGATGCGCTCGCGCCCGGCCAGCCCGGCGATAGCGGCCGAACCGGTATCGCCCGAAGTCGCGCCGACCACGGTGATGCGCCGGTCGCGCCGCTCCAGCGCGCGGTCGAACAGACGGCCCAGAAGCTGCAGCGCCATGTCCTTGAAGGCCAGGGTAGGCCCGTGGAACAGCTCGAGCAGCCAGTCGTTGTCGCCGCTCTGGACCAGGGGAACGATCGCGCTGTGGGCAAAGCCGTCATAGGCCTGGCGCGCCATCGCCTCCAGCTCGGGGGTCTCGATCCAGCCCTCGACATAGGGCGCGATGACCCGGGCGGCGAGTGCGGGATAATCGAGCCCGGCCATGGCGCGAAAGTCGTCGGGCGAGAACCGCGGCCAGGATTCGGGCAGGTAGAGGCCGCCGTCGTCGGCCAGCCCCGTCAGCAGGGTGTCCTCGAAATTCAGGACCGGGGCCTGGCCCCGCGTGGAAAGGTAACGCATGGCTTATCCGTCCAGGTAACGTCGGGCGAGATGGGCCTCGAAGGGCTCGGTCGAAAGCGGCGCTCCGGTGGCGGCGGTGAGCAGTTCCTGGGTCGAATGGCGCGCGCCGTGACGATGGATGTTGTGCCGCAGCCAGGCCAGCAGCGGCGCAAAATCGCCCCGTTCCAGCCCGGGCAGGATGTCGCCGTCCTGGGCCGTGGCGGCGGCAAAGAGCTGCGCGGCAGCCAGCGCGCCCAGGGTGTAGGTCGGGAAGTAACCAAAGGCGCCTGAGGGCCAGTGGATGTCCTGCAGGCAGCCCAGGCGGTCATCGGGCGGGGTGACGCCGACCAGTTCGGCCATGCCCTCATTCCAGGCTCCCGGCAGGTCGGCCGGGGCCAGATCACCTGCGATCAGGGCACGCTCCAGGCGCGTGCGCAGCACGATGTGGAAGGGGTAGTGCAGTTCATCGGCATCGACGCGGATGAAACCGGGCGCAACCCGGGTCGCCAGGGCATGCAGATTGGCGGGCGAGAAGGCAAACCCCTGCCCGCCAAGCTTCCCGGCGATCAGCGGCGCGGCAAAAGCCAGGAACTGCGGGCTGCGCGCGGCCTGCATCTCGACCAGCAGCGACTGGCTTTCGTGCATGGTCATGTTGGCGGCTTCGCCCACGGGCTGGGCCGACCACTCCGCCGGGCGGCCCAGTTCATAGAGCGCATGGCCGGTCTCGTGCATCACGGCCATGACCGAGGAGGTGAAATCGGCCTCGTCGAAGCGGGTCGTGATGCGGACATCGCCGAAGACGCCGCCGGTAAAGGGATGGGCGCTGGTATCGAGCCTGCCGTGGCTGAAGTCGAAGCCGGCCAGGGCCATCAGGGCCTCGCCGAGCTGCTTCTGGCGTTCGGCCGGAAACGGGCCCTGGGGCACGACAGGGGCCGGGCGGGCAGCCTGGGCGGCCATGGCCCTTTCGCGGATCGGCGGCAGAGCCAAGGCCAGGCGGTCGAACAGGGCGTCGATCTCCTCCCCGGTCAGGGAATCCTCGTAGGCATCAAGCAGGGCGTCCCAGGGCGCCTTGCCCAGCGCAGCACCCTTGGCCGCGGCAGCTTCACGCGAAAGCGCCACGACCTCCTCGAAGGCGGGAAGGAAGGCGGCGAAATCGGCCGCCGGACGGGCCATCGACCAGGCCGCGATCGAGCGCGACTCGGCGCGCGACATGGCCTCGACCAGGCGTGCATCCAGCGCGGTTTCATGACGCCAGATGCGCCGCATATGGGCAAGGTTTGCCGCCTGCCAGCCATCGAGATGATCGGTGTGCTGTTCGGCGGCATCGAGCAGGTCGGCCAGTTCAGGATCGGCGATGCGGCCATGGCAGACCTGGCCCAGGGCGGCGAGCTGTTCGGCCCGGCCCGCGGCGCCGCCGGCCGGCATCATCACCTCGCGGTCCCAGCCCAGCACGGCCTGCGCGCCCTTGAGCGCGTCGAGCGCGGCAAAGCGGCGCTCCAGTTCGGCATAAGGATGGTTCGAGGCATGCGCCTGGGTCACGGCCTGGGTCTCCTTGCCGGTCGTTTGCGAAGCAGGAGCACATAGATGACGAGCGCGACTCCGGCAAGGCTGTACCAGGTGAGGGCATACTGCAGGTGATGGTTGGGCGGATCGAACACAGCCTGCCCGCCCTGGGGCCATTCCCCCGCCGGCCCAGCGTCGGCGTGGATGACGGCGGGCAGCAGGTCGTCCCCCATGGCCGCGGCCATGGCCGGCAGGTCGTACCAGTACCAGGCGCCCGCCGCGGGATCGTTGTCGTTGGTGAAAGCCCGCTGGATCTCACCGCCGCGCAGGATGCCCACGACACGGACCTGACCGGCCGGCTCGCTGCCGGGCCGGTCAGCCGGATCGACCAGCGCATCGGGCACATGCCCCCTGTCGACCAGGATGGTGCGGCCATCGGCCAGGCGCAGGGGCGTGAGGATCAGGTAACCCGGCTTGCCGTCGACCGAGAGACGGTAGAGCGCGATCTGCCGGTCGTGCAGGAAGGTGCCGGTGGCCATGACACGCTGCCATTCACGCTCCAGAGCCGGGCGGGCAAGCGCTTCGGCCAGGGGCACCGGGGCGGCCTCCAGCCTTGTCTCCATGGTCGTAATCAGGCCCTGCTTCCAGGCCAGCCGCTGCAGCTGCCAGCTACCCAGACCAATCAGGATGGCCAGGATCGGCAGGGCGACCAGCGTGGTGGCAAGACGGGAGCGGCCCAATCAGAGACCCGCCGGGCCATCCGGTTCGTTCTCGAAACCCGCGACCCGGTGTTTGTACTGCAACGCCACGAGGGTGGCCTTGAACGGCCGCAACATCAGGGCTGAACCGCCCAGGATAAGCGGCACGAAGATCACCGCATGGACCCAGAAGGGCGGCTCCCAGGTCAGTTCGACCCAGGCAGCCAGGCCGGCCATGAGGAAACCGTAGATCAGGATGACAAAGACGGCCGGACCGTCGCCGGCATCCTCGTGGGCCAGGGTAAGGCCGCAGACCGCGCAAGCCGGCGCGATCGCAAGGAAGCCGGAATACAACCGGCCTTCGCCGCAGCGTGGACAGCGGCAGCGAAGGCCGGCCGAGATCGGAGAGACGTAACCGTAGTGAGGTGCGTTCAAGCCTCTGCGTTCCTAGTGGTGCACCACTTCGCCCGCGCCCCACCAGTAGATGGCGCAGAACAGGAAAAGCCAGACCACATCGACGAAATGCCAGTACCAGGCTGCGGCTTCGAAGCCGAAGTGCTGGCCGGGCGTGAAATCGCCGCGGTAGGCGCGCACCAGGCAGACCGAGAGGAAGATCGTGCCGACGATGACGTGGAAACCGTGGAAACCGGTCGCCATGAAGAAGGTCGAGCCGTAGATACCGCCGCGGAAGGAGAACGGCGCCTCGGCATACTCGACGACCTGGAAGCAGGTGAACATGACGCCCAGGATGACCGTCAGCCAGAGGCCGGCGATGACCTGCTCGCGCTTGCCTTCGCGCAGGGCGTGATGCGCCCAGGTCACGGTGGTGCCCGAGGTCAGCAGGATCAGCGTGTTGATGAACGGCAGGTCCCAGGGATTGAAGGTCATGATGCCTTCGGGGGGCCAGATGCCGCCGACTTCGAAGGTCGGGAACAGGGCGGCGTTGAAATAGGCCCAGAACCAGGCGACGAAGAACATCACTTCCGAAGCGATGAAGAGCGCCATGCCGTAGCGCAGGCCGATCTGCACGGTCGGCGTATGCGCCTTGTCGACCTGGGCCTCCTTGATGACGTCGGCCCACCAGAAGAACATGGTGGTCAGCGCCAGCACGACACCGGGCAGGACCATCCACCAACGCTCGGGATGGGCGAAGGTGTAAAGCGCTCCGGCCGCCAGGACGAGGGCCGAGAACGCACCGATGAACGGCCACGGGCTCGGATCGACCAGATGGTAGGGATGCTTCTGTGCGTGGTCGGCCATCAGCCTGCTCTCCCGCTCGAACTCAGTTGGTGGTCGATGCGGCGTCGATCTCGAGCGCCGCGTTGTTGGTTTCATCGGTCCCGGCCTTCTCGAAGAAGGTATAGGACAGGGTGATCGTGCGCACTTCCCTGGTCTCCCGGTCGACAAACAGCTCGGGATCGACAAAGAAAGTGACCGGCATGGCGACCGTCTGGCCCGGATCGAGAACCTGCTCGTAGAAGCAGAAACAGTCGATCTTGGCGAAGTACGGCCCGGCCTTGTTGGGCGTGACGTTGAAGGTCGCGGTGCCGGTGATCGGCCGGTCGGTAGGGTTGGTCGCCTCGAAGAACACCGTCATCTGTTCGCCCAGCCGGGCAGAGACCTGATTCTGCACGGGCCGGAATTCCCAGGCCATGCCGCGGCCGGTGTCGGCGTTGAAGCGCACCGTCACGGCATCGCCGGTTGCACCCGGCGCGACCTCGGCGACCTGGGTCGTGCCGCCATAACCGGTGACCTGGCAGAACAGACGGTAGAGCGGCACCGCAGAGGCGGTCAGCGCGACCATGCAGGTCAGCACGAAGATCGAGGCGATCACCGTGGTGCGCTTGCGCTCCGAAAGACTCCGCCCGGCCATGACTCAGCCTCCAATCTTGACGATGGAGACGACATAGATCAGCACGATGAACGCGCCCAGGACGAGGCCCAGCGCCACGTTGCGGCGACGGCGCGAGCGCTTTTCCTGTTCAGAGAGCGCCATCTCAGACCACACCGGCAAAGACATGATCAAGCGCCAGCAGAGCAAACAGCAGCGCCAGATAGAGGATCGAGTAACGGAACATCCAGCGCGCGGCGGCATCGTTCTTGGCCCACCAGACGCGCAGGGCGCCGCCCAGGAACACACTCGACAGCGCCGTGGCGCCCAGGGCGTAGATCAGGCCCGCCGAACCCAGCGCGAAGGGGGCCAGCGACAGGGGCAGCATCAGCGCGCTGTAGAGCACGATCTGGCGGCGTGTCGCCGCAGCCCCGGCGACCACCGGCAGCATGGGAATGCCCGCGGCGGCGTAGTCACCCGCGCGGTAGAGCGCCAGCGACCAGAAATGCGGCGGCGTCCAGAAGAAGATGATGGCAAACAGCGCGATCGAGGAAAGCGAGACCTCTCCGGTCGCCGCGGCCCAGCCGATCATCGGAGGAAAGGCGCCGGCGGCGCCGCCGATGACGATGTTCTGGGGCGTGCGGCGCTTGAGCCAGACTGTATAGACGAAGACGTAGAAACAGATCGCCAGAGCCAGCAGCGCGGCCGCCACCCAGTTGACCGCAAGGCCCATCAGCACGACCGAAAAGACGCTGAGGGCGACGCCGAATTCGAGCGCCGTGCGCGGTGCGATCACGCCTGAGGGAATCGGGCGATGGCGGGTGCGCGCCATGATCGCGTCGACATCGCGCTCGTACCACATGTTGATGCAGCCCGAGGCGCCCGCGCCGACTGCGATGCAGAGCACCGCGACCGCCGCCAGCACCGGGTGCAGCGTGCCCGGCGCGACGAACAGGCCGATCGCGCCGGTGAACACCACCAGCGACATGACGCGTGGCTTGAGCAACGCGAAGAAGTCGGCAGGCATCGCTTCGCGCGATGCCTGGCCGGCCTCTACCGTGATGCCACTGTCGAGCGCCATGACCTGTCTGCCCCTGTCGGCCTAGTGGCCGCCCTTGGAGGCGCCCATGTAGGGCGGATCCTCGAAGGTGTGGAACGGCGGCGGCGAGGACAGCGTCCACTCCAGCGTCGTCGCACCCGGACCCCAGGGGTTGTTGCCCACGCGGACCCGGCCGAACAGGAAGATGCGGGCCAGCACGTAGAAGAACACCAGCAGGCCGGCGGCCGTCACGTAGGAGCCGTAGGACGAAACCAGGTTCCAGCCCGCAAAGGCATCGGGATAGTCGGGAATGCGGCGCGGCATGCCGGCCATGCCCAGGAAATGCTGCGGGAAGAAGGTCAGGTTGACGCCGATCAGGGTCAGCCAGAAGTGCAGCTTGCCCGCCCACTCGGGGTAGGTGTAGCCCGACATCTTGCCGATCCAGTAGTAGAAGCCGCCGAACAGCGCGAAGACCGCACCCAGCGACAGCACGTAGTGGAAATGCGCGACCACGAAATAGGTGTCGTGCATGGCATGGTCGATGCCGGCATTGGCCAGCAGGACGCCCGTGACGCCGCCGACGGTGAACAGGAAGATGAAGCCCAGCGCCCAGAGCATGGGCGTCTTGAACTCGATCGAGCCGCCCCACATCGTGGCCAGCCACGAGAAGATCTTCACGCCCGTGGGCACCGCGATGACCATCGTGGCGACGATGAAGTAGGCCTTCGTGTCGACGCCCAGGCCGACCGTGTACATGTGATGGGCCCACACGATGAAGCCGATCGCACCGATCGAGACCATCGCATAGGCCATGCCGAGATAGCCGAAGATGGGCTTCATCGAGAAGGTCGAGATGATGTGGCTGACGATGCCGAAGGCCGGCAGGATCAGGATGTAGACCTCGGGGTGACCGAAGAACCAGAACAGATGCTGGTAGAGGATCGGATCACCGCCCAGCGCCGGATCGAAGAAGCCGGTGCCGAAGTTGCGGTCGGTCAGCAGCATGGTGATGGCGCCGGCCAGGACGGGCAGCGACAGCAGCAACAGGAAGGCGGTGACCAGCACGGCCCAGGCAAACAGCGGCATGCGGTGCAGAGTCATGCCCGGTGCGCGCATGTTGAAGATGGTCGTGATGAAGTTGATGGCGCCAAGGATCGAGGAGGCACCGGCCAGATGGATCGACAGGATCAGGCAATCGACGGCCAGACCCGGACTGCCGTAGGTCGAGAGCGGCGCATAAAGCGTCCAGCCGCCGCCGGTGCCCTCGTCGATGAAGACCGAGAGCAGCAGCAGGATGCCCGACGGCACCAGCAGCCAGAAGCTGATGTTGTTCATGCGCGGGAAGGCCATGTCGGGCGCGCCGATCATGAGCGGCACGAACCAGTTGCCGAAACCGCCGATGAACGCCGGCATGATCATGAAGAAGATCATGATGAGGCCGTGGCTGGTGATCAGCACGTTGTAGAGCTGATGGTCGCCGCCCAGGATGCCGTCGCCGGGATGGGCAAGTTCGATGCGGATCAGCATCGACATGACAAACCCGATGATCCCGAAGATGAACGCGTAGATCAGGTACATCGTCCCGATGTCCTTGTGGTTCGTCGAATAGACGTACCGCAGGATGCCCTTGGGAGTGTGGTGATCGTGATGATCGTGGGCAGTGGTATCGTGGGCGTGGCTCATGGCTGCGTTCCCTTCAGGGTGCCTGCTCTAATCTTGCTGGTTCAGTTCTGGGCGGCAGCGACATCGACCGTGGGCGTGATGCCCATGGCGGCCTGCTGCTGGCCGACCCAGGTATCGAATTCCTCGGCCGAGACTGCGCGGATCGTGATCGGCATGTAGCCGTGCAGCGTGCCGCACAGCTCCGAGCACTGGCCGTAGTACATGCCGGGCTCCTCGAGCTCGAGCCAGAGTTCGTTCAGCCGTCCGGGCACCGCGTCGGTCTTGACGCCGGCCACGGGCATCGCCCAGGAGTGGATGACGTCCTCGGAGGTGACCTGGACACGCACGATCTTGCCGACCGGCAGGACGATCTCGTTGTCGGTCACCAGAAGGCGGGGTTCGGCGGTGTCATCGAGCATGGCGTCGAAGCTGATGCCGCCCTGATCGGGGTACTCATAGGACCAGTACCACTGGTGGCCGGTCGCCTTCAGCGTCAGGTCGGCCTCCGGGATGGTCGCTTCGTAGTAGAGCAGGCGCAGCGAGGGAATCGCGATGCCGATCAGGATCAGGATCGGCAGGCCGGTCCAGATCACCTCGAGCAGGGTGTTGTGGGTGGTCCGCGCCGGGGTCGGGTTTGCACCCTTTCGGAAGCGGAACGCGATGTAGCCCATCAGCGCGGCGACGAACGCCGAGATGATCAGCATCATCGGCAGCAGCACGTAGTCATAGAAGCTGTGGATGTCATCTGCGACCGGCGTCGCCGCCGGCTGGAAGCCCCACTGCCAATCGACGGGGCCGCCGTCGGCGAAGGCAGCACCGACGCCGACGCTCAACACGGCTGCTGCTGCCAGAATACCCAGGAGCGATCTCTTCACCACGACTCTCCTTAATCAACGTTCTGGACCTGTGCGCACAGGAAACAATCCTGCCGGATTGCCCCGGCATGAAACAGGCCCGGACGACCGCCATGATCGACCCGACCGATTTCCACGTCCACCACGGGATGGCCAATTGCGCCGGAACATACACGAGGCCTTGCGCGTTTCACAAGCCCGTGACGCACCCCCCAAATGGCTCTTTCTGCGGCTGCTTCTGCGAAGCAATTGCAGGGCTCTTGTTGGTTAGCCGCCCTTGGCGTGCCATATGAAGGGAACACCTCCCCGGAGATTGCAACATGACCGGCGAACCTTCGCCCGACGAGCTGTTTTTCAACCGTTCCGGCATCGATGAGCGCCGCGCCGCCGACATGGTCGGCGATGCCCTGCGCGGCGCCGACGACGGCGAACTTTTCATGGAATACCGCCAGGGCGAGATGCTGGCCTTCGACGACGGCCGCCTGAAGTCGGCCAGTTACGATGTCACCCAGGGAATCGGCCTGCGCCGGATCGTCGGCGAGGCGACCGCCTATGCCCATGCCAGCGAACTCAGCGAGGCCGCGATTGCGCGGGCCGTGGCGACGGTCAAGGCGGTCGACGGCCGTGCCGCGACCATTGCCCACGCCCCGCCCGCGACCAACCGCCACCTCTACGCCGACGCCAATCCGGTCGAGGCGATGTCGTTCGAGGCCAAGGTCAAGCTGCTGCAGGACATCGACGCCTATGCCCGTGCCGCCGATCCGCGCGTGCGCCAGGTCATGGCCTCGATCGCGGCGACCTGGCAGGTCGTGGCCATCATGCGCGCCGACGGCCGCAAGGCGACCGACATCCGCCCGCTGGTGCGCGTCAACGTCTCGGTTGTCGCCGGTGACGACGAACGCCAGGAATCGGGCAGCCACGGCATGGGCGGGCGCACGCTGTATGAGGATTTCGTCACCACCGAACGCTGGCAGGGCGCTGTCGACGAGGCCCTGCGCCAGGCCCTGGTCAATCTGGATGCCGTGGGCGCGCCGGCAGGCGAGATGCAGGTCGTGCTCGGCCCGGGCTGGCCCGGCATCCTGCTGCATGAAGCCATCGGCCACGGCCTGGAAGGCGATTTCAACCGCAAGAAGACCTCGGCCTTCTCCGGCCTGATTGGCGAGCGTATCGCCGCGCCCGGTGTCACCGTGGTCGACGACGGCACGATTTCGGACCGCCGCGGCTCGCTCACCATCGACGACGAGGGCACCCCGACCAGCCGCACCGTGCTGATCGAGGACGGCATCCTGAAGGGTTACATGCACGATCGCATGAACGCCCGCCTGATGGGCCATGCGCCCACCGGCAACGGCCGCCGCCAGGCCTTCGACTACCAGCCGATGCCGCGCATGACCAACACGGTCATGGAATCGGGCACCGAAGACCCGGCCGGCATCATCGCCTCGGTCAAGAAGGGCCTCTATGCCGTCAACTTCGGCGGCGGCCAGGTCGACATCACCAACGGCAAGTTCGTCTTCTCGGCCTCGGAGGCCTACCTGATCGAGGACGGCAAGGTGACCCGCCCGGTCAAGGGCGCCACCCTGATCGGCAACGGCCCGGACGTTCTGACCAAGGTGAAGGCGATTGGCAACGACATGGGCATGGACCCGGGCATCGGCACCTGCGGCAAGGGCGGCCAGGGCGTCCCCGTGGGCGTCGGCCAGCCGACCCTGCTGATCGACCAGCTCACCGTTGGCGGCACCGAAGCCGCGTAAGGGCAGAGGCGCCCATCACTTCTGTCATTGCCGGGCTTGTCCCGGCAATCCATACGCACGGACGGCGCGTCAACGCACCGCCTGTGCGTAGGGGTCCCCGGAACAAGTCCGGGGACGACAGAAGAAGGGCGACTCCGCGCCTAGACCTTGGCGGCGTAGACGTCGATCTCGATGACCATGTCGGGATCGGCAAGGCCCGCGACATAGATCAGAGTCGCGCCGGGCTTTTCGCCATTCAGGATGCGACCACGGCATTCGCGGCTGTGGAGCAGGTGTTCGGCCGCATTGGGCGTCATGTAGATCGTGAGCTTCACCAGATCTTCAGGCCCCATGTCGGCGCCCGCGAGGGTGGCCGCGACATTCTTCCAGGCCTGTTCGATCTGGCCCTTGGGCTCCTTGATCAGCTTGCCGTCGGCACCGATGCCGACCTGGCCGGCGGTGACCAGCCAGCGTGCCCCGGCGGGCACCTCGTTGTTCTGCATGTAGGCGGCAACCGGCTCGTAGAGACCCTTGGGGTTGTAGCGCTTGATGGCCATGACGTTTCCTCTGTGCGTAGGGGTGTTCAGATCTTGCGGGCGGCGACGCCCTGGACCTCGATGATCATCTTCGGATCGACCAGCGCGGCGACGTAAACCATGGTCGAGCCGGGCGCGACATCGCCGAAGGCGGCCTCGCGTGCGCGCCGGTAGGCGCCCAGATTTTCGGACCCGACGACAAAAGCCGTGAGGGAAACGATGTCGGCCGGGCCCATGCCTGCGCCGGCCATCACGGCCAGCACGTTGGTAAAGGCATTCCGGCACTGCTCGAAGGCATCATCGGGCAGGCTGCCGTCCGAGCCGACCCCGACCTGACCCGAGACATGGAGCTGTTCCATGCCCGCGGGCACGACCACGCCCAGGCTGTAGTTGGAAAACGGCGCGGGTACGCCTTCGGGGTTGAAACGGCGGATCATGGCGCGGCGTCCTTCTGCTGTGGAGCCGCCGGCGCGGCGCCCAGGAACTGCAGGTTCTCGTCGCGCACTTTGGCGCTCTCGTCGTCGTAGAGGAAGGGCAGGAAGCAGTAACGCCGCCCACGCGTCATCGAGGTGCATTCGTGCAGCAGCGAACAGCCAAAGACCACCGCACCGCCCGAAGGCGCGCGATAGACCCTGCTGCCGAACTCGGGGAAGCGCAGGTCGCCGCCCTCGTAATCCTCGGCGTTGAGGTTGATCGAGACGGCGAACTTGCGGTGCATGGTGCCGCTGGTGCGGTTGTCGCGGTGGGGCCGGAAATGGCCGCCCGGGTCGGTGTCGTAGCAGGCCACCAGGTAACGCTCGATCTGGGTCGGGCGGAACATGAAGGCCTTCTCGATCTGCGGGAACAGGCGCTCGCGCAGCGCGGCCTCGCATTCGCGCCGGATGCCGGCGTCAGCGATGACATGGTCGCTGCGCCGCTTGTGCTTGTGGTCGTTGACCGCAACGGTGCGCCCGTCGATCTCGCGCATGAAACCCGATTCCTGGCCACCGTTGCTGTCGTAGAGTTCGATCAGCTTCTTGCAGAAGGCCCGGTCGAAGATGCGCGGCGCAATCAGCACCGGGGCATGAAGCGGGACCGCGGCATGGTCATCGGGCCGCGGCAGACGCTCGATCAGGGCCTTGAAGGCCCGTTCATGGGCTTCCGGGTCGCCATCGAAGGGTAGCACCGCCAGCACCCGCAGGCCGGGATCGATGACATAGGTCAGGCGGCGGAACCCCTCCGCGCTCTGCGCCCCGTACTGCTTGGAGAGCGCGCCGTCGTCATCCCAGAAATAGCGGATGCCGGGCAGGCGCGGCTGCAGGCTGGCCTCGTCGGCCGGATCGGTCGAAACGCCGAACATGCAGATGCCGGAGTCGTCGTAACGCGCCTGCAGCGCCAGCAACTGATCGAGGTGGCGCCTGCCCGTCGCATCCTGGGCCGAGCCGAATAATCCCAGGACAATGAAGCGGCCGCCCAGGGTGTCGAAGTGGAAGGACGGGTTGGCAGTCGAACGCGCCGCGAAATAGGGCGCGGGCTGGCCCGGCCGCAGGCCGAAACCGGGCGGCTGGCGGACCGTGGTGCGGGGGCGTGGCGCGGTCTGGATCTCGTTCATGGCTGCCGGTCGAAAAGGTCGCGCGACGATAACGCCAACCGTCCCGCCAGGCGATAACCTTTCGAAAACCTTACAACGTGGTCGGGCGCTGATCGACCAGTACCAGACGGGGCACGAAGGTACCCGGCGCGAGCAGCGCACCGGGCGCCACCACCGCATTGGCGCCAATGCGGCAGCCGTCGCCAAGAAACGCCCCGAACTTGTCGACGCCGGTGTCGATCTCTGCCCCATCATGGGCGATGACGATGCGCTTGGCGGTCAGTTCGTTGCGGTAGTTGGCAACCACGCTGCCCGCCTCGAGATTGACGTCGGAACCCAGCACGGAATCGCCCACGAAGTTGAGGTGGGCAAGCTTGGCGCCAGCAAAGACAAAGGCGGTCTTGAGTTCGGCGCCCGGGCCGATGATCACGCCCTCGTCGAGCCAGACGCCACCGCGCAGATAGGCGCCCGCCGCGACCAGGCAACCAGGCCCGATAACGGCCGGTCCCTTGACTACCGCACCGGCCTCGATCGTCGCGCTGCGATGGCGCGCGACCGGCCCGTCGACGGCATAGCCGTCATCAAGTCTGGCGATCAGACGGGAGACGACGGCGAATGCCTGTGCCGTGAGTTCCCAGGGCGCCAGGCCGGCATGATCCGACAGCGGCGAAGCGGCCATACGCGCGATCCAGTCGCCAAGGGCCGGAAGCGCCATGGCCGGTTCTAGAACGCGTACTCGGAATAGACCGGCGTGATATCGCCCTTCCAGGCGTTTTCGTAGCGGTCGAGCAGGTCCTCGGCCGGGGTGCGGCCCGAGATCGCGATTTCCATCAGGGAATCGAGGAAATGGACCTCGTCCAGGCTGCCGTCGTATTCGCGGCGCAGGCGCAGGCCTTCGGCCGAGATTTCCAGCATCCGCCGGGCGACCGACTGGATCGTGCCGCCGCGGAAGGGCGCCTTCAGGCCCATGGCCGGGACATCGGCCTTCATCTTCACCTGCTCTTCCCAGGTCCAGTCCTTGACCAGGTCCCAGGCGGCATCAAGCGCGCTCTGGGTGTAGAACAGGCCGGTCCACAGGGCAGGCAGGGCGCAGATCCGGCGCCAACCGGCACCGTCGGCGCCGCGCACCTCCATGTAACGCTTGATGCGGACATCCGGGAACAGCGTGGTGAGGTGATCCTCCCAGTCCGAGACCGTGGGAAGCTCGCCCGGGGCTGCCGCCAGCTTGCCGTTGAGGAAATCGCGGAAGGACTGGCCGCTGGCATCGACGTACTTGCCGTCGCGCATGACGAAATACATCGGCACGTCGAGTGCGTAGTCGACGTAACGCTCGAAACCGAAACCATCCTCCAGAACGAAGGGCAGCAGGCCCGAGCGGTTGTTGTCGACATCGGTCCAGACATGGGCGCGGTAGGAGAGGTAGCCCGAGGGTTTGCTCTCCACGAAGGGCGAATTGGCAAACAGGGCGGTCGTGACCGACTGCAGCGCCTGGGCGACACGGAACTTCTGCACCATGTCGGCTTCCGAGCCGAAATCCAGGTTCGCCTGGATGGTGCAGGTGCGGATCATCATGTCGATGCCCATGGTGCCGACCTTGGGCATGTAGTTGCGCATGATCTTGTAGCGCCCCTTGGGCATCCAGGGCACATCCTCGCGCGTTTCGCGCGGGCGGAAACCCAATCCTAAGAAGGTGATGCCCAGTTCCTCGGCGATCTCCTTGCACTGGTCGAGATGCGCGTTGGTCTCGCGGCAGGTCTCGTGCAGCGTCTTGAGCGGTGCGCCCGAGAGTTCGACCTGGCCGCCCGGCTCGAGCGAGACGTGCTGGCCATCCTTCTTCAGGCCGATGACGTGTTCACCCTCATAGATCGGCTCCCAGTCGAAGCGCTGCAGCTCGGTCAGGATGGCCCGGATGCCGCTGGGCTCTTCATAGGTCAGCGGCCGGAAGCCATCCTTGTGATAGGCGAACTTCTCGTGTTCGGTGCCGATCAGCCACTGGCTCTTGGGCTTGCAGCCCGATTCCAGGCGCTCGATGAGCTGGGCCTTGTCGGTGATGGGAGTCGCGTTGAGTTCGGCAGGAATGGACACGGCCGGCTATGCCCCCGATGGCTTTTCGATGTCAGATCGTCAGGCGGGCAAAGCCCGGTGCGCGGCGCCGCTAAGCCTATCCCCAGTGCGCAGCGCCTGCCAAGACGACAAGGCTGCAATCGCGGCCGTCTCGACGCGCAGAATATGAGGCCCCAGGCTCACGGGGGCAACCCGGGGATCGCTCACAAGCGCGTCACGTTCGGCCGGGCTGAAACCACCCTCGGGGCCGACCAGAAATGCCACGGCCCCGGCCGCCCCTTCCAGGACCTGCAGCAGGGGCGCGCCGCCGGCCTCATCGCAGAACAGGAGCAGGCGGTCGGCGGGCCAGGTTTCCAGGGTCGCGGCCAGGGATTCCTGGGCCAGACATTCGGGCACATCCAGGCGCCCGCACTGCTCGGAGGCCTCGATCGCCCAGTCGTTCAGCTTGTCGCGCCGCGTTTCGGGCGGTTCGGTGTGCTCCGTCGTGACCGGCATCAGGCGGGCGACCCCCAGTTCGGTCGCTTTTTCCACCAGAAAACGCACTCGGTCCTTCTTGGGCGGGGCAAACAGCAGCCAGGCCTCGCCGCCCGTACTCTGGGGCCGCAGCAGTTCGTTGCAGCGCGCACCCTCGACCGTCAGTTCGGCCAGCCATTCACCGTCACGGCCGTTGAACAGGCGCAGCGCCGAGCCTTGCTTCAGCCGCATGACCCGTGAGAGATAGTGATTCTGGTCGCCCGACAGCGCCGCCGCGCCATCCTGGGCAAGCGGTGCCGTCACGAAAAGGCGCGGAACCGGGCGGCCGTCGCGGCGCATGATTTCTCCTGGACGTCAGATGAACGGTTCGAGCCTAACATGACCCAGCCCGCCACCAACACGCCGCAAGCCCCCGGCTGGGTCGACCGGCTGGCGCCCCTGCCCCTGCGGCCCTGGCTGCATCTGGCGCGCGCCGACAAACCGGCGGGTTTCTGGCTGCTGATGTGGCCTTGCTGGTGGTCGACGGCGCTCGCCTCGCAGGGCTGGCCCGATCCGCTGCTGCTGTTTTTCTTCCTGATCGGCGCCATCGTCATGCGCTCGGCCGGCTGCACGATCAACGACATCATGGACCGCGATTTCGACGCCCGGGTCGAACGCACGAAAAACCGGCCGCTGGCCAGCGGCGCCATTTCGCTGACCGGCGCCTTTGTCTTTCTGGCCCTGCTGCTGCTGATCGGCCTCGGCGTGCTGGTCCAGCTCGACCGCGCCGCGGTGCTGGTCGGCGCGGCCTCGCTCGGTCTGGTCGCGATCTACCCCTTCATGAAGCGCATCACCTACTGGCCCCAGCTCTTCCTGGGTTTTGCCTTCAACTGGGGCGCGCTGGTCGGCTGGGCCGCCGTCACCGGCGAGATCGGCCTGCCCGCCCTGCTGCTTTACGCCGGCGGCATTGCCTGGACCATCGGCTACGACACGATCTACGCCCATCAGGACAAGACCGACGACCGCCAGATCGGCGTCAAATCGACAGCGCTCGCCTTCGGCGCGGCAAGCCGGCCCCTGATCGGCATGTTCTACGCCCTGTTCCTGATCGCGCTGGCCCTGGCTGGCCGGGCCGCGGGCCTGTCCTGGCCCTTCTACGCCCTGCTGGCGCTGCCAGCCGCCCACTTCACCTGGCAGGTCACCACCGCCGACTTCGACGACGCCGCCTCGTGCCGGCGCCGTTTCGCCTCCAACGGACAGATCGGCGTGCTGGTCTTTGTCGCGATCGTGGCGGGGCAGGTTCTGTAGGCTCCAAGGCCGAGACCCAAACACGGTGTCATGGTCTGGCTTGACCAGACCATCCATGCTGTGACCGCACCGTGCGTGCCACATGTCGCAGGTGCTCATGCGTAGGGGTCACAACCTGTCATCCTCCGGTCGAGCCGGAGGATGACAGGTTGTGGGCTCAATCGGTGTGCAGCACAGCCCGCTCGCGCATGCGTTCGACCAGCACCATGCGATGGTCTTCGTCGGCGACGTTGCGCAGGATGAAGTCGTGCAGCGAGGCACCCTCGCCCAGCGCGCGGCACAGATCCTCCAGCACCTCGTGCTGGTGACGCACGGCAAAACGCCGCTGCTGCGCATCGACGGCCGACAGCGCCACCGGCTCGCCGGTGTAGCCATAGACGCCGTGCACGGTGATGTAGGCGTGCGCATTCTCGACCACGCCCATGCCCGCGGCATCGACCAGCCCCGGCACCGCCCGGAAGGCATAGTTCTCGCCCTCCGACTCATGCATCACCTCAAGCTGGTGGTCGGTCAGCAGCGCGACCGAGACATCGGCCACCGTCCCCGGACTGCGGTAGAGCCCCGCGGGAATCGAGCCATAGGTCGCGATATGGCTGGCATAGACGACATCGTGGTCGTGCAGGGCGCAGCGCACCACGGGGATCACCTGATCGGCGCCCTCGCCGAACTTCTCGGTCAGGCGCTTGGGCGAGGCGTTGGAGCCATAACCGACCACCGGCGTGCGTTTCTCCTCGCCCCCCGCCGGCGCACCCAGCCGGCGCAGGGCCTCCGCGGCTTCCAGAAGTTCGCCATCGAGTTCGACCAGCGCATCGCCCAGCGGTGCCTTGCCATCGGCAACGATGCGCAGGCCCTGCCCGGCGACAAAGACAAAACCATGGCGCGGGGGATCGAAGGGATAGGCCAGCGCACGCGCGACTTCGGGCGGCAGATCGTCGTTCATGAGTTCTCCGTGTCTTCTGTTGCGCCGCCCGCCGTCGCCAGCGCCGCGGCGACCAGGTCGCGGACGTAGGCGAGCGCGGCTCGGGGCATGTTGGCGCCGGTCTGGTGGCTGCCGGCGTCGGTGTCGAACCACAGCACGGTGCCGCCCAGCGGGCCGCGCGCCAGCCGGATGGCTTCGATCGCATTGTGGGCCATGGTGTGTTCGACCGTCGTCTGCCCGCTGGCCTTGGCCAGGGTGGCCAGCACCACCTTGTCGCGTGTGACGATGATCTGGCGGGTTGTGCGCAAACCCGAGAAGGCCAGCCACAGGATCAGGGCCATGACCCCCAGGCCGACGACGCCCCCGAAGATCTGCACTCCGGGATCAGCGCCGTAGCCGATGAAGGCAAAGGCAATCGCCGCTCCGATCCCCGCGATCAGGGCGGAAAACCACAGGGGCATGGTGCCCTTGAGCAGGCTGACGACAATGCTGTCGGCGCCCTGCTCGACCTTGACCTGCGCCGGTACCGGGCCGCCGGGGCGGTAGCTGCTGGAGGCCGAACCCGTGGCGATGCGTTGGGCGAGCGGCGTGTCGAGTTCACCGGGCGCGCGGGCATCGAAGCCGTCGATGCTGTCCTCCAGCGCCGGGATCGCGAGCCAGCGGGCATAGGATTCCACCAGGGCCCGGCCCTCGGCTTCGTCGCGGGTGGCGGCCAGCACGACGCGACGCGCGCGCTCCTTGTGCGGCAGCACGGCCAGCCAGGCGACATGGCTCTTCTTGTTGCGGCTGTAGCTGACGCGGGCGCGCAAGACGCCGGGGTAATCGGCAAGTGCCATGGTGTGACGGGTCGTGGCGAACCAGCGGCGCTCGTCGATCGTCACCTTGTCGGCCTCGAAGGTCACCGCGTGGCGCATCAGCATGGAGCGCAGGCCGACGATAAAGAGACCGGCCGCCGGGATGATGAAGACAAACGGCACCAGGTTGATTGGAAAGGGTTCGGCAAAGATCGCCTTGGCGATCAGCATCACGACACCGAACCAGAAGACCGAAAAGACCATCAGGAAGGCGCCTGCCGCCGCATTGCCGCGATAGGTCAGGGCCACCGGCAGGGCTCCGGGTTCGACGCGGCGCTCGTAGTCGAAGGTGTAGCCGCCGGTGCTGATGGTCATGGCCGTTTCCGCAAGGTCGCGCTGGGGTTGCAGTATAGCCTAGCGTGTCGGCAGATGTCGGCGCACCAGTCGGTACTCGTGCCAGATCAGGACGATGACCACGAGATCGAGCACGGTCAGCACCACCAGCCCGGGCGATTGCGTCAGGGCGAAACGATAGACCTGATAGACGATGAACAGCACCATCACGAACAGCGAGGCCGGATAGGCCCACAGCTTTTCTCGCAACAGGCCCACGACCAGGGCAAGCTTGATGACGCCGTGGCTGAGCAGGTAGATCGCATAGAAATGCTGCGTGCCGACCGAAAGCCCCTGCGCCGAGTCATGCAGGAATCGGGCGACGAGATCGTTGGGGTCTTCGACCAGCTCGTCCTGGGTGATCATGTTGACGACATTGCCGATGGTCTGGTGGCTGACGGCAAACAGCAGCACCCCGCCCAGGCATTCGATCACTGCATGGGCGCCCTTGAGCAGGACACTGATCTCGAAGATCTGGTGGATGCGCCGTTCGTTCATGGCGTGCGGCTCACGACGGTATCGCCAACCTCTGCCGGATCCCGCCATGGCAGCGCCTTGACCATGGGCAGGTCGAGCCAGCCTGCATAGCCGTCCTGCCAGCGTTCGACGTCGCGCGAAAGCATCTGACTCCACAGCACGATGCGCCGGTCGGCCTGTTCGTGATCGAGCACGACGACCCTGAGCCGGCCCAGCATGGATGTCTTCTCACGCTCGACCTCAACGATGGCAAGGCCGCGGTAACGCGACAACGGTTCGGACCAGCCACGCCCGCCCGTGCTGTCCCATTCGTCAACCGCGACATGGTCGTTTGTGATGGTCTCGCGTCGGCGCCAGAGCGCGGCGCGGATGCCGAACAGGAACAGCCAGATACCGACCAGCAGGAACGCCGCGGGCATCAGCAGGCCCCAGGTTTCGCCATGGCTTGCCATGTCCCAGGCCAGGAACACGGTCATCGTCATCCAGAAGACGGCGATCATCAGCCACAGCAGGCGCTCGCCCGCGCCATGGCGCAGGGTCCAGGTGAGAGGCCGGGGCGCCAGCGGCGTCTGGCGGCCCACCTGCAGCACCAGCCCAGCGTGTTTCACGATCATGGGGCCATCGTCGCCCGCAGCGACCTTGACCGCAACGGCGCACGCGGCCTCCAATGACGGGCAACCACGCCGGACGGGAACGCCATGGACGACGATCTTCTTTTCATGACGGGTGCGACGGTCGCCGCGCGCATCGCAGCCGGGACCCTGCGGGCACGCGATCATGTCGGCGCCGTGCTTGATGCCATCGATGCCAGCCAGGACACGCTCAACGCCTTTGTCACCGTTGACCGCGAGGGCGCGCTGGCCGCTGCCGAGGCGGCCGACCGCGCGGTTGCCGCGGGTGCGCCTCTGGGACCGCTCCACGGCGTCGCGGTTTCGGTCAAGGACATGGTCGCGGTCGCCGGCCTGCCCAACACCAACGGCTCCTTCACCTGCGAACACGACGTGCCCGATGCCGACGCACCCGCCGTGGCGCGCCTGCGCAGCGCCGGCGCGATCATCGTTGGCAAGACGACGACGCCGGAGTTCGGTCACAAGGGCCTCACCGATTCCCTGCTCTGCGGCATCACGCGCAACCCGTGGAACCCGGAGCGCACGCCGGGCGGCAGTTCCGGGGGCGCCTCTGCGGCAGTGGCCGCAGGCCTTGCGCCACTGGGCGTGGGCACCGACGGCGCCGGTTCGGTGCGCGGCCCCTCGGCGACCACCGGCATCGTCGGCCTGAAGGGCACGCGGGGTTTCATCCCGCATCCGGCCAAGTCCGACCCCTTCGGCAGCCAGGGTTACGTCGGACCCATGACACGCACCGTGAGCGATGCTGCGCTGATGGCAGAGATCATGGCCGGGGCCGACAACAGCGATCCCTGGTCGCTGGGGCGCGGCCAGGCACCCGCCTTGCCCTGCCTTGCCGGCAACGACCTTTCGGGTCTGCGCATCCTCTATGCCGAGAAGATGGCCAACCCCGAGGTCGCCCCCGATGTCGTAGCCAACACCCGCGCCTGCCTGGAGATCTTCGAACGCCTGGGCGCGCGCGTCACACCCATGCCCGACGGCTTCGACTGGATCGAGGAGGCCGGGCGTGTGCTCTACCAGTCGGGAATCCACCATCAGGTCTCCGGCCTGCTGCCCCGGTGGGAGGGCAGGCTGACCCCCTCCTTCGTGCAGTTCGCCGCCTGGGGCGCGGCATGGAGCGCGGCCGACCTGTGGGACGCCATCGGCGCCCGCGGCGATCTCTACAACCGCGTGCAGGGGCTTTTTGGCAGCCACGATGTGCTGATGTCACCGACCACGGCACGCACCGCCCTGATGGCCGGGTTCGACGCCACCGCACCGGTCGTCATCAACGGCCGGGAATGCGGCATCACGCGCCAGAGCTGGACCGCCTACCAGTACCCCTTCAACCTGACCGGCAACCCGGCGCTCACCGTGCCCTCCGGCTTCGGCGAGGACGGCCTGCCGACCGGCCTGCAGCTCATCGGCCCCTGGTGGTCCGACCACACCCTGCTGCGCCTGGGCGGCGTGCTCGAGACGCACCGGCCGTGGGCGGACAAGCGACCGACGCGGGCAAACCGGGGGCTGGGGTAGGTTTTAGCGTCTGCCGCACGCGTGGCCCCCAATTACTGTCATCCTCCTCCCCCGGCTTGACCGAGGGATCACCGGAGAATCCATGCTGTAGCGCGCGTTCCGCAACACACCAGGGGCGCGCGGGCATTGCGGTCACAGCATGGATGGTCCGGTCAAGCCGGACCATGACAACAGGGAGGGCGGAGGAGGCCGGACACGCTCCAGCCGAGACTCTGCATTCTCCGCGTACTCCGCGTCTCCGCGCGCCACACCTAAGCCCGCGCAACGCCCCAGATCTCGACCGTCATGTCGGTGCTGTGCATGTGGGGCTGGGCGACGCAGGTGATCGGCGGGAGGGGGCCGGCGACGCAATCGGCGACGGCGTCGAGGAAACGGCGGGTCGTCTCCTCCTTGCCGTCCGAGGTGAAGTAGCAGACCAGCAGGCCGAGATCGGCGCTGGTCTTGCCGAAGCCGGCCAGGATGTCGTCGATGTAGCGCATGGTGAAGCGGGTCTGGCGCACCAGATCGCCGGGATAAGCCGCCTTGCCGCCATTGAAGCCGACCTCGAAAGGCACCTGGCCACCGGTCCAGATCGCGCCGCGCAGCTTGCTGCCCTGTCGATAGGGCACGGGGATGGGCCAGTCCCAGACACGCCTGGGCCAGCTATCCTCGCGCGGGATGTACTTGTCGAAACCGTTCCAGGATTCCCGGTAACCCAGCACCTCGACCTTGGTCACTGCACCTTCGGGATGCAGGCGGTGGGCCGGCACCACGGTGGCCACGGCGGCAGGTTCGCGGAAGTAGCTGGCGCGCACCGCGGCCATGCTCGCCCATTGCTGCATGTCGGTGCCGAAGTAATAGCCTTCCTTCTTGATCGCATCCTGCAGGGTGCAGCCCAGCGCCTGGGCGGTTTCGGTCAGACGCCCCATGATGACGTGGGTCTGGGCGATGCCGTCGCCCTCGATGGCGTCGTTGGAATCAGCGGCGGTGCGGCCGGGGATGGAGAAAAACTCGCCCGCGCGCAGGCCGCGCGTCACCTTGGGCCGCGCGAACAGGCCGCGTGCGGCCTGCGGCACATCCTCCTCGACGACGCGGACATCAGCTCCCTCGCGCCAGCCCTTGACCGCGATCGCCTGGACCTGGACCAACTGGCCGGCAAAGGGCTGTATGGGCACCGGGTTGGCGGTGATCGCCGGCGCCGGAGTGGCCCCGACGCGGGCCTGGATCGCCGCGATGACCTGCCAGGCGTCCATGCCGGCATCGGCACTGTAGAACAGCTTGATGCGCACCGCGTCGGCCAGGCCGCAGCCCTCCACCGACAGGGCGGCATCGACATTGTCGAGCGCGCCGCCAAGCTGGGCGGCGAGATCGCCGGGATGGCGGATGGCTCCTGAAGAATCGAAATCGCCGGCACCGCCGACAAAGGCCAGTCCGCCGGCACTGCCGGCAATCTCGTGCGTGCGGTCGATCGGCAACTGCCAGAGCTGATCCATCAAGCCACTCCCCTTTGCTGTGCGGCGCGGCAGACTGTCCCGCGCTATCGGCAGGGTCAACGGCTGGTGTGCATGGCACGAGGCTGTAGAGTCGCGCCAACAGCAGGGAGCCCTATATGAGCAAGCCGCAGATGCATCCCGACATGCAGATCCTGATCGCCGCGCGCGATGCCGCCGGCCCCAAGGGCGAGACGCCGCAGCAGCAGCGCAAGTTCTGGTTTGCCTATTCGCGCGCGCTCAACGAGCCCCATCCCGCCGACATGAAGGTCTGGGACGAGGTGGTCGAGACCGCCGAACACAACGTGCCGGTGCGGCTCTACCGTCCCGCGGGTCTGACCGATCCAGCACCAGTCATCATGTACATGCACGGCGGCGGTTTCATGCTGGGCGACCTCGACAGTTCGGATTCCGTGGCCTGGGGGTTTGCCCAGCAGGCCGGCGCCGTGGTCGTTTCCGTCGACTACCGGCTGACGCCCGAACACCCCTATCCCGCCGCGTTCAACGATTGCTGGGGCACACTGCTGTGGCTGACCGGGCACGCCGCGCGCCTCAACATCGACAGCAACCGCATTGGCGTGGCCGGCGACAGCGCGGGCGGCAACCTGGGAGCAGCCATGGCCCTGAAGGCGCGCGACAGCGGCGCACTGAAGCTGACCTGCGCCGCGATCATCTATCCCGGCACGGGGCTCGACCAGGACCAGCCCTCCTACACGGAATTCGCCGACGGCCCCGGCCTGACCCGCGCCGGCACGATCAAGTACCGCGACCTCTATCTGCCCGACGACCGCGATACGGACGACCCCTATGCCCGACCGGTGATGGCGCGCGACTTCTCCGGTCTGCCGCCCTTCTGGGTGCATTCGGCACAGATCGATCCGATCCGTGACGACGGCCGGGTCTTTGCCAGCAAGCTGGCAATGGCCGGAGTCGACGTCACCTACCGCGAGGCGCGCGGCATGATCCACGGCTTCATGCGCGCCCGCTTCAAGGGCCGCGCCGCAGCCCGCGAATACGATCTGATCTGCGATTTCCTGAAACGCCACCTGCACGAAGGCTAAAGGCGGATCAATCCAGCCTGACGACCAGGGATTTCGCCAGGTTGTCGAGCAGGTCGGGCGTGAGCCGGCCGATCATCTCCGCGCCGCTGCCGCAGACATCGAAAAAGCTGCGGAAGACGTCATCGGAGGCATTGCCGCTGGGCGACAGCGTTTGCGTCGCCTTGTCGCTCCACACCAGGTCGAGGTGCACATGCACCGTGTAGGAGATGTGATAGGTGATCACCTCTTGCTTGCCGTGGAAGCGCAGCAGGACACCCCGCAACCTCACGACGACATCGGCCAGTTCGGGAGCGACCTCAACGGCACTGGTGTAGCGCTGCGTGAAGACGTCGCGGACACGCTGGCCCAGGGCATCGCCGAAATCGTAACTCGCTGAACCGGTCAGGCCGCATTCGTAGGAGAAGGCCGTCGCGTCGAGCGCAGGGTCGATCGCATAGGTGATCACGCGATCGCGTTGCTCCACGGCAAGCGGTACTGGCGCCGCAGGCGGCGTGTACTTGCCCGAGGACGAACAGGCGGCGACTGCCAGCGCGACGATCCAGACGAAGCGGCGGATAGCCTTCACTCCACAGTGGCTGCGGCCCGTTGGCGTTCGAACGTGGCGACCTCGGCATCCCGCGCGTCGTCGAGTTCCTTCAGCAGGCCGACGCAGTCTGGATGGTCGGGGTCCTTCTTGCACTTGGTGCTGGCCTTGGCGCTGGCCACGGCCATGTCGTGCTCGCGTTCCACGAAGGCGATGCGGCTGTCGAAGAAAGCGTCGCGATCCGCGGCCGATGCAAAGGACTCGGGTACCATCACGATGGTGATGCTGTCGGGGTACTTGTTCATCGCGCCCGAAGAGGCATCGATGGCGACACCGATGAACCCGCCGAGCAGGATGTTGCCGAAGGTCGTCGACTGGAATGTCGAGGAAAGTGCGGCGTGGCTGTCCTGGTGTTCCTCGCGCGTGCAAAGGATCGCGATGTTGTCCTGAGACTTGTCGATCTGCACGGTACCCGGCGTGGGATCAACGACTGCGATCGAGACGCCGCCCCGCTCCAGCTCGCAGACCGCACCGGCCGGCTGGGTGATGATGGTGACCGGCTGGTCGGTGCCCTCGACGATCGTCGAACAGGCGCCCGACAACAGGCCTAGCAAGGTCGCGCTCGCGACAATAACGAGATTACGTAGCATAAAGTCCCCCCAGGACCATTGCAGACCAAGACCCTAGAAAGTTACAGGTGCTTTACAACTTATTTTTCCCGCTCCCGGCCGATCTGCTCAACCGGCAGGCGTGGCTTCCCGCACCTGAGCGGCGATACCGGGGACGATCTCGCCAAGCGTTTCCTCGGTCAGCAGCAACGCCGGATCGATCGTGATGCCGAAGACCTTCTCGATGTGGAGCGCCGCGGCCAACGCACGCAGGGAATCGCCTTCCAGACCGGGAAAGGTTGCCTCGGGCGGCACGTCTTGGCGCTGGAGTTCCTGGGCCAGAACCGCGGCGATGCGGCGGCACAGACCGTCGGGCCAGCCCCCGCCTGCCTTTTCTTCCTGGCGCTGTTTCGCGGCGCGGCGGTCGCGCACCTGGCGGTCGAACTCGGCAAGACGTACGCGGTCGATCTTGGCGGTAGCGGTCAGCGGCAGCGCCCGTGAAAGCACCACGGCGGCCGGGCGCATGTGGGCCGGCAGTGCCCTTGCGACAAGGCGTGCGACGGCATCGACATCGGGTTTGGCATCGCCGCGCGGAGCGACATGCAGGATCAGGCGCTCGACCCTACCGGTTGCGTCGCGACGCGGCACCACGCCGGCGACGCCGATGCCCGGCGCCTGGCGCGCGGCGGCCTCGATCTCCTCGAGCTCGATGCGGTTGCCGCGCACCTTGACCTGGTTGTCGCTGCGGCCCACGAAACGGAACACGCCATCGTCCTGCTGGCGCACGATGTCGCGCGTCAGGAAAACACGAAGTTCCGGATCGGCCGGATGCGGCGCGAAACGATCGGCATCCTGCACGCTGCGCCAGTAGGCCCGCTGCCCCGGCGGCAGGGTGATGGCAAGCTGGCCGGTGAGCGAACCGTCGGCTTCGCGTTCGGGTTCTCCTTCGAACCACAGTTCGATGCCGGGATGGGCGATGCCCATGGGCACGTCCCCGCTTTCCTGCGTCGACCCGACATAACCGCCGATGGCAAAACAGCTTTCCGATAGGCCGTAGTCATAGGTAAGGAAGGCATTTTCCGGCATGACGGCACGCAACTCCGCGACATCGCGCCATTCCATGCGGTCGCCATAGATCGTCAGCGACTTCAGATTGGCGAGCGCGGGCACGGCATCGGGATGCTGGGCGATCAGGCGCACGAAGCCGGTATAGCCGGCAACCAGGGTGCCGCGATGGGCCAGCAGCTTGCCGATCAGGTCCGCCACGGTCGGGGCCTCGGGCGTGTAGACCACGGCACCGCCGCCCAGCAGCGGCGCCAGCGTGTTCATCGCCATGCCGATGATCGAGAGGCTGCCGTGGTAGATCGCCCGGTCGGACGGGTCGAGGCCCCAGAGGTCGTGGCGGCGCCAGGAGGCATCGACGATCTCGGTCTGGGAAAGCGCCACGCCCTTGGGCACGCCGGTCGAGCCGGAGGTGAAGATCACCATCACCGGGGCGTCGGGATCGGGAACGGGCGGCAGCGGTCCGGCAGCTTCGATCGGCGCGGTGGGATCGTGGACGATCACCTTGAAGGTCGGCCCCAGGGCCTCCCACTTGCGCGTATCGGCGGCGTCGCGGACCATCACGAACGGGGCCGCCAGCGTCATGATGTGACGCGTGCGCAGGCTGTCGTCGTCCGGGTTGACCGGAATATAGGGCACGCCCAGGCGCATGCAGGCCAGCAGTGCGGTGCCGTGGGTCAGGCCCTTCTGCGCCATGACGACGACCGGCATCGTTTCGCCCGCCATCGCCTCGTGCAGACGCGCCGCCAGCGCCTGGACGCGGGCCCAGGTTTGCGCAAGCGTCCAGCTTCCTTCCGAGGAGATCATCGCGGGCTGGTCGCCCAGCCGCGTTACATGGCCCTCGATCTGCTCGAACAGCGGACGGCTGCGCTCGTCGCCCGCCGGGCCGCCGACATAAGCGACGCGGCGGCCGGGATCGAGCACGACGAGGTCGGCGGACGGCTGTAGCTGCTCATTCATCGCGTTACCCCCGGCCGGAAAAGTCTAGGCCCGATTGCGGCGGCCCGAAAGCCGCCGCACCGGTTGTCGCGATGTCCGGCCCTTAACCCTTGGGCGCGCGGGCGAACAGGCCGAGGAACTGGAACGCCAGCGTGGCGCCGGCCAGGGCCGTGATCTCGGCATGGTCATAAGGCGGCGAAACCTCGACCAGGTCGGCGCCGATGATGTTGATGCCCTGCAGGCCCTTCACGATCGCCATCGCCTGGGCGGTGGAGAGGCCGCCCGAGACCGGCGTGCCGGTGCCCGGCGCATAGGCCGGATCGAGGCAGTCGATGTCGAAGGTCAGGTAGACCGGATTGTCACCCACGATCCGTCGGGTTTCCTCGATGACGCGGTTGACGCCGTGTTCATGGACAAAGGGCGCATCGAAGATGTTGAAGCCCATGGTGTCGAAGTTGACCGTGCGCAGGCCGATCTGGGCCGAAGTCTTGGGGTCGAGATACCCCTGGCGTGTGGCGTGCCAGAACATCGTGCCGTGGTTGATGCCGTCCTCGTGATCGTCCTTCCAGGTGTCGGAATGGGCATCGAAATGGATCATCGAAAGCGGCTTGCCGTATTTTTCCGCATGGGCCTTCAGCAGCGGCCAGGTGATGAAATGGTCGCCGCCCAGGGAAAGCACCTTCACGTCCTGGGAGATCATCCAGGAAACGTACTTCTCGATCTGGTCGGGCACGGTTTCGGGCCGGTTGAAATCGAGCGGGATGTCGCCGTGGTCGACGATCTTGAGTTCGCTCGAGGGATGGAACCCCCAGCCGTAGATATGTTGCTCGAAGGCGATTTCGGTCGAGGCCGCGCGCAGGCCGCGCGGGCCGAAACGGGTGCCCGGCCGGTTGGTCGTGGCGGTGTCGAAGGGCACACCCACGATCGCGACCTCGGCTTCGGCAAGGTCCTTGCGGTACGGACGGCGCAGGAAGCTGGTGACGCCGGCATAGGTGTTTTCATGCGGCAGCGCGTTGAGATCTTCGCCGCGTATGGCGAAATCACTCCACATCTCGGGTTTGTCGCTCATGGAAAGCGCTCCTGGATCGAAGGCTGCACTGGGGTGAACCGTCGCGGCGCCTTGCGCCCTGCCGCGGCCGGCCCCAGGGGAGCAGCATCCGGGGGCGGGCAACGCCCTTGTCGCTGGCCGCGCACGCCCGGTCAAGTCCGCGCCGCTTGACCCCTGCGCGGCCATGGCCCACGAAAGCGTCATGGCCCACTGTTTTTCCAACTCCCCTCCCCCCGTCGAGGGGGAGGGTCAGGGAGGGGGGGAGCGCGCAGCGCTTCCTGCTCGCCCTGACGGCGATCTCCGGCTTCGCCGGTTCCCCCCCACCCCAGCCCTCCCCCGCCGGGGGGGAGGGAGCAGCTAGACCATGGCCTACGCATCCCTGCGCGATTTCATGGCGAAACTCGAGGCGGCGGGCGATCTCGCCCGTGTCGCCACGCCCGTGTCGCCCGAACTGGAAATGACCGAGATCCAGACCCGCCTGCTGGCGCAGGGCGGGCCGGCAGTGCTGTTCGAGAACGTGCGCCATGCCGACGGGCGCGCCTGGGACATGCCGGTGCTGGTCAACCTGTTCGGTACGGTCGAGCGCGTCGCGCTTGGCATGGAGCGCACTCCTGGACAGCTCCGCGAGGTCGGCGAGACCCTCGCCTTCCTGCGCCAGCCCGAGCCGCCGGGCGGCTGGCGCGAGGCCATGGAGATGTTTCCGCTGCTGAAAACCGTGATGGCGATGAAACCCAAAACGGTGAGCCGCGCGCCCTGCCAGGAAGTCGTGCTCCAGGGCGACGACATCGACCTTGCCCGTCTGCCGATCCAGACCTGCTGGCCGGGCGAACCGGCCCCGCTCATCACCTGGCCGCTGGTCGTGACGCAAGGCCCCGGCGGGGACAAACGCGACACGCCGAACCTGGGCATCTACCGCATGCAGGTGACGGGCCGGAACACGACGCTGATGCGCTGGCTGAAACACCGCGGCGGCGCCCAGCACCACGCCCGCTGGAAGGATACCAAACCCGAACCGCTGCCCGCCGCTGTCGTCATCGGCGCCGATCCCGTCACCATCCTGGCGGCCGTGACGCCGGGGCCCGATACCTTGAGCGAATACCAGTTCGCCGGCCTGCTGCGCGGGCAGAAGGTCGAACTGGTCGACTGCAAGACCGTGCCGCTGAAGGTGCCGGCCACTGCCGAGATCATCCTGGAAGGCCATGTCTCCCTCACCGACTACGGCGACGAGGGCCCCTACGGCGACCACACCGGCTACTACAACTCGGTCGAATCCTTCCCCGTGTTCACGATCAGCGCCATCACCATGCGCCGCGACCCGATCTATCTCTCGACCTTCACCGGCCGCCCGCCCGATGAACCCAGCGTGCTGGGCGAGGCGCTGAACGAGGTCTTCATCCCCCTGCTGCAGCAGCAGTTTCCCGAGATCGTCGATTTCTGGCTGCCACCGGAAGGCTGTAGCTACCGCATCGCCGTGGTCTCGATGAAGAAGGCCTACGCCGGCCACGCCAAGCGCGTGATGATGGGCGTGTGGTCCTATCTGCGACAGTTCATGTACACCAAGTTCGTCATCGTCGTGGACGACGACATCGACTGCCGTGACTGGAAGGACGTGATGTGGGCGATGTCGACCCGCATGGACCCCGCCCGCGACATCACCGTGGTCGAACGCACGCCCATCGACTACCTGGACTTCGCCAGCCCGATCAGCGGCCTGGGCGGCAAGATCGGCCTGGACGCAACCAACAAGCTGCCCGGCGAGACCGACCGCGAATGGGGCACCAAGATCGCCATGAGTGACGCGGTGATCGAGGAAGTCACCAGCAAATGGGACGCCTACGGCCTGCCCGGCAGCGGCAAGCCGATCTGGCGCTGAAGGCGCGGCAACGGGCATGGACGCAGACAGCTCCCGCTTCTATGCCGATCTGGTGCCTTTCGACCGTTTCGCTGACTTCGCCGATTTCAGCGACTATGCCGCCCTGCCCGGCGACTGGTGGATCGTCATCACCGATGTCGCCGCCTCGACCCAGGCGATCCGGGATGGCCGCTACAAGAACGTCAACATGGTCGGCGCCGCCTCGATCATGGCCGTGCTCAACGTGCGCGGCGCGATCGAGATTCCCTATGTCTTCGGCGGCGACGGCTCCACGCTCGCCCTGCCGCCTTGCCTGAAAGATGCCGCCTGCGCCGCCCTGATTGCCCTGCAGGCCACGACCAGGGCCATGTTCGATCTGGAGCTGCGTGTCGGTGCGGTGGAGGTCGCAGCGCTGCGCGAGGAGGGGCAGGACGTGCGGCTGCGCAAGTATCGCCTCAGTCCGGGCAACCATCTGGCCATGTTCGCCGGCGACGGCATCGACCTGGCCGAACGCTGGATCAAGACCGACGCCCCGGACAATCCGCATCGCCTTGCACCCCAGGCCGACAGCGGCCCGCCGGACCTGCAGGGACTGTCCTGCCGCTGGGATCCCCTGCGCCCGGTCAACGGGCGCATGATGAACCTGATGGTGCAGGCAACCGCCGACGACCCCGTCGAGGAAGGCAGGGTTCTCAGCCGGGCCATTGCCGATATCGGCGCCGTTCTGGGCCATGACCTCACCGGCAGCGCCCCGGCCAGCCCCGGCTCCATGCGCTTTCGCTGGCCACCCGGCGGCCTGATGCTGGAAGCCCGCGCCACTGCAGGCGCCAAGCCGGTCTGGTGGCGTTATGCCGAGGTCCTGATCTCCTCCCTGCTGCAGCTCTGGGCCGAACGCACACGCGGGCGCGTGGGACCCTATGACGCCCCGGCCTATGGCAACGAGATGCGCGCCAACACCGATTTCCGCAAGTTCGACGGCATGTTCCGCACCCTGCTCGACGTCACGCCCGAGCAGGCCGTCGCGATCGAGGCCGTGCTCGAGCGCGGCTACCGCGCCGGCGACATCATCTACGGCGTCCACACCGCAAACGAGGCGCTGATGACCTGTCTGGTCTTCGCCCTTGAGAAGAGCGAACACGTCCACTTCGTCGACGGCGGCGGCGGCGGATTCGCCATGGCCGCTGTCGGATTCAAGGCCCGCCTCGCCGAACGCGCCGCAGCTCAGCCGTAGACGATCCGGTCGCTCCAGGTACGCGCGATGACAACCTTGCCGTTTTCGCGCCCCTCCAGGCTGGCTTCCATAGTGAAGACGCCACCCTGCCAGACCAGCGTCGTGGTGACGTCGACCGCGATGTGCCAGCCATCCCTCTCGAACAGCGCGCTGCGCGTCGCCACCGCCTCGGCGCGGCAGCCATCGTCGCTGATGGTGAAATGGTCCTGGCCGTCGACGCCATAGAGCAGGTCGATTGCCGGGTTGTGCATCAGACCGCCGCCGCGCCGGCTGGTCAGCGTCGTCGTGGCTGCGGCGAAGTCGCGCGAGAGCCCGGTGCGCCCGCGTTCGCCCTCGCGCCGTACGACCTGCGCGGTGGCCGCGCCGTGTGTCGGCGGCGCCAGCCGGCGGGCGCCGCGCACCGGGGCGCTGGCCGCCATGACAGGCAGCGCCAGCCGGCTGGCCCCCGTGGTGATGGTCGCCGTCACCGGCTCGGGCGCGGGCCACAGCATGGGCCACCATGCGGTCGAGACGGCAAGGCGCAGGCGGTGTCCCGGCAGCACGCGGCGGGCGCAGTGGTTGAGCACGATCGTGGCGTCTTCGGCCTGCCCCGGCACGGCGGGCACGGCATGGTCGTCGCCTTCGCGGTGGGCGAGGTTGAACACGCCGACGCAGAGCAGGGTGCTGTGGCCGTCGGGATGGACATCGACCAGGCGGGCGACAAGAAAGGCCACGGGCCTGTCGACCGCGACCCGCAGGGTCAGCTCGGGCGCGCCAACGATGTCGAGCGGGCGGGCCAGCACCGCGCCGTCGAAGCAGAGCGAACCGGCATCGTCGCCACGCTGGTCCGCGGCCAGTTCGGCGCCGCCGCCGAAGGGCGACCAGTCGCCGGCAGCAAGGCCCGTGGTCGGCGGCGAGGCGATCTTGCGCACGACGCTGCGTTTGGCTCGGCCATCGAGGCTGCCGTCGTTGAGCACCAGGGTACGAATGGCCACGCCGGGCGCGGGCCAGGACGGCAGGGCAATGAAACGGCCCCGGCGCTCATCGGCCCTGGGCACGGCGCGCTGGCTCTCCTGGACGAAGACGTGGACCGGCGGCTCCTTGTCGATGCCGTTTTCTTCGCCTTTCAGCCAGCGGTCCCACCAGGCCAGCGTCTCCTCCAGGAAGCCGATGCGCGGGCCGACCGCCGAATGGTGCGGCCAGGCGTGGACCCAGGGCCCGATCAGCGCCCGGCGCGGCACATCGAGCGTCTCCATCAGGCGAAAGGCGGCGTTCTGATAGCCGTCGGAGAAACCGGCCACGACCATGGTCGGACAGGTGATGGCCTCGGGCGCGACCGCGACGGAACCCTGTTTCCAGTAGGCATCGCGCCCTGCGTGGCGCAGCCAGATGCCGATGGGCGGTTCAGCCGCCGCACAGCGCTCCTGCCACATCGCGCGCCAGTCCTGCCCCACCAGCGCCGGGTCGGGCGGCAGGCACATGTCGAGCAGAAAGGAGGCACCCCAGTAGACGTTGTCGTTGAGCACGGGCCATCCGCCCATGGCGTGCACATCGTCGCGGAAACGGTCGTCGGTGGCGGCCACCGCAATGATCGCGGCCAGCCCGGGCGGACGCCGCGCGGCGACCTGCAGCGCGTTGAAGCCCGACCAGGAGATGCCCATCATGCCGATCCTGCCGCTGCACCAGGGCTGGGCGGCAATCCATGCCAGTGCGGCGACCATGTCGTCCTGCTCGACGGGCAGGTACTCGTCGGTCAGCAGGCCGCAGGACTCGCCCGAACCGCGCAGGTCGATGCGAAGGCAGGCGTAACCCCGCGCCGCGTACCAGGGATAAAGGCCGTCGTCGGAGACCGACATCAGGTCGCGCTTGCGATAGGGCAGGTATTCGATGATGGCGGGAACC
>Ga0105055_10001923_pt1 | contig 33207 bp, 14 predicted proteins | sample BON03_FD_78090 | JGI IMG/M metagenome (GOLD analysis project Ga0105055, IMG submission 78090) | Freshwater microbial communities from Lake Bonney liftoff mats and glacier meltwater in Antarctica - BON-03 | ecosystem: Environmental > Aquatic > Freshwater > Ice > Glacier meltwater | place: Lake... | reverse complement strand
TGTCCAGCACCGATTCTTAGATGCACATTCGCTGTGAGGATGGCCCCGTCACTCTTTTACCAGGATCTTCGATGTGTTATTAACAAAAAATGTTTGATATGATCAGTTATTAAATATCGTGATATACACACATCCCTAATTTTCCTAATTAATATCTTTGGTTTATTTTTTTTTTTTTTAATAACAAAAATCGATTTTTTTAAAGCACTACAACTGTACTAGTAGCGGATAATCAAAATGATCAAATGCTAATTTCTTAACACAACAAAAATCGATTTTTTTAAAGCACCACTAATAGTGGATAAAAGCCATCAAATGCTAATTTCTTAATAAACAAGAGTATCTTGTTGAAAGAAAAGAGCCTGATGGCAATCCTTTTTCATCTTTAGCTATTACTTTGTATGGGATCAACTTGAGATGACTACTCTGCATTGATCTACATTTGTTTTTTTACAATATGCTTTATTTACTTTTATTAATTACTTATATGTGATCAACTTATTGAACATGTTTGAGATGTACCTGCTTGAGATGTACCTGTTTGAGATGAACCTGTTTGAGAGGCCAGCAACGCTAGATTTTGATGAAGTTTCCCTCGATACTCGGCGTCTTCCAGTAATCTCTTATTGCTTATTTCTTCAAATGCGAAAAAACCGTTTGCGGAAGCAATATCAGCATCATTCTTTAGATCCGACAGTTGGAGTGGTGCGCTTGTTAGCAGATCCAGAATCAAAACTTGACATTTTTTGGAATCATCTCCTGCGATTTGATCACATACTGTAGGCAACATCGTTCTCAGTGTCTTGTAATGTTTGTGCGCTCGTTTTCTTGCCTCTGCGTACTCGATATGATGCAACTGAATTTCACAAATGTGAAAACGGTCCCCTACATTCACTTGTACCAAAACGGAAATGTCTCTCCACCCAAGAGCAGTTGGTATTGCAAAACGATTCTCGAACTCTATAATAGGAAAATGTTTGTGTAGATGCTCAATCGCATTTACGATACCTTGACACGTTTCAAATTGCAATGCAAGTCTGGAAGCGTCTCGAACTTGACGAAAGTCTCCGTTGTACTTGTGTTGTGATTTCTCTAATATTCTTTCCGTGCTTTTGACTCCAGGATTATAAATTGCATCCACCCAACCATACTCTTGTAATGGCTCGATACTTTCTATAGAATAATCACTACCACCCACTGAATAAAGCGTTCCAATACTTTCAGGCTGATACTCTTCTGAATCAAGTGTTGATATGATGCTTCGTGAGCTTCCAGGATCAGTCCAATCAGTACTTTTTCTTAAAATAATACTTTGTGCCATTTCTGCATCTTGAATTAATTGTTCCAATGACTCTACTGGTTGAAGCAAGAGTTTCGTTTTTAAGTCGTATAGTACACTTTCATCAAAACGTGGTTTCGGTGCATGTGGATCGCGTCTGACCGGATGTGAATCGTCATTCAAATACCAGCAACTTTCGCTTCGAAGCCCCATTAGATCTTGAGAATCGATCAAATATCCAAAAGCTGCCGAGTAAACATCAGAACTTTGACTCACTGAAGGGGAAATCGGCTCCATATCAAAATTGTAGCCAGTTAGTTCATGGATTCTACGACTGGCAAATGAGTTTGTGTCCTCATTTGGTTGCTTATTATGTGGGTCGTTTCGCCTATCACCACCAGTGCTTACTACAATCTTGATGAAAGTGTCCACCACGTCTTCATTTAATAGTTCCATGCACTTTGACGTTGAACCTGCGTTCTCGGCCCCACTACTCACGAATACAAATAGGTTTGCCCCCCGATAATACATCTTTCCTAACGATTTGTGCTCCGACGTGCCAGGTGTGTCCCACAAAGACAATTTGAATGATTCCCCATTAACTTTTACCGGAATCGTCTGGAAACCAATATCAACTGTATTCTCCTGGGAAGAGCGGGGACCTATGATTGAATAGAGGAGTCCATTCTTTTCTGATTCAGGAACCCCCACGAATACAATCTTGAGCTCTACCGGCCGTGACATTCCAAAAAACCGTTCAAGTTTTAACGGTAAAAAGTTAATTTGAGTGGTTCAATCAAACCAGGAACCCAAGTGGCAACACAAAATGTAGCTTTGAGTGGCGATTGATTGGGTTAGGAGAATAAAAAATATACTGAGCAGCTCCCCGAAAAAGTTAAAATTTAATGAGTATGTGAATATTGAATACTACTTCAGCATTCGAAAGAATATTTGATGAGGCATCATTGGGTTGCTGAAACCACACGGCGGCACACTGACTGAATATTATTTTACTAAGTATGGCTACATTATGTATTTTCTTAAGTGTATGACTCCCTGAGCAAGAGACGTTGTTGCTTAGATCTTGGTGGGATATTTGAGTATTAATACAAGAATACACAAATAATCAGGATTCAATTGTTCTCTTATAACTTTCGAAAGTACTCGAAACCCCGGTGGATGAAATGTGCAACTAATTTTACCGGTATTTTAAAATACGGTAAACCAAAATCAATTATTTGAAAATACTATCATAGAACAACGGAACAAAACAAAAGAATCGAATACCAGAATTTCGAAATGCCTGACTTGGTTTCATGAAGTACCAACATTATGCAGAGGCGAAGCGAAGAATGATCAACTAGCTCGCTAAATTTCTTTTTAATAAATTCGAGGAAACCTTGCACTAAAAAATTCCAATTAAAGTGAGGCGAAACTTACATCTGGTCCAATGCGAAAGGGGATCTTTAAGCTCGCTATTAGCAAAGATACCTGGATCTGTTCAATATAGAATCCGAATCCGGGCGACTGCGATGTCGTCATCGGCAATTTACTAGGACGGTTTATTTAAGGTTCTATCACTCATTAAGTTATTTAATCCCATCAGGAACGAGAGAGTCACTTATAGAAAAAAAGAGTTTGGAAAAAATCCAGATGGAAAGCAAACTTTTCCAGGCAAATTTTTCCAACTTGCCATTCATTGGGGAAAACTATGACTTCACTCATACGGCGGTCGGCGGCTCCCCTTGTTAATTTTATGTGATATCTCATTTATTCAAACAACCTGAAATATATAAGATTTGGTATTTTTGATTTTGAAGGCATTCTAAGGCAAAGGAAGCAACGACCTGTGAAATGGCTGCTAGTTGGAGAATTATTCGATGAGTCACCCGGAGTTTGATTCAAGCAGATCAGCTAAAAGTTCATCACATTTATTTCGCATGCTGTACATTCGTAGAAGAAGAAGAAAAGCATGGGATTTCCTTTTCTCAAGCGAAGATAGTTAGAATTTCAAAAAATGGATTTAATTCAAAAATTACGAGGGACCGTTTTTCTGATGGGGTAGGCATTTTAACCAATTTAACTGAATTTATACAAAAATTTTATCAATTTCAAATAGCCGAAACTTATATTATTAATTATATATCCTTCGTAGCGTACATATATGTGACACAACTGTACTATTATTTCTATTAGTCAGTACGGCCTATAGTTTCGCGTAGCAATTTGAAGTGAATTTTTAGAAATGTGGTACGATGCATCCATCCCTCGGAGGGTTTGTGGTAGGTACTATTTGATTAAACCGCAAATAATCAATTAAATGTTTCAAGATCTATGTGATCTCTCTGACGAGAATTTTAACAGTCTCGTTAAGGACACTAAACGTGCAAGAGCTATCAGGACGCTATGTAGTATGGGTTGTGATTATAATTCGATTAACTACCTTTGCGTGTCGTTTGATTATTCCACTGATACATCATCCTCTGTGGATCATTTTGTAACTGCATTGCATGAACAATTGGGATCCCATAAACTCTTTACTGAATCGATTGAAATATCGAGAGTTATAATTGATTTATTACCGTCGCATAGTGCTCTCATATTGACATTAATCTCGGATTTATCATTGGAGTATCCTAAAAAGGTTAATTTGTTCCGGGACAGCGTTTGGGAATCAGATCTTGCCCCCCACCGTGATTTTGATATGATCGAAAATGTAGAAATATCTCTTTCCGAGGCTCAGAATTTGTTGCTCCTGATTCATGGGGTAGGTAAGCACGACGATTTTCGTGATAATAGTCAGAGAGGAGGATATTTTGATTTCAAATCTATGTTTGGTGAATTGTTAGGAACAAAAGGGTTGTTGAAGGACCTTCCGTTGTCCATTCATTTGGAGTCAGTTGAGTGGCATATTCCACTACGAGATTCATGCAACATTGAACAAGTATTGTCGGAAGCCGCACCAAACGGAGTCAAGGCTTTACGTGAGTTCACCACCGAGGCAGTTGTTGATGGTCTACTGTATTTTTCATCTCGTTTTGGTCAACTAATAATTGATAATGTTGCAAAACAGTTGAATGATAAATACAGGGAATTTATGAAAAGCAATCCTGGTTTTCGCGGAAGCGTGAGTGTATTTGCACATTCACTGGGTTCTCTAATTATGTTTGATATTCTGACTTGTGGGAGAAAAGACATTAAGACACCAAAATTGGATTTTGACGTTCATTTGTTTTTCTCCAGTGGTTCTCCAGTTCCTCAGCTTCATCTTTGTAGAGGGGATATGTTTGATGGGAGTGGAAAGTATCAACGCAGAAGATTCTCTATGCCTCCAAATGTAAAAATGATTAATTATTATCATCCACATGATCCAATTGGATGGCGGTTTGCTCCATTGTTGGAAGGTTATATGGAAGACCCAATTTTGCTTCCATTTATTTCAACAATAGAAACGAAATCTCTTGTTGAGATATTGAGTTTTTACGGGGAATTAGTGACAGCGCCGCCACTCCATCATCCAATAGATTATGAGTTGCCTACTACAAGATATGAACGAGTAAGTGAACTGAACAGTGCATCTACTGCCCATTCATCATACTGGAATCATACATCTGTGGCTTTTAGTGTGGTCATGACATTGTGTGAGCCTTTGATACAAGTGGTTCAGGAATACAATAAGAGAAACGTGCAAGTAAATAGAATTTGCTTTAAAGAAGGTCGTCTGAGTCTCGATGAGCCTGTTTTAGGTCTTGAAAGTGTTATGATAGAAGGGCCAGTAAAAGGATTTTGGAAGGAAAGGTTTTGTGTTCTTCAAGAGGAAGCAATGTATATATTCGAAAAATCTCCACTTAGTACTGCTGGTACTTTGGTCCGAGAACTTTCCTTGGAGAGTATCGGTGTACACACCAAACGAGATCCAATGTCAATATCTGCATTGTCTTTTTGGTTGTATGCAAATAGCCAAAGTGAGAGCAATGAAGAATCCAATTGCGAGATTGATTTAGTGGTTTATAACTCCGTGTTAGAACCTGAGGAAGTTTTCAGATTAGTGGCAAAAACCCCACTTGAAGCACGTGCATGGGTTGCTGCATTTGAAAAAGTAAGATCTCAAATGAGAAACCCGATTAATAATAATCCTTTCCAAGAAGAAAGCAAACCAATCGATGATGGTTCAATGTTTGACCTTGAAAAATCTGGTTTCATTACTGTGGAAGAGTCATCTACATGGTCTTCTTCTACCTCTATCCGTTTTATTACGTTACAGAGACGAACCGGGAAAATTTGTATTTTTGAAAAAGCCCCGGAGTTGAACGCGAATAAGACTGTACGTTTAAAGAATGTTTCAACAATCCAGCATTGTTGCTCGCAGCAATTGTTGAGACTCTTGTACTTGAATGGTGCATCTGTTGTTATTAGATTGCTATCAGCCGAGAGTTATTATTTATGGGTCGATATTTTAAAGAGAAAACCTAATTCCGTCGTCGAGGAGTTTGATTTCGTTCCAATAAACTCGTGTCAAGTATCAGGATTTACGATTTTGGAAGAATCTGGTGGCAACAAACGATATGCTTCTTTTCTTATTATCAATAAAAACGATGCGAATGTTGTATTTAGACGATATAGTGAATTCAAAGTCTTTTACAACCAACTTGTCAAAGAGGTGGAAGGAATCGATTTACCTGAATTACCGGGAACGACTTTTATTCCTTCATTGGAGGAACACTATCTCAACAAAAAAGTTCATGCTTTGAATTCATTTTTGAATTCATTATCTCAAATTGAACAAGTGGTGAAATCAGATGCTTGGTCTGCTTTTGTTTCCGACGAAAAAAAGGATGTTGAAGAAGCCAAAGGAGGGTTCTAAAATAACCAAAATGTTGCGTGAGGTAATCGAGCGCATCGAAGCCACTGAAGATCACTTCGAGATATTAAATGTATCGCGCGATGCTTCCACCTCAGATATTTCAAAAGCATATAAAAAGCTAGCTTTGAAATTACACCCAGACAAAACAACAGAAGCTGGAGCAGAAGATGCGTTCAAGAAAGTTTCTGGGGCTTTCAGTGTGCTAAAAGACACAGAGCAACGAACCCATTACGAAAAATGTGGAAACGATGTGAATCAATATAGAAATGTTGATCCTGATGATTTATTTCGGGAGTTCTTTCAAGCGAATACAAGACAAGGCGGGTTTCACTTTCAATCCAACCAAACGTCTTTTACATTCAATAGCTTTTCAGATGCATTACCTCCAGCTTTGAGACCCCTATTTAATTTGCTGCCCACCAACTTGATAGTGTTGCTTGTTTTGTTTGGTCTTTATTGGTTCTTGTCACCCATTTTGACGCATCTTTACCTTTTTATTCTCACTGCCTTTCTAGTTCCACGAGGTCTTAGAACAAATGCATATGTTGTTTGTTTATTATACAGCTTTTATGATTCTTGGTTTAAAAAATAAAATGGATTGAAAACTTAGCGACGATATGTAACTTGTTGGAATTTGAAATGGAGCTCCAGTACTCCTTTTTCAAAACTAGATTTATATCCATATTTCCTGGAAGTATCCCATGGTTTATTGACTATCCTGAATGCAATATCAATATAAGGAGGACCGGCAGAGAAGCAAAGGATCATAAACTCGGGTGTTTCAGTTGGAAGCAACTTGAATTTGGGAGCAACACTTTTGTCAACGAGTTCTGGATAGTACAATGTGAACTTGTAAGAGAGAATTGACTTTGGAGGAGGATTGTCTTCATCGTAATGCGCGGAATTGTATTTGCTCCATGTGAATCCAGTCTTGATGATACCAACATATTTCGGTTTACGAGGCAACAACCTATTATGCCATTCGGGAATTTCATTTCCAACATCCACCTCGTCCATTCGTTCCAGTAGCTCTTCATCGGGCCTTAAATGAACATCTTCATTAGTAACCAGTCTTGGAATAGTTGCTGAACTGTATATTCTATGAGCGTTGATGTTTTCCTCTTTTATCATAACTTGCATTCGTAGTCTACTTCGATTGACAAGATCCTCCAATTCATCGATAACAGGATTACTACCAGCTTTTACACTAGGTGGTGATTCAGGCACCTTGATCTTCGATTCTTTTTCTTCTACTTTTTCTTTTACTTTTTCAAATACTTGAATATCTCTTTGGCTCTTTACAGCGTCAAGAATATCCTTGTGAAAATTTCTTACTTTTGCTTTACAGATTTCGATGGTGACTCGTTTCAATACCATATCCCAATACGATTTATGGTCTTCCATAGGAATTGACTTTTGAATGGTCGTTAGTTCGTCTAGCGTTTTCCCTTCCACTTGTTCGTTGATCTTTTCGGAAAGCGATCGGTCCGATAACAGTTTCACATCTTCATGGAGTTTGAACTCGGCAATATCAGTCATCCATTGCCAAAACTCCGCGTTATGCACATCAGCCTCCATGTATTCTCTAATATCTATTTGAAGTTGAGATATTTGGTCATGGTTCAAACCATCGAATACTGAATAAGGAACACGGGGATCAACCTTTGAACTTTTCCCTAATAAAACGGAAATGTCCACAGATTTTTCTAATTCAGATGCTCGTTTAATTTCTTCGAATATAAGCAGGTTATTTGCGATGGCGTCGATAGGTTTCGATCTTCCGTGAGTAATTCGAATTCGAGCTCTATTTTTATCTTGCTCCTGAAAGAATATTTTTTCTTTATCCTCCCAATCAGCATATGCACTTTTCTCTTTATCTCTCACTTCTTCATCTCTTTTTTTTTGCCGCTCCATGAGTTTCAGTTCATGTTCTTCTCTTCGCTTTCGAATGTCTTTGATTTCGGTAAGTTTGTCTTCATGTTTTTTTACAGGTCGTTTATCATCGCGTTTCTTCCAAACAAACTTTTCAGTTAGATTCGAATCTCCAAAAGGATTGTCTATATTTGAATACCCAAGCGATTCCACCAGTTGGTTTGCTTTTACCAATTCAAGGTCTTTCGCTTTTTTCTCAGCATCTGAGTCATACGTCTCTTCCACTCTCGATTTCTTTTTATGCTTTCTGTGATGGTTCGTGTCGTCACTTGAATAATGCTTCTTATGCTTCTTCTTATGCTTCTTCTTCCTCTTGTCCTCCATCGAAAGAAAATACAATGAGTAATACATTGTATTAAGAGAGAATGCCGTTGAGTTTTGTATTATTTTATTTCGAGAGAAAACGCCCGTTACTACGAATCATGAGCGAAGAGAAGAAGATCAATCTTCGTTTTCCTTCTTCATTCAAACCACCCTCAAGAGGAGAGGATGAAATTTCTTCCTCTGAAATGAGACTACCTGATAAAACACCCATTGTACCAAAGAAACATGTTGTTGGCTTATTACCCATTTCGAACTTGCTACCAGAGCTGAAATGCATTGAGCAGCAAGAAAGAACCTCTATTGCTACGTCAAGCATTAAAAAGAAAAATCAAACCACTAGAAAGGAAGAAGTTTATCCGTTTGGTGAAAGTATGGAAATGTTGCCTCACCTTAAAAACGCAGATGACGTTGTTGCTTTCTTTGCAATCAATCGGGAAGAAAAAGGAGATTCAAAATTAGTACCTCTAAAATTTGTTACTCTTAATCGAGTAGGAAGTCCTTATGACCTGGTTGTCGTTCCACCGGAGAAGGCTAACGCACATGAACACTACGTTATGTCTGCCAAGTCTGTTTTAATGTTCGGAACTGCGTTTGGAAGTGATTCACGTAAGACTCCTGGTGAGATCCAACCTTTATCTGATTGGATTCATGAAGCAAGTATGTTTCGATCTCTGAGTGGAATGGATACCTTCAAAAATCATTTCAAAAGAAAATCTTGGCAGAAATGGAAATCTGCAGTGAGATACAACAAATTTTGCAAGACTAGAAGCAAAATTGAAAAACTTCTTTTGTTTTTAAAGCCATATTTCATCGACACCTTCAACGTTACGATGCAAGAACTGCGTTCGATAGGAAGTCCTTTTTCATTGGAGAATAAGAAATCAACGGGCTTGAATACTTTTGCCAAAGAACAACTTGATCGTTTGGATTCTGTTACTTTACATCATTGTGTGAATGCTGGGAAAGTGATAGGAACATCTATGGTCGGTCTTACTCTCAAACTCAAACATGATTTGAAATCTTCGAAGGAAAAGCTACTGAAGACCAAAGATAGTATCAACAACAGTAAAATGAGCATGAATCAGATGAAAAAACAAAAATGCGAATGTGATCTGGCGATTAAATATACGGAGGATTGTTTTAGAAGACTTCCTGAATTCTGCAGACTTTTAAATTACTTTATACTCGGAAAGTTGTTGCTGTTCATCATTGAATCATATGAACAATTAGTGAATTTCATGAGAATTCCACCTGCAGCTCACGCAGGTGTATTTAAAGTCATCTTTGACTTGAAGCACGCAACAGAGGAAGAAGGATTATATGTTTCCCATTCTTTTAATCCTGACAAAGCGACATTGTTTCGAATATGTACTGATATATGTACCAAGCTACTAGAGACAGTTGATGCGTTCCCGTTGTTGATGATACCGGATCACGTGGATGATTTACGAAAGATGTTGGTATATGATCCGGATAGTTCCAGGGCAGGCCCAGACAATAGAATGAGTGAAATGACTTCGTTGACTCTAACATGTGCTGAATATGATTCGCTCAACGTTACATTTCGATCATTGTATGATACGATCAGCGAATCCTATGAAAGTGCAGAGCAATTTGGCATTTCATTCACCAACAAATTTCGTGACAAATACATTGCTTTGATTCATTTCGACCCACAGGCTTATTCGTCTCAAGCCCACAATTTTAATGAATTGGGACAACATCTAACCACTTATAGTGGTTGGATTCGAGATTTTAACAACATGAAACTGGAAACGAAATGCGGCTCTATGTTATCTGTGGAAACCCGCTCGTTTAAAGAACGATTGCTAGGTCTCATTGAACCTGCCACTAGCTCAGTGAAAAAATACCTCGAGAAATACGGGAGTGATCAAGTAGGTGATTTGCTTGCAAAATACAAAAAGGGATGCTCTGATTTAGAAATTGATCAAAATGCTTCTGTGAAGAATCATGCTGCGTTTGTGAACCATTTTAATCGACTGATGTTGAATAAGAAAGTGCTTGAAAGGCAATATGTCAATGTGGCTGATATCTACGCGTTAATGAAAGAGAATGGAGTTAAATGCAGTCTCGATGATGCAACACGACTGGAAAGTGTCAACGAAGAAAGAGGCAGACTAGACGAAGGATTGGTTTTGGCAGATAATCATATTCACACGAATAATCAGAATTTTATTGACAAACTGCACGACTCAATTGCTTCTTTGGAGGAATCATGTGATAGGATCACGATGGCTTTGACAAAAGACCCGTTCATCGATCCAAATGAATCATCAGCTGACATCGTACTAAAGTTAGACAAGCTACAAACAGCCTGGGACGTTCAAATGGAAAAGGCCAAAGGATTTGCAAATCAAACAGAAGTTTTACTAGGAGGAAAGAAAAAGCCTGATGATAAACCCACCACGACTTACAATTACGAGTCGGGTCCAGTTGAAAATGCCAGGACGCTACTCGAACAAAGGACCGACGCATGGAGTTGTAGAGATAGGTGGAATCATTGCTGTGACACATGGTGGCATACTGATATTTCGATCCTTTTGAACCCTGAATTGAACGAGGACCAATTGGATGGACCGAAACTGGAAAAATTGGTCGAAGAATACTTTCAGGAATGTGTTGGTTTTACAAGAAAATTTAAAGAGGACCCTATTGTTATGGTTCTTATGGAAGATGTCAAAAATATTCGATCAAAAGCTGCATTCTTTGTGCTGTTTGGCCATCCTTCGCTAAGAAAACGACATTACATGGAAATGTATACCGATGTTTTAAAAATGAGGTTTGTTGATGACGCAGGAGAGATTCATGATCCATCCAGTCAAGCAGAAAAATCAGTTGAAGAAGAGGTTGAGCCTACTATTGTGACTATTGGAGACATGGAAAAGTTTGGTTTATTTCTTCCTGAGAATCAAGAACCTCTAGAGGAAATATGTGGAACAGCCAACAGAGAATACTCTCTCATGAAATCAATGGACAAAATGGAAGTAGATTGGGAGTCGGTCAGGTTTGGAACAATGGAGTATAAAGACACAGGAACCAGTATATATAAATCCATGGAGGAAATAGAACAGATTCTAGATGATCAGATTGTTAGAACACAAGCAATGAGGGCCTCTCGTTATATCAAACAGATGGAAGGTCGATGCACAGCTTGGGAAAAACGTTTGAAAGAACTCGAAGAGTTGACGAAGAACATGCTATCCATGCAAGGTACATGGCTTTATCTCGAGCCTATTTTCTCTAGTCCGGATATTTGCAAGCAGATGCCAGTGGAAGCAAACATGTTCAAACAGGTAGATGGTCTTTGGAGGAATTCCATGGGACAAACTATTGATGATCCAATGGTCATGTCTATTTTTAAACAAGATGGACTGCTTCCCAAGTTGTTGCGTGCAAACAAAATGCTTGATGAAATTCAAAAAGGTTTGGCGGATTATTTGAATGCTAAAAGAGTCTTCTTCCCAAGATTTTTCTTTTTGTCCAATGACGAACTGTTAGAAATTCTAAGTGAAACAAAAGACCCCAAAAGAGTACAGCCACATCTCATTAAATGCTTTGAGGGTATTTCTAGCTTGGAATTCACCAACACATTGGATATTCGTGCAATGATTTCTTCTGAAGGTGAATCTGTAGCATTTCCATATGACGACCTAAAAGAGAAAATCATAAATCCGAACGAAGCAGGAGGCTGTGTGGAGATCTGGCTCGATCAAATTCAAAATATCATGCGAAAATCGATTGCCCATATTTTTGACATTGCTATTGTCGATTATCCGAAACGAGTTCGTACAGAATGGTTGTGTGATTGGCCTGGTCAAGTTGTGTTGGGCGTGACTCAAACATATTGGACCCAAGAATGCACCCAAGCTATTTCGAATGGTCCACAGGCAGTTCAAGCTTACGCGGATGTTCTTTCTGAATACATCAACGACATCATTAAGATGGTCCGAGGAAAGATCCCAAAGTTAGTCCGTAAAACTGTTAGTCCACTTGTGGTTTTGGATGTACATTCACGCGATGTTACTCAGGAGTTGGCCAACCTAGGTATCTGCGATCCTAGCGATTTTGATTGGCTATGTCAACTGCGATACTATTGGAAAGAAGGAAGGCAAAGTGCCCTTAGCGGAGATCCTGGATCTGTTGAATGCAGAATGATCAATGCCGAACGACTATATGGGTATGAATACCTAGGGAACTCGATGCGTCTAGTTGTAACTCCTTTAACCGATAGATGTTATCGCACACTAATGGGAGCAGTGCATCTGGATTATGGTGGAGCTCCCGCAGGTCCAGCTGGTACTGGTAAAACAGAAACGACCAAGGATCTAGGAAAGGCAATTGCAATTCAAACAGTTGTTTACAATTGCAGTGACTCTCTTGATTACAAAGCAATGGGGAAATTCTTTAAAGGCCTTGCTGGTACCGGAGCATGGGCTTGTTTTGATGAGTTCAATCGAATCAATTTAGAAGTGCTTTCGGTGGTAGCACAACAAATTCTGACTATCACAAGAGCTAAAGTAGCTAGAGTGGAAACATTTGAATTTGAAGGAGAAATCATTAAATTGAGGATTAGTTGCAATGTATTCATTACAATGAATCCAGGGTATGCTGGACGTCAAGAACTTCCAGATAACTTGAAAGCATTATTTAGAGATGTGGCTATGATGGTCCCTGATTACGGTATGATTGGACAAATCATTCTCTACAGTATGGGATACCTCGAAGGATTCAAACTAGCAAAGAAGATTGTAATGACATACAAATTGTGCTCCGAACAGCTATCTAATCAATCTCATTACGATTACGGAATGCGTGCTGTCATGGCTGTACTACGAGCTGCGGGCAATTTGAAACAAGAACAACCTGAAGAAGACGAGAATGTTCTTTGCCTCCGTTCTATCATTGATGTGAATCTTCCCAAGTTTCTCGCTCCGGATGTTCCATTGTTTAATGGAATTGTTTCTGATCTGTTTCCTGGTGTTAAGCTGCCCGAGGTTGATTACTCTATCATGGATACCATGATTCGTCAAGTGTGTGTTGATTGGCGAATGGATCCTACAGATTATTTCTTAGGGAAAGTTCATGAAGTATATGAGATGATGATTGTGCGTCATGGCTTCATGGTGGTGGGGTTGCCATTCGCTGGCAAAACATCATCACTCAAGATGCTACAAGAGACTCTGACTCGACTTTGTATCAGCTATCCTGATGAGCCCAAATGGACTAAAGTGCATACAGCTATCATCAATCCAAAATCTATTCAGATGGGCCAGTTATATGGCGAGTTTGATCCTGTATCTCATGAATGGACGGACGGAGTACTTGCGATAGCGTACAGAAATTTTTCTACAAACCCACCAAAAGTTGGAGCGGTAGATGATCGTAAATGGGTATGGTTTGATGGACCGGTCGATGCTATTTGGATCGAAAACATGAACACTGTGTTGGATGATAACAAGAAACTTTGTTTGATGAGTGGTGAAATGATCATTATGAGCCCTACGATGAGTATGATCTTCGAACCTATGGATCTTGAAGTTGCTTCCCCGGCCACTGTTTCTCGTGTAGGCGTCATTTACATGGAACCTTTTCGAATGGGATGGGAACCACATCTAAAATCATGGTTGATGAAATACAAATCATTAGAAGAAATGTTTTCTTTTGATGAACGCCAAATAGAGCTTATCAAGACACTGTTCTGTTTCTTGGTAGATCCTGCCATTTGTTTTACTCGGAAAGAGTGCAACAGTTTCGTTCCAACTCTTGATCAGACATTAGTTGTAGGTCAGCTTCGTTTGATGGAAGCTATGTTTAATGAAGCAGCAGGTAACAATGTGTCCATTTGTGATGAAATGATTGAAAATGTTGTATTGTTTTCATTGATATGGTCCACTGGAGCAGTGGTTGATTCTGAGAGTCAATTCAAATTTAGTGAATTTCTTCGAAAGTACACTTTTGATGTGTCTATTCTTGAAGAGCTTAAGGGTGTGTCGACCTTATTGATGTTGCGAAACTGGAAGACGGAATTAAAGGGGTATGATTTTATCTCTCCTATACCTTCACATGGTTCCGTGTTTGATTATTGCTATATTGGAGGAGGATCAAAAGCTTCAGATCAAGTAGAAAAGAAAAACAAAACATGGATGCTCTGGACGGACACTTACATTCTTCCTAAATTGGCAAACGACCAAGAATTTAGCAGCATTGTCGTTCCAACACAAGTGACTGCACAGATGGAAAGGTACTTGGTACTTTGTCTCCAAAATGCGTTCCCTGTGTTGCTAGTTGGTCCAACAGGTACTGGCAAGTCTATGTTTATATCTCAGGTATTGGCTCGTAACCTAGATCAGGACGTGTTCAAAACCGTTCCTATTGCTTTCACGGCAAAATCCAGCGCCAATCAAACTCAAGAAATCATTGACAGTAAGTTGGATAAGAGACGACGTGGAGTGTACGGACCTCAGATTGGATGTAAATGCGTGGCATTCATAGATGATCTGAACATGCCTGAAGTAGAGGAGTATGGTGCACAACCTCCTATTGAAATTGTTCGCCAATTGGTTGATAACGGCGGATGGTTTGATCTTGCAGAAAAGGAGTTCAAAACGATTGTGGATACTCAGCTTGTTAGTGCAATGTGTCCACCAGGAGGGAGCCGAAATCACATTACTCCAAGAATGTTGAGGCATTTTAGTATCATGTGTATCTCTAGCTTTGACGGCGGTACCATGAAGCTAATATTCAACACTATTCTATCGTGGCATATGGAGGTCCAACGAATGCCCGAGGAAGTGTTCTCATTATCAACCAACATCGTCGACGCTACTCTTTCAATATATTCCAAAGCTATTGAAAATCTACTTCCGACGCCACTCAAGTCTCATTATACATTTAATCTCAGGGATTTTAGTAGAGTGGTTCAAGGGGTTTTGCAAGTGAAGAGCTCACCTGATTTCAACGGCGCGTCTTTGAAGCGGTTATGGGTACATGAAACATGCCGAGTAATTATGGATCGCCTAATAGACGTCGATGATCAAACGTGGTTTTTGAATACCATGTCCGAAATTCTGAAGAGTGATTTGCAGGTCGATATGAACGAATTACTTTTAGGAGAAGATCTAGATACGCTTCGTAATCTGTTCTTTGGAAACTATGCAACCCCGGAAAACTCAAACAAACCATACCAAGAAATAACTGACATTCCAGCGCTGATTCCTTTGATGAATGACTATTTACAAGTGTACAATTCCGAAAGTAAAACCCAGATGGATTTGGTCATGTTTGTTTTTGCGATCGAGCATATATCTCGTATATCTCGTGTGCTTAGTATGCCAAGAGGAAATTTGCTATTGGTGGGTGTCGGTGGAAGTGGAAGACAATCTCTCACCAGATTAGCTGCGTTCGCTGCTGATTACTCTCTTCTCCAAGTAGAACTTTCCAAGAACTATACTGAAGTGGAATGGCGCGACGACCTTCAAAATGTATTGAAAGGTGCAGGCGTTGGGGCAAAGCCTATGGTCTTTCTTTTTGCTGACACTCAAGTCAAATATGAGAGTTTCATTGAAGATATCAATTGCATGTTGAACACCGGCGAAGTGCCTAATTTGTTTCCTTTTGATGTCCGGATGGAGATACTCGACAAGATGCAAAAAATTGCTAAAGATGCTGGTTACAAAGATATGTCTCTAACGGATCTATGGTCGTTGTTCATTGAAAGAGTTCGTGCAAGATTACATGTGGTTTTGGCTTTTAGTCCAATTGGTGGTGCATTCCGTGATAGACTTAGAAAGTTTCCTTCATTAGTAAATTGCTGCACCATTGATTGGTTCTTTGCATGGCCCAAAGACGCATTGGTGGCAGTTGCTAGAACTTTCCTGAAACAAGTAGAACTGGAGGATCAAGTGCGAGAGGATATAGTTGACACGTGTCAATTTATGCACACATCGGTGTCTGATTTGAGTGAAAAGATGAAAAATGAACTACGTCGAGTGAGCTATGTCACGCCTACTTCCTATTTAGAATTGATTCGAAGCTTTAAAGGTTCATTAGCTTGTAGAAGAGACGATGTCAATCAACAGCGAGGAAGATATGAAATTGGTTTAGAGAAATTGGCTTTCGCGGCTGAGCAAGTGAGTTCGATGCAGCAAGAATTGACGAATTTAATTCCTGTTCTTGAGCAATCTAAGAAAGAAACGAATACGCTCATGGGAGTTATTAAAAAAAAGTTGCCAGGTGTCGAAGCCATGAAGAAAACTGTGGGAGAAGAAGCAGCGCTGGTTCAAATACAAGCGAATACATGCGGCGCTATGAAGCAAGAATGTGAGAGCGATCTGGCGAAAGCTATTCCATTGCTGGAAGAGGCCATGAAGGCATTAGATACTTTAAAACCGGGTGATATTACAGAAGTTAAAGCCATGAAAACACCTCCAAGTGGTGTAGTACTTGTAATGTCTGCAGTATGCCAAATGATGGGTATAAAAGCGGATAGAATAAAGGACCCGAATGATGCCACTAAGAAAATGCAGGACTATTGGGGACCTGCAAAAAAAGACCTTCTTGGAGATCCTAAATTTCTTCAACGTTTAACGGATTATGACAAAGACAACATCCCAGAAAGTGTTATTAAGATCCTTCGTGCACAATATGTTGATAATCCTGATTTTGAGCCAGCTAAGATCAAGCAAGCTTCGTTAGCCGCCTTTGGGCTCTGCAAGTGGGTCAGAGCAATGGAATCTTATGACAAAGTAGCTAAAGTTGTAGGACCCAAAAAAGCGAAGTTAAAGGAAACAGAGGCTGCACTAACTGAAACAATGGCAAAACTCGGTGAAAAACAAGCGGAACTCAAAAAAGTAGTCGACGATCTTGACTCTCTGCAAACCAACCTAGAGGAAGCCAAACAGAAGAAAGCTAAACTTGAAGCTGATGTGGATTTATGCGAAAAGAAACTAGTTCGCGCAAAACAGTTGATTGATGGCTTGGGAGGTGAGAAATCAAGATGGACGGCTAATGTAGAAAGGTTGAAAGCTGAGTTTGTGAATTTAACCGGAAATGTTTTAGTATCAGCTGGTGTGATTGCCTATTTAGGAGTGTTTACATCCGACTATCGAGATTCTGTTACAGTAAAATGGGCTACTTTGTGCAAATCTCGAAATATCCCGTGCACTGATAATCCAACCCTTCTGGATACTCTAGGAGATCCAGTTACAATTCGATCTTGGAATGTAAATGGGTTGCCAACGGATAGTTTCAGTATTGACAATGCGATTGTTTTGTTCAACTCTCGTCGTTGGCCTTTAATGATTGATCCACAGGGCCAAGCCAATAAATGGGTGAGAAACTTGGAGTCTGAAAATGGACTGAAAGTGATCAAACTGAGTGATCCAAATTTTATGCGAACAACTGAAAACGCTGTGCAATTTGGATCGCCAGTATTGCTTGAAAATGTAGGAGAAGAAATAGATCCTTCGCTGGAACCTCTTTTACAAAAAGCCACGTTTAAGCAAGGAGGTGTGACCTGCATACGATTAGGTGACAATGTTGTTGAATATTCTCCCGATTTTCGTTTCTATATAACAACCAAGTTGAGAAATCCTCATTACCTTCCCGAGGTGGCAGTGAAAGTAACGCTGTTAAACTTCATGATCACCCCCGCTGGGCTTCAGGATCAAATGCTTGCTAAAGTGGTTCAATCTGAAAAACCTGAATTAGCAGCCGAAAAAGAGCGTTTAATCATCGAAGGCGCAGCGAATGCAGCGAAACTCAAGGAATGTGAAAATAAAATTCTTTCCATTCTCTCAGCTTCCTCTGGAAATATACTTGAAGACGAATCGGCCATTGACGCTTTGAAATCCAGTAAAATTATATCCGACGATATTAAAATCAAGCAGGAAGCAGCGGTTATTACTGAGAAAAAGATCGACGACGTTCGAGCTGGTTATGTGCCGGTGGCATACCATGCACAGATATTGTACTTTTGCATTGCTGATTTGGCAAATATTGAACCGACATATCAATACGCATTGGAATGGTTTGGTTCGTTGTTTGTTCGTGGCATTGAAGAATCGGAACCTTGTGAGGAGGATCTTGCAAAACGAATGGAACTCATTTGTGATTTCTTCACTTTCTCGTTGTATAATAATGTTTGCAGGAGTTTACTCGAAAAAGACAAATTGCTGTTCTCGTTTCTCCTCTGTGTTCGTTTAGCACAAGGAAGAAACGAGATTGATAACCAAGAATGGATCTTTCTTCTGACAGGTGGAGTAGCTACGGAGAATCCTCATACGAACCCTAGTCCGGAATGGCTAGGAGAAAAGGGATGGGGAGAATTGTGTAGATTATCCGATTTACCGGCATTTAAAGATTTGCGGGAAGACGTAATATCAGAAAATCAAAAATTTCGGGATATTTATGATTCGGCAGATGCTCATTTGATGCCTATTCCAGGGGACTTTGGCTCGTTTCAGCGTCTCTTGGTTTTAAGATGTATCCGTCCTGACAAAATTAGTCTGGGAGTTCAAGAATTTATTATATCGAAAATGGGTGAGAAGTTTGTAAAACCACCAAATTTCAACTTGAAAGCTTGTTTTGAGGATGCTTCTTACATGACGCCATTGGTATTTGTATTAAGTGCTGGAAGTGATCCGATGACATCATTGATTAAACTATCAGAAGACGTACACGCGAGAATAGATAGTATATCTTTAGGGCAAGGACAAGGACCTAAAGCGGAAGCAATGATTTTGAAAGCACAACAAGCCGACAATGAAAAGATATGGGTGGTGCTTCAGAATTGTCATTTAGCTACCAGTTGGATGACTGCATTGGAACGCACAGTAGAGCAAACAGATCCTGCAACCTGTAATCGTGAATACCGGCTTTGGTGCACCACCTATCCTACACCTGACTTTCCTGTTGTTATTTTACAAAACTCGGTCAAGATGACCATGGAGCCTCCCCGTGGTTTGCGAGCCAACATTTTGGGCTCTTACAAATCAGATCCCATTTGTGATTCTGAGTTCTTCAATAGTGTTGCTCGTAATGATGGTGCCGAATGGCGACGATTGCTGTTTGGAATTTGTTTCTTTCATGCTTTGGTTCAAGAAAGGCGAAACTTTGGGCCTCTTGGTTGGAATATTAGTTATGAATTTTCTACCAGTGATTTGATCATCAGTGTGAAACAATTGGGCATGTTTTTGGATCTCTATGCAGATATGCCCTATAAAGCACTCAACTACTGTGCAGGTCAATGTAATTATGGTGGTCGCGTAACTGATGACAAAGATAGAAGGTGTTTAATGACCATTCTAGGCAACTTTTATAAGCCTGATATTTTAAATGACGGACATGCAGTATCATCAAGTGGTGATTACACGATGCCCCCTGATGGTTCTTACAAAGAGATGTTGGAGTTTATAGAATCGCTGCCATTGGTAAACAAGCCCGAAGTTTTTGGTTTGCATGAAAATGCCAATATTACTAAAGGCCAGCAAGAAACAAACGCATTATTCAATTCAATTCTTCTAACTCAAAAAGCAGAAACTGGAGGAAATGATGATGAAGAAATAGAAAAGGAACCAACAAAGACAGATGAAGATATCATTTATGATGTTGCAGATTCTGTTTTGAAAAAGATACCTCCACTTTTTGATATGGAATTAGCAGAGTTAAAATACCCGGTTCGATGGGATCAATCGATGAACACAGTTCTTGTTCAAGAGTTGCTTCGATTCAACACTCTTACCAACGTGATCAAGGCGTCTCTAATTGAGATAAAGAAAGCTGTTAGAGGAATAGTGGTGATGTCTGAAGAGTTGGAAACAATAGGAACCTCGTTACTATTTGGAACTGTCCCTAAGAAATGGTTGGGAGCAAGTTATCCATCCCTGAAGCCACTTGCTAGTTATGTCCAAGATTTTTTACGTCGGTTGGAGTTTTTGCAATTGTGGCTCGAGACCTCGATGCCACCAGTATATTGGCTGTCTGGATTTTACTTTACACAGGCCTTTCTTACTGGCACGTTACAGAATTATGCACGCAAATACACTATCCCTATAGATGATGTAGATTTTGATTTCAAAATGCTCGCTGGTCATTATGAATCCTACGAAGATCCTCCCGATGACGGTGCATACGTGTATGGGCTGTTTGTTGATGGCGCAAGGTTTGAAAATGGATTACTGCGTGATTCACTACCAAAGGTTCTGATTTCTCCTGCACCTGTGATGCACCTAGTGCCGGCAGAAAAATCAAAAATTCAACCTGTGAGGAATTATAATTGCCCAGTTTACAAGACCAGTGAAAGAAGAGGGATTTTAAGCACGACAGGACATAGTACCAACTTTGTCATGTTTATTAAAATGCCAATACCAACTGATCAATCGGAAGACGTTTCTGCTTTCAATCCCTGCTGCGAGGACTACTGGATCATTGGTGGTGTTGCATTGCTCACTACAACAGATGATTAATTTATATTTTAATAAGAAGAAGACTGAAACATGATATGTTTTGATATCTGTGACAATTGAGTTTGAAGTTGTTCCAAACTTAATTCACTCCCAATCTTTGAGACTTTATCGACCAGTTCAAGCTGCGTGGTTTTGGACAGAGACCCGCCAAATGGAATGGATGCTGTTGATGAATACATCCCTGAATTTGATGTCATTTTACTGGACATATCATTTACTCTCTCCGCAAATCGTTCCTTACTCTCCATTTCAAGACCAGGGGTACTAGTAATTGGATTCATCCACAAGAAATTCTTAGACACAAGATTGAGTATTCGAGCACTAAGGGAACTCATAAAATACTTGACTTGGAGAGTATGATACCGATTCCAGCACGACCCCCATCGTTCAACTCTTACTTTATCATCCAATTCAATTTTTCCATCTGGTGTTTGATTTGGTTCGCCGTTGTATTCTGGAGGATATGCACGAAAGGCCCCCAGCTCAGGTCTACCTTTAGCAAGTGATCGAAGAGGATCAATAACGATTCCTAACCATGGATTACCATTTCGATCTTCCGCTCGTTGCCATCCTAATTGAGTTGAAATATCTGTAGAAGACATAAAACAATGTGAATTCAGCTCCACGTCGAAAGGGTGACTGTGATACCAACCCATAAAACGTTCTTGCCTAGTTTGTTCTAATGATTCACCCAGATCAATCATATAATTAAGTACTTCTTGATCATCTGCTAATACTCGAGTCTCTGCTCCTTCGATGGGAAGCGGAAACACATCGGTTACAATGAGCGTCTCTTTCGTTTCCACGCACACATGTCCAAGCATTAAGCCCATAATCTCAACGGGCTGACCTCCTGCCAATATACCTTTTTCCACGCCAGAAACAGCATGTGTCATCTGAATTCACATCTCAATCACTATTCACAAAACAAAAAGAACACTCACCATCTTCATGGCGGCAGTCGCTGATACTTGGACTCGTTTGAAGTACCTGGGACTACAATTCTCAGATGTTGTTTTCTAATCAACTTGTACTTACTCTGTCATCCATGGTTTTGATTCTCGAACCGCTTCCAGTTTCGCTTCCGAGTACGCAAACAGCGAATCCTCTCCCATTGCGGTGGATTTATACGTAGACCATGGTAGTTGAAATGTATTCAGCATTTGATAACGTGGCGAAGCAGGAGCATAAAGAGAATACGAATAATAATGTAAGTGAGATATTTTTGAATTGCCTGATGATTAATGTATTCAAGGATGTCGAGCAAGTGATAGTAGCGGATCTTGAAAACGTTTCTCCTGTGTTTGAGGCAGGGAGGGTTTTTGAAAGGTAAGCAACTTGTATACGTACTATGTCAATATTAAAAGACTACGTTAGACATGATAGTGGGATGACAGAAGACGCGTTTTTAAAAATGGTGACCGATTTAAATGGCAAATCAATGCTTTTGTCTTCATTTCAAAACAAAAGTCTCGCAATCAAAATCGACTTTGCCAGTGGACGACTCTTTCAGCGGTTTTCTAACATTCGTAGAGACGCCACAATAGATTCAGAATCTTTCAAACGACTTGTTGAGAGTTTTGAAATTAGTGACATATTTGCTGCAGGAAGAATGTTTGAGAGATATTCAAAATCAAATCCAAAACTGGGTTTATTTTCAGTAGAGTTCCAAACCTTATGCCGAGAATCGCCTTTTGGATCTTATTTTCAAGCTCATCTAAATAAAGCATCTCCTCCTCCTCCTGTAAGTAATCCGCCTGAAAAACCTCATCACCAAGAAATAGAACCACAACTTGTTGGTGGTCTGGAAGAATTATCTATGTTGAGACGTAAACAAGTAAAAGACTTGGACATAGAAATATCAGCTCTTGAAAACGAGTTAAATGCTGAACTCTTACTTGGAAAAGATCTACCAGAAGCTTTTTGTAAAGAAAAAGAGTCGATGCTGAGACAGTATCTGGCCGGTTTGGTACTCAAAAGAGAACAGCTTGTATCAGCAGCTGCAATAGTCCAACGCGAATTGATCTCGGATAAGACAATTCACTTGCCAGGCAATTATTCACAACATTATCCTCTTGCTATAGCCAACTATGAACTGTACTATCGTTGATGAAAAAAAGTAACATTTATTCTTCTTTTACAACGGGAAACTTATATGTTCGATTCCCATTATCATTCTCGGCGTTTAAGATTAGTAGAAATAGACCACCAGGGAAAATTCCCACCCAAAAAACTATTGAAGGGATGTTGGTCTTATCAAATTTGAATGACTTGTATTTGTTTTCTCGAAGACCAGTCCACTCTTCAAGGTATTTGTTCTTGTGGATACCTCTTGACTGAGTTGTTGATACTTTGCTGAAACCAACTGACAAAGTTCTTCTACATGAACCCCCAACAAGAGCGTTCATCTTATACCAATAATAAGTGTGTTTGTAAAAAAAAACGAATTTAAGAGTTTATATTATTATCATTTCCTTAAAATTCTTCTTTCAGTACAATATTTTATTAAAACATTAGCTTTCCTCGTTTTTGGTCTTGGATAATTTCAACACTTTTTTGAGCATCCTGATGAATCTAATAATCTGCAATTTGAAAATAGGCAACGTAACATCACACACAACAAATATCGATGACAATACGCCGAGCACCACAGGGTTCGCAAGCCACAAGCAAAACAGAGTATTCAAAAAATCTGTTGACGAATTGCCTAAACCAAATTTCATCCTGTAAGCCCCAACAGATTGAACTAATTTTAAATATGTACAAAAGGGAATTTGAGACGGTGACCAAATAGTATGACCCTTTGTCATGATCGCATTCATACTAGCTGATGGAAGGATCACAAATTGAGAGGATAAACTTTTACTTCGAGAACGATATCTAAATATCCACGCTCTGCAAAACGATTCGATCTTGCGCATGCTTCTTCTTCTATTAATATAAGTACAAGACAATTGCGGAAACATCTTGGTAAACAGTATCTTATCTTGGACGGATGCCTGTGAGAACGCACTGAGTTCAAGTGAAACATGACTTCCAATACTCGCTCGCTTCGTTGCTATCAGTCTAGCTTCCGCTTCATCATCATATTCCTCAAAAGCAACCTTTTTGAAGGTCGACTCCATTAAATGAAGAGCAGAACGGTTGGCATTCTCCCATAATCGAAGGGCCTTGAGAGTGAAGTACATGTTTCGTGAAGGAGGGAGCCATCCAGCTTGCATCATCTCAAGTTGAAACGAATCACGTGTTGTTTCGTCATATATGCACGATTAGAGTTTATTCTAATACCTTCTTGGTATGAAATAATGGAAATGGACTTTCATTTCTGAATTTAAAAAACACTGCAGGTCGAGCATGTAATCATTTATTATACTACTGGTAACTAATTTAATCGCATCCCTTTATCTCGTCTTTTGAAGAAAAGTTAGAATCGCCAACATTTTGTAGATGGCAATCGTGTTCCTATTATACATGGACTATTATGATCTCTTGCACTTGGGTAATCATTTTGTCTGACTTGTGCTAGATGGAAAACATAACCCAGTTCCGCTACTTTCATAATCCAAGAAACAATTAAGGCCTTCATTACATTTGGTAACATAGCTATCCACTTTCTTCGCTTTAACATCCAAGCGAAAGTGATTGAGAGTCTGAGTTGAGCGTTTTTTCTTGCAAACTTCCCTGGCTTGATCTATACTCCACTTCTGTTTGATTCCTTCGATTTGATTTAAAATTCATTATATCAAACAATTGTTGCTCTCCATTTGGTTCTCTGGTGTTTACTTGAGTAGTCCATGACACCTGCTTGTTATGTTTGTTAGTACCCGGTAGAAAGAGAGCATCGACTGCAATTTCCCTAAATGAATACAGGGTAAAATAACCACCGTTGTTCTCTTTCTTGTTGTATTTTAAGAATTGAAATTATTCGCGATGGGATCGCGTCTGGTATAGCAATGGGCCGAGCATCTTAGGCAGTCTGTCCCAGGTGTGTATGCCAAAGTTGGTGGGGTTGAAGGCGAGCTTGTTGGTGAACTCGATGGAGAACAACTCGATAAAATCGATGGCTACTTGTAGGGCTCGAGGTCACCGATTCGGTTGTGGGTGTGTTAAATGATGTCCCTAATATAGTGCGTAGTTCCTCACTCTCATCAAGTGCCTTTTGAACAGCTTCAGTGATTGAAGAAATATTTATATCACTAACAAGTAGGCCTGCTAAAATGAGCTTCACAATTATACTACCCTTTTGTACATCGCAGATTGTCACCCTATCTTCGGTGACCCCTGCACCGATGGCAATGAATGACGATATACTAGTTTCAACAAGTTCCGATACAGTAAGATTAGTATAATTTCCATTTTCAAATCTCACAGTCAGTATTGTCGAATTGGGATATGCTCAAACACAATTACTTGTTGTCGTCGATGGTGATCTACTTGGAGAACTTGATGACGAACTACTTGGTGAGCTACTTGAAGAGCTTGATGGAGAATTGACGGAGAACCCGATGGTGAACTTGAAGGCAAACTCGATGGTGAGCTACTTAGTGAGGTTGATGGTGAAATTGACGGAGAACCCGATGGTGAATTTGAAGGCTAACTCGATGGCGAGTTACTTGGTAAGCTAGATGGTGAGGTGGAAGGTGAACTACTCGGAGAACTCGAAGGAGAACCGGATATTGCGCAACTACCGAATATGTTAATACTTATTTCACGAGTTCTACTTGTGCGAATTACTGTGGCTTCATCGTCAGTTACATTCCAACAGAGTGAATAGTTAAATGCATCGCATTGATCGAAAATTAGATCAAAATTAGTAACGCTGCTCACATCCCAATCACTGATATTTTGGTTGAAGACTCGTGCGTGGAAAAACATGTATCGCATATCCGTCACGCTGCTTGCCTTCCAACTGCTGATAGCTCCATTAAAGACATATGCATCCAGAAACATATATCCCATGCAGTTACTGATATTTTGGTTGAAGGCTCGTGCATAGGAAAACATAGAGTCCATATTCGGAACTTCGCTGACATCCCAATCACTACTATTTCCATTAAAGGCAGTTGCTCCCAAAACCATATTCTCCATGTTCGTCACGCTGCTCACATTCCAAGCACTGATATCTCCATTGAAGGTTTCTGCATTGTAAAACAAAAATTCCATGATATTAACTTTGCTCACATCCCAATCACCGATATTTCCATTGAAGGCTAGTGCATAATAAAACATGAATCGCACATTTATCACTCTACTCACATCCCAATCATCGATATTTTCACTGGAGGCTATTGCATTGTAAAACATGGATTCCATATTCGTAACTTTGCTGACATCCCAATTACTGATATTTCCATTGAAGTTAAATGCCTCCGAAAACATAAATTCCATGTTGGTCACGCTGCTCACATTCCAACCACATCTTTTCCGCTGGTATTTTATGCCGAAGAGTTGCTGTTGCACTTTTCACCGACTATATCATAAGAACGACATTCTTAAGTGGCGCAAGCAAATTCTTTTAGAAACCATACGGAAGGTGATTTATTGTTAAGGGTTCCAAAGTTGCAACTTAATATAGGTCTCGGATTTGCGTGTCGGATTCTCTCGTAGTTGTTCATGGTTTCGGAATGGACGAAATGTAAACGATATACAGCATTCCTTGCTGAATGGCCCGATACCTATGTTAAACCCACTGGAAAATTCAAACTTGGATTCTATGTTACCCGCAATTACAAAGTGGTCAGAACATCGTGCGCCTTGAAGAAGGATGATGAGACGATCCGATCCGTGAAGACAAATGTTGGCAATAATCCAGAACCATTTGGTTGGTCTAATTAATTTGAAAGCTTTTGTAGATTCTATTTGTTCTCCAAAACATTCCCCTTTCCCCCTTGGAGCGTCTTTTGAGTGACCTTGGTCAGCAACCCATTCTTGGTAACCACTTCTTGTCACTTGACCTGATTAAACCACAGGATTGCACACTGCACAAAAGTCATTACCGGATTCACCAGGACACAGCAGATAAACGGTGTTTTCTTTGATACACACACGCCCACGATTGCAATAACTTTCAGTCATTAGCTTAGAAAACATGTATATAAGTCTCCGCCAGAATCACAGGTTGATTGAGTTCACAGTTGATTTGCCCTTTTGTAAACACGCAATTCGGATTGCAATGTGCCCCAAAGCGTAGATCCTTCGCAGAGACCCAGCAGTCATCATACGAATACCAAATGGCATTCCATCCACAACGTATGCTGTGAATAGCGATAAGCTCCATGGAGTTCCAGGAGTATGACGTTGCAGTGACGGCACCAGCAATCAAAATCGACGGTGCGAAAGCATCCAGCGCAAGCCAAGGAAACTCAACAACACCCTTTTGGGATGAAGTGTCAATTTCCAGCGTGAACAAGCCGGTGTACATATCTCTGTTCCTGTTCAACACTCCTTCGCAGAGGAAAGTGGCAGTGTCATAGTCCATGATGTTTTTTTGAGGTTGTCCACCATTTTGAGTTCACGTTGGATCACCTCTAGACACCACAAATATGGCCTTGGAAAACCACCGAGCGAACTCAAGAGTAGCTGCATGCTCACTTCAGGAGTTCCAATCGTTTTGAAGATGCTTTGCTCAAGCAATATAAGGTTTGTCAGTGTCAGTGATACCACTCAGAGAAAATAAATGCGCGATTGTCCTCTGTAATGTTTCTACAAGACTTCTGCGAAGCTCAGCAAACCGAATCCTTCGAAGCATTGGAATCACCTCCGTTCAGTTCGCTATTTGTGTTGGGCCCCAAACGAAATGCTTCACGACAGGCGCGAATGAGTGCACGTGCCAGAGAAGGGTTCTTACTGTATTGGACCACTTGTAGCATCACCAGCGTCGATCCCGTGTCCTCCCTTAAAACCTTTTCTGAAAATCATTTTGAATTTTGAAATTGAGATACTAAATTACAAGTCTGTTGGATACTGTTTCTTTTTGTTGGTTCCAAGTTCTACATCTTTCTTTTTAATCATTCTCCATGCGAATTCAGGAGTATCGAATGAACCCAAATATCGGTGACTTTTATCTTTATCAGACACATGGTGAGCATCGTATGTATTGTCCCTTCTCAAAAGAACACATGATTCTGGCTGTGGTTCCCATGGATCATCAATAGCTAGAGCCACTGTACTACTGATTGATGGAGAGGCCCTTTCTGATTGCTCAAATTCATAAAGGTTGTTTTCGAGTCCAGAAACGGTTGCGTGGATGTCCCGTTGCAAGAGAGATAGCTCATGAGATTTTTCTTCCATTGCAACTAACAAGGCTTCTACTTTTAAAGAATGAACGAAACACCACGACCTTATGACGTCACCTGATTTGAGATCATGTATCCACAGTTCATTCCTGAATGGATCATAACCTTCAGCGTCACTTGATGCAACAATTGGTAAATCAGATACTTTCACAGCAAAAGGATCTTGTTGTCCAAAAGCGAGTTCTTGTTGTTTGAAAATAACCATAGCGTCATCTATTCTCCTTAGTTTGGCCTGGTAAAGAATCATCAATTCGATAGTGACTTTGTTGGCCCGTTCTTCTTGACCAAGAATACCTGTGAGAATAGAACGTAATTCGTTGAAATTGAGTAAATGTCTGTAATTCAATTCTGGGGCGGTTTTCAATTGGGCGACTAACTTTTGTTGCTCCCTGGTGGATAATTCAAGGTCTCTGTAGATTGAAGAAATAGAATGCCAAAAGTCTCTGGTTCCTGTCATGGTTCTGCTTTGTTCACGTGCAGAAATTTGCTCTCTTTCAATATATTCCGCTGCTTTTTGATCCTGATACACCAATTTATAACCGAATAGAATAATACCCTGAAAGTTACTCGTGACGAGAATGGCGATAAAGAGAAAATACAGAAAGAACACAAACATAAAAGCGGAATAGGGTCGACGAATCATTTCATCCAGTTGAAACTGTTCAACTATTTGGATGGGAGCATTGGATCCAAATCCAAGAATCAAATAGGTGATTGTGAGAAATGAAGAACCGAATGTTGCGTAGTCGCTATCTGTGACACCCCAAGAAAACCAGAGGAAAAATGAAAACGCGAAATCCAAAAGCAATACAATAATCAACCAACTTAGGACTCGACGGGTTGTTCGAGAAAGAGCTCCAAATGCAACATACATCCTTTTTGAAATGATGGTATATTTGAAGAACTTGAGATAAGAAATAAGCAAGGAGAACGATTGCATGGATCGAACAATTAGCAAGCCTTGTGCGTAATTGGATAAAAATGCAACATACTCGCCATTGTTTACAAATGTCATTAAGCTGCTCATTGGAGTATCATTCAACCAATATGGTTGGTCAATTCTGGAGTATAGCTGAGAAAGAGAGGCCAGTACCAAAATGATGTTACATATATCGAAAAACGACCAATCCAAAAAGGCTTCCAGGAAAGATGATGTTTTGGCTTCTTCGGCAAAATAGTAAAGATAGAACATCAGAAGACAGGAGGCGAATGCGGTGACGACATACAGCAAATTTCCATTGATACTTGTTGAGAAGGAATTAATTGTGTACTCTGTTTTAGTCTCACCGGATGCTGAAAACGAGGCTGACAATTTCACACTGACATATGCAGGATTGTTTTTTGTATACAAAACAAATTCAACAAATACCCAAGTAGTTGATTCATCGATCCATTTGTCTTGCAACAGGGTTTCGAATGACGCCACCGAATTATTCAAATCTCCTCCTGGAAAAAGGACGCTATAACCCCCAAGAAATGATAGTGGGTTCACTAGATTTTGAGGGGATGTAAAACCAGGGAATGTGTAGTTATCACTCCCAACTTGTATAGTTTTCGCTGCTGCCGATTGACGAGTGAACTCATAGACAGTACCAGTCGAAACTCCTATGAATGGATCTGTTTGCATGTTGCTATTGGTAATAAATTCATTACATTCTTTTGTTGAACTGCCACCACATGACCCTTGTCGAGTTCGAAGCTGTCTCAGTTGGATGGCCCCGACTGTCGAATACGCATATTGGGATAGTACCGGGATTAAAATCGGGGACGTTTGTTCAAGAGTCTCTTGAGACAGAGCGTCAAACAAAGTTGAAGGAACTGAAGTTCTACCGAAAAACCATCGAAGCCATGCCAAAAGTTCATATTTTGAAGTAATGGATGGAAAGTCAGAAAACGAATCAATAATAACACACAGGGTTTTAAGATCGCTGTAGTTTGCAGGTACATAATCTAGTGTACCAAGTGACAGATCTAGGGGAACTGCGCAATAGTTACCTTCGGAGATATTTTGATAACTAATTGCTTGTTTGAAAGGAAACAGTCGTCCTATCAATCTACTTTGTAAAACACTATTGATCTCGGCATTTGTTTGAATGGAAAACGTAGTAAGAAGGAGCCATGTGAGTAAGGCCACAAACAGAGTATACACTGATAGTTCAAATAAAGTAGTACGTCGCACTAAACTCTTTTCCAGCAAAGGGATTGCTTTGTCAACATCAAGGAATAGTCCTTTGAAATGTGCAGGAGCTTCGTTTTCAAATCGTTCTCTGTAACTTAAAATATCTCCCTCAGCTGCTTCCAGTGCTTGCTTGCTTACATCCGGTTGGCGAACATCATTCATGTGAACGAGGATAATAAAATTGAAAAAAAAAATTGAATCATTTATTCAAGGTCCACAATGATTGTGGCGTGACGCCTTTAGTCAATGGAACCATGGCTACTCCTAAATATTCATTGAAAACGGGATTTGCATTCTCACTTGAACTTGACTGGTGATATGATGCAGGTCCACTCCCTCTAAATGATGCTGGAAAGAATTCTTCCTCGTTTACTATTTCAAAATTATCTTGTTTCCGAGCTGTCGTAACATCTGCAAGAGATTTCGGTGCTTGCGCGATGGAGAAATGCACCCCGAAATTAGGCTTTTTAGAATATAAAGAGTGAAGGTTTCGTATAACCTGGTTAGCTTCATCGTGTGCTTCTGGTGGCTCAATTCTAAATCCCAGTTTAAAACTCTGCCCTCCTCGTTCAAAAGTTTCAACTACAAATGCATTGCCGAATTTGGAATGTTTGACTGATGTTTCTTTGATCTGCAAAAAAGGAATGCTGACATTAAAACTCTCTGCTAACTTGGCGAACCACACGACTCTTATGTTGGTGATGACAAACGATCCTAAATTTCCTTGATCCTGTGATAAGTTCCACACACCTGGTACCCTCAAACATATCTCTTCATCGGGAAGCAATTTCACTGTTTGATCTTTCACCAGTGCCCCGCGAAGTTTGAGTTCTCTGAAAAGTCTGCTTGACTCATAAGCCCGAAAAACGGAAATAACAGTTGTGTATAATCTTGGACTGCCTATCATTGATGTAAATATAAACTCGAATCGACTTTCTTGATACTTTGACATGACATACAAAGAGTTGGTTTGACCACGTACTTTGGAAAATGCCGTTCTAATGCTAACATCCTCAATACAACCAAGACCAATACATAGATTCACTTTATCGGATTTATGCGATATCCAAATGATTCGAAGTTGTGTTATAGACAATGTTCCTTTGATGCCGTTATTCCCTTTTGTGTCTTCCACTCCTCCAACAGTGTCTATCAGACTCTCGCCTAAAGAAGGAGCAAGCTGACTGCGCATTGATTGAATACATATCAATAAATAGACATATAAAGAATACGTACCTGAACGGAATATCAAACTTAACAGAGCAGTCTTGCCACAACATCGTCAATAACGGTTTATAAGGTAGACCATGAAGTATACGATGATGACACTTGCTGTTGGAATGCGATCGATTGTCCCACCTCTTAGTTTGACTGCATATAAAGGACAGGTAGGTTCTTATACGATAAGTACATATGTCTCTTGATATAAATTCAGGCTGGAAGAATTGCTGTGGTAGGAGGTTCCATCGAATACACAGGAGCACCTTATTATGCAGCAACTGCTGCTCTCAAAGGGGGAGGGGACCTTTCATGGGTACTGTGTCATCCTGATGCTTCAATCCCGATTAAATCCTATAGTCCTGAATTGATTGTTATGCCATCGCTTCTTAATAACGCTGACGACATGGAAGCATTTTTAAAACGAATTCATGTTTTAGTTATCGGGCCTGGACTTGGTAGGGATCCTAAAATATTACAAGCTGTTGATAAACTTATTAACCAAGCGAAAAGTATGAATTTACCAATGGTAATTGATGGAGATGGGCTATTTCTGGTCGCTCAAAAACCGTCTCTCGTTCAGGACTACCGCAATGTCATATTAACTCCGAATGCGGTTGAATTCAAACGATTGTATCAAAAAGTGTTTGAAACTGAACCTATTTCTGAACCCGAATCCATTTGTGAAAATGAACCATTAGGCACTTGGGTGAAAGATGATGACTCATACGCAGTCAAATCGCTTGCTCGGGCGTTAGGACACGTTACCATATTACAGAAAGGTCGAGTAGATAATATAAGTAATGGTATAGTCACAGCTCAGGTAGTTGCTGCTGGATCTCCTCGACGTTGCGGGGGCCAAGGCGATATTTTAGCTGGCTTGAGTGGTTTATTTCTCCATTGGGCTTCTAGTGAGAATATTGTTTATGCAGCTGCAGCTGCTAGTACTCTTACGCGAACTGCTAGTAAGATTGCTTTTGAAAATCATCAGCGATCGACTACGACTCCAGATATTTTGAATTCCATTGACGCCGCTTTCAGGCACTTGTTTAAAAATTAATAAAAAGGAGAAGTTAAAGAAGTTGAAGTATTAAAATTTTGCGACAGGTTCTGGTCATATTTTGATTCCTTTCATTATTGGCATCAATTGGTGCTGGATGGGGTAAGGATACTAAGATATTATTGCAGAGATTTTTGGTAGGTATGCGAGATCATTTTGGTGATGCAGAGAGAGGGACATCGATGTATAAGTATTATTAAATACTTTAGTGGCTACTTTATGGAACGCGTTTGCAGGCGACATAGTTGTCAAGTCGAGGGATGCAATTAAATTACATCAGGAGAAATATAATGTGAATTCAGTGATTCCGCATAATGTTCTTGCTCCTGATTACCTCACGGATTACCATCAGGCTCTTTTCTTTCAACAAGATACTCTTGTTTATTAAGAAATAGCATTTGATGGCTTTTATCCACTACTTGTAGTGCTTTAAAATAATCGATTTTTGTGAACAAACAGAAGATAATTAAAATTTAACCCCCCCCCCAAATGGATCAACCTACAACAACTATTAAACTTTTGAAATTCGAAATATGGCGACAAAATATCTCTGAAATAATCTTCGAACATT
>Ga0105055_10001911_pt1 | contig 33283 bp, 33 predicted proteins | sample BON03_FD_78090 | JGI IMG/M metagenome (GOLD analysis project Ga0105055, IMG submission 78090) | Freshwater microbial communities from Lake Bonney liftoff mats and glacier meltwater in Antarctica - BON-03 | ecosystem: Environmental > Aquatic > Freshwater > Ice > Glacier meltwater | place: Lake... | reverse complement strand
TCGTTGCACTTTTGCCAGATTCATCTAGAAGTTTTGCCACACCAATAATGGTTTGAACTGTCAACGCCGTTGCATCAGCCTGGCTAAGTCCTAGGCTTTGCGCTCCGGCAACCATGGCTTCAACAAATGCAAAGAAATATGCCGGACCAGAACCACTAGTTGCAGTCACGGCATCTTGTAACGCTTCTTCAACTTCGATTACTTTTCCGGTAGCGGCTAAGAAGCCCATCACGAAATCTTTTTCAGCTTTATTTACGGAAGCCCCAAAAGATGCCGCCGCCATTCCGGCACCAACCAAAGTAGGCGTATTTGGCATCACTCGAACAACTGGATTATTACTTGCCAAGGCTGAGCTGACAAAGCCAATGCTCTTACCGGCGGCAAAAGTAACGATAACGGCAGCTGGATTAATTGAACTTTTGATCTCTGAAAGTACCGCACCCATATCCTGTGGCTTAACAACTAATAACACCGCATCTGCCTTCGATACATTCTCGTGCAATGCCGCCGATGAGATTAAATATCGCGCGACCAGTTCATCCGTGCGGTCAGCACGCTTTTCCGAGATCGTGATCAGCTCTGGTTTTACACCATAGCTAATTAATGCAGCGATCAGGGCCTCGCCCATTACACCTGCACCAATAACGGCAACCTTTGATTGCTGGTTCATGTATTAAGCCTACCCGTTCAGCATGTAGGCTCAACGACTATGCCAGAGGTAAAGCCAGGTTTCGCGCGCGATTGGGTTGAATTTTTCGACCCAAATGATGCCGAGACAATCTTCAAATGTGATCTTACGTGGTTAACATCGTATTGGATGTGTATCTACGGCGATGGCTGTCAGGGTGTATTTAAAAGCCAACCAAATTCAGGATGTTGCACTGAAGGTGCAATGTATACCGATGAAGATGATGAAGCACGAACGGTAAAAGCTGCGGCATATTTAACTCCCGACATGTGGCAGTACTACAACGAAGCTCGTCCGAAAAAAGCGGGCGGTCCGTTAAGAATCTCTGAAAAAGATGAAGATGGCGATCGTAAAACTCGTCGTGTTGATGATGGCTGTATTTTCCTTAACCGTAAAGGTTATGAAGCAGAAGGTTTCACGGGTTCATTTGGTTGCGTGCTCCACCATGTTGCACAACGCGATGGAAAACATTTTGCCGATACTAAGCCCGATGTTTGTTGGCAGCTACCGCTGCGACGTAGTTTTGAAACTCGTGAATACGGCGAGCGCGAATATTCAGTAACTGTCATTGGTGAGTACGAGCGTCTTGCTTGGGGCGATGGTGGTGATGATTTTGATTGGTACTGCACCAGCAATAGCGATGCGCACGTTGGTACTGAGCCGGTCTACGTTTCCAATAAATATGAACTAGAACTTTTAATGGGTAAAGATCCTTATGACGAGCTAGTGCGCCTCTGCGATGCACGAATGGCTCATATCCGTGAAGCCACGGCACGCTCACTTCCATTGTTTGTGATTCAGCATCCTGCAACTGTGGCCGCGCAGAAGAAATAGTCAGCGCCTTGTCATAGGCTTACCAACATGGCCAAGGTAGAAAAAGATCCATTCCGCTGCACAGAATGCGGTTGGACATCCCAAAAATGGGTCGGCCGATGCGGTGAATGTCAGGCTTGGGGCGTTGTCGAAGAGATCGCAGCTCCTAAAAAACTCTCATTAGTTGCTGGAAACGTAACTAGTAAAGCCACTCCAATTGGAGATGTCGATCTATCTGCCGCACATGCCAGACCAACCGGTGTCTCTGAATTAGATCGTGTACTTGGTGGCGGATTAGTTCCTGGCGCAGCGATTTTATTAGCTGGCGAACCCGGAGTTGGAAAGTCAACGCTCTTGCTATCAGTTGCCGCGCAAAGTGCCGCAAAGGGAATTCCATCGCTTTATATAAGTGGTGAAGAATCTGCATCACAAGTTCGGTTGCGTGCCGAACGAATCAAAGCCGTTGATCCGCAACTTTTCATTGCATCTGAAACTGATCTCGGCGCAGTGATTGCACATATCGATGCCGTTAAACCAGAACTATTAATTATTGATTCAGTGCAAACTATTGGCAGCTCAGCCGCAGATGGTGCACCTGGTGGAGTTACTCAAGTTCGTGAAGTTGCTGGTGCCTTAATTAGAATTTGCAAGGATCGCGATATTACTTTACTACTTGTTGGCCACGTGACTAAAGATGGATCAATTGCTGGTCCACGTTTGCTAGAACATATCGTTGATGTCGTTTTGCAGTTTGAAGGCGAACGCCATTCTAGACTTCGCTTAATTCGTGCAATTAAAAATCGTTTTGGTGCATCCGATGAAGTTGGCTGCTTTGATTTAAGTGATACCGGAATTGAATCTGTTTTAGATCCCACTGGATTATTTACTTCACGTCACGCCGAACCAGTTCCGGGTACGTGTGTCACCGTAACTCTGGAAGGTCGCCGACCATTGCTGGCCGAGATTCAAGCTTTGGTTTCTGCCGGGCGTGAAAATGATTATGGAAATGCTCGCCGAGTAGTGTCAGGTTTGGACTCTGCCAGAACTTCTATGACCCTTGCAGTTCTAGAGCTTCGGGCAAGTGTGCGAGTAGGTGGCCGCGATGTTTATGCGGCAACAGTTGGTGGCATGAAGATGACCGAGCCGGCCGCTGATTTAGCGTTGGCACTAGCCGTTGCCTCTGCCGCCAAGGGCTTAGCGCTACCATCAGATCTAGTTGCAATTGGTGAAGTTGGTCTGGCCGGTGAAATTAGAAAAGTCAGCGGAGTAAATCGAAGATTGCAGGAAGCTTTCCGGTTAGGTTTTAAGCGCGCACTTGTACCAACTGGATCAGATGTAAAGATTGCTGGCATGGAGATTTTTGAGGTCTCCAGACTTGATGCTGCACTTAAACGGGTAAAAATTACCGGCGAATGAGTTCGCTAGAAAAACCAAAGAGTACAAAAATGAAATTCCAAGCGATCCACATATGCTACAACTTCTACCAGGCGTCGGTGAATACACAGTGTCAGGCCTGTCCAATTATTAGCCAATGTCCGTGGTTAAAAAATGGTTTCCCAAAACTGAACTTGTCAGAAAGTCACAAGATTGGCAGGGCACCGACCGTAAATGTCGCGGCACAATCGTTCAGGCCTTACGTGAGAATGATTCACTGACCGAATCAGCAATTAAAAAACTGTGGCCCGATCAATCACAGGTTGAAAAAGCACTACTCACTTTATTAAATGACTCATTAATAGAAAAGCAGAGTTCATAGCGTTATAGACTCCCCCTATGAGTTTTGTTGCTGACCTAGAAGCGGTTTTAGGTTTCTCTCTGATCACTGATCCCGATATAACCGCTAGCTACTCCAAAGATCAAGCCCCTTTTGCTCCTTCAGAACCAGCGGCAGCGGTTTTATTGGCGCGCAGCACCGAGGATATTTCTAAGGCTTTAGCTTTTTGCTCATCACGGAATATTCCAGTGGTAACTCGAGGTGCTGGAAGTGGACTTTCTGGGGGAGCTAACGCCGATTCAAAGTCATTAGTGATTTCTTTAGAAAAAATGAATCAGATAATTGAAATTGACCCCGCTAATCAATTAGCAAAAGTACAGGCCGGGGTGATTAATCTAGATTTAGATTCCGCGGTCAAAGAATTTGGGATGGCTTATTTGCCAGATCCAGCAAGTCGTGATTGGTCCACATTGGGTGGCAACGTTGCGACTAACGCCGGGGGTATGTGTTGTGTCAAATATGGAGTTACCTCTCATCATGTTCGTGCATTAAAAGTAGTTCTCGCTTCAGGTCAAATAATTGAAGTTGGTAAAGCGACAAAAAAGTTTATGACAACTTTAGATTTATTGCATCTCTTTGTCGGATCCGAAGGAACTTTGGGAATTGTGACTGAAATAATTCTCAATCTAGTCCCTCGACCGAAATCACCAGCTACATTAATTGCCACCTTTCCTGACATCAAACAAGCGGCGGCGGCTTCAACAGATTTGTTGAAATATCGGCCTTCAATGCTTGAAATTATTGACGAGACAACTTTGAAGGCTGTCGAACAATGGCATCCACTTGGTTTTGAAGTAGCTGGATCAATATTAATCATGCAATTAGATGAAAACTTTGAAGTTGGCGATGCTGCTATTGCAACTTGCAAGAATCACGGAATGATCGATGGAATTTTTTCAACTGACGCAAGTGATGCCGCTGATTTAATTCGCGTTCGTAAGTTGGCCTACCCAGCATTGGAGCGACTTGGTGCCACCTTGCTTGATGACGTCGCACTTCCAGTTACTAAAATTGCAGAATTTGTTGGCCTCGTACAAGAATTAGCGATTGACAAAAACTTAACAATTGGTATTTTTGGTCATGCTGGTGATGGAAATATGCATCCAACAATTGTCCACGATCACGGGGATTCAGAGGGTGAAAAACGGGCTCAGCTAGCTTTCGCGCAGATTGTTCAAATAGCACAATCATTAGGCGGAAGTGCTAGCGGTGAACATGGAATTGGTTTGATAAAGCGCGGCTTCGTACTTGATGAAGTTGATCAGTCCATTATAGATATTCAAAGGGGAATTAAAACTCTTTTAGACCCTTCAGGAATTCTTAATCCCGGGAAAAAAATACCTTAGCGAGCAAGTTCAGCTGCACGAACTGCGATGTCTACGGTTGAGATCGACACTCTCTGGCGCAGATATTTTTCTAAAAGTAAATAGAGTTGCGTTGAAGATGAAATGCCGCCCGCAAACTTCACTGAAAGCGACTTTCGGACCAGAACTTTATCAATTCGAGAGACTAATTCTGCTAAATGGCCCGCTGCTTTTTCTAGGATATTTAAGGCATCTAGATCACCATTTACAGCTGCTAAATCTACAACGCGACTGAGAGCGGCTATCGTAGAGCGTTCGTTTGAGTACACAAAGTTTTTAACACTCTCCCAATCGCTGGCATTCATTGCATTTAAAGTTGAACCTGCAAGTGATTCAGAGTTAAAAACGATGTTTTCTTCTAGTAAAAACAAGGCATGACGAATGGCTTCGCGACCAATCCAATAACCCGCGCCTTCATCTCCAAGCAAATAACCCCATCCACCAATTTTATGAATCTCATTTTTTTCGTCTATTGAAAATGCCACAGAACCAGTACCGGCATATAGCAAAATTCCAGGACGATCTGAAAAATTTGCCCTATATGCTAATTCGATATCTGAAACAACTTTGCTTGGTGCATTAAAATTTTTTTGCAATAGATTTTCAATAGATCCGTCGTGTGTTACGCCAGTAATTCCCATGTAAACGCCTGAAATTTCGCTACCTAAAATCTTTCTCGCAATTTGATTTAAAACTTCTTCCATTCGAGATTTAGAACTATCTCGATATATGTGACCGTCCATAGCTAACTCTTTACCTGACAAAAGAATGCCCGAGTCATTAATAAGAGCCCATTTTGTAGCTGAAGCTCCAGCGTCTATCCCCAAATAGTGCATGTATTTAGCCTTTCACAGCACCGGCTGTAAGTCCTTTAATGAACTGCTCAGATAGAACTAAATATAGAACGATTAGGGGTAATGCAGCCATAGTTAAGCCTGCAAAAAGAATTCCCCATTGCGATCCATACTGACCAAAGAAAACGGTTAATCCTTGCATAATTGTCTTATTCTCTGGACTTTGTAAGAACACAAGGGGTAAGAAAAAGTCATTCCAGATTGGTATCGCGGAATAGATCGCCACAATTGCCATACCCGGACGCACAAGCGGTGCTAGAACTAAACGAAGAAGTTGGAACTCTGATGCACCATCAATACGTGCTGCGCTGTCTAAATCCGCGGGTAAAGTTCTAAAAAAACCACTCATAATGAAAACAGCTGCTGGCAATGCACCCGACGCATAAACCAATATAAGGCCTAAGTGTGAATCAAGCAGATTCATCCATTTTAATTGAATGAATAACGGGAGAATCGCCAACTTTGCTGGAATAAGCATCCCAGTCAAAACGAATCCAAAGATTAATGCATTTCCCTTGAAATTATAACGGCCAAGAATAAATCCAGCACCTAGGGCGCAGATTAGAATAACAATTAAGGAACCCCCTGTAACAATGAGTGAATTCTTTAAGTAAGTAGCAAATGCGCCATCTGACCAAACTTGCTGAAAGTTCTCCCAGTGTGGATCTCTAGCTAGTGAAAATGGATTCGAGGCAAAACTATTAGTTTCACGAAGCGCTGAATTGAATAGAAAAAATACAGGTAGTAAGACTAAAAATGCGTTAATTATTAAAACTGCTCGGAAAAAGAGTTTGGAAGTTAATGTAGCGATCACTGTTCTACCTCCCTCTTTCGCAAGATATGTTGGCCAACCGCAGCACCTACTCCAACTATTAAAAAGATTAAAACTCCTAAGGCCGAACCTACTCCAACTTCATTTGCATTCGAGTCAACCGAACCAAATGAAAGACGATAGAACATAAGTGCCAAGGTATCTGTTGCTCCAGCTGGGTTTCCATTCGAGCCCCCAATAACAAAGGGGAGATCAAACCATTCAAATGCACCAATAAATGTCAGGATCGTAATAATAGTCATCGACGGGGCAAGTAATGGAAACATAATTTTTCTAAAAATCTGGCCCTCACTAGCACCATCAATACGGGCAGCTTCTAAAAACTCTTGATTAATAGCATTTAATCCAGCTAAGAAAATAATTGCCGGAAAGCCAACCCAGCGCCATAAATTAATAAATACAAGAGTTGGAAGTGCAGTGCTCATGCTACCTAGCCATGGTTTAGCTAAACTATCAAAACCTAAATCAACGATTAATTTATTAATCGGACCATAGTAAGGATCTAACAAAATTTGCCAGGTATAACCGACAACTACAAGTGAAAAAATTACTGGTAAGAAAGTGACGGTTCTAAAGAATCTTTGACCACGCCTTAGCTGAAAAAGTGAGTACGCAATCAGCAAACCAAGTGAAGTCTGCAAAATCATTATTGCAATAAAAACTAGAACATTGTGGCGCAATGCCATCAAAAATTGGTCTCTGAATGGAAATTGAAAAAGCCGTTGAAAGTTTTCAAATCCAGCAAAACTTCCGCGAACAAAACCCTCCCACTTGAAAAAGGCGTAGCTCAAAGTTGTTAGTGCGGGAATACTCGTAAAAATTAAAATTGTTAATATTGCTGGAGTTAACAGTAGAGCAATATATTTTCTTTGTTCTCTTTTTAGACCACTTACTGCCACTGATTATTCTCCTTGAAATGTAGGTTAAAAAGAATCATTGGGCGCAGGTGCAAACCTGCGCCCAATGATTTATTTTTTAGTTCTTACCCTTTTGCGGTGCGTACCAGGATGCGACAGCTGTCTGTACATCTTTGGCAAGCTGCTCAGGCGTCGTTGCTCCAGTGATCAGCTTCTGGAAACCAGGCTGAAGAATGTTGGAGCTTGTTGGTGTCTCGTATCGGAAACCGACAACATTTAGAAATGGGGTTCCAAGTGACGAGCGGCCCTTATTGATGGCCTTCACAACTGGATCTGTGATCTTTACAAATGGAACTGTTGGAATAAATGCGATCTCGTCTACCAGTGCTTGTCCAAACTCCTTAGTTGTCATGAAGTTAAGGAACTTGAGTGCTGCTACTTTTTCGGCAGTCTTTGCGTTGATTGCATATGATCCATCTGCCCAAGTTGAAACGTACTTAGTAGCACCTGCAACCTTTGCGACTGGAGGAATCCAGCCAGCTTGCAGAGATGGGTTCAAGCTGCGGAAGTATCCAAGCTCGTAGTTTCCACCTAGGTAGAAAGCCGCTTTTTCATTCGCAAAAAGTCCGCGAGCAGTGTTGTAATCAATTCCTTCAAAGCCAGCTGGCATAAATGGAACTAGATCTTTAACTGCCTTAAGACTTGCAACGTATGCCTTGTCTGTAAAAGTTTTCTTACCCGCTACAACGTCATTAAAGAATTGAGTTCCACCATAGAAAGTTGGCCCAACAGTTGCGTGAAGTTGTTCTAGCGCTGGGGCGTTTCCTCCTGCATTTCCAAGCGGAAGAATTCCGGCTGCCTTAACTTTTGTAAATGCTGCTAGAAGTTGTGCCCAATTAGTTGGGAGTGCCTTGACTCCTGCCTGCGCTAGTAGATCTGGATTATAGAAAATACCCATTGCTGAAATTGCATATGGGAATCCGTACTGCTTCTTATCTTTGTAACCCTGTGCTCCAGCAAGGATTCCTGGCTGCAACTTTGCAAGTGCAGGAACATCCTTCGTTGTTAGCGCCATAAAATTGCCAGCATCTGAAAGGTTTGACATCGCACCGTACGGGCGCATTTGAATAATATCTGGACCTTTACCTGCAGTAAGTGCAGTTGAAACAATTGCGTTGTACTCGGTATTTAGATACGGGGTGAACTTGACTGTGATTCCAGGATTTTTAGCTTGGAACTTAGCGATTTGGCTATCATAGAAAGCCTTATCTTCTGTACGCCAGCTCCAGAAAGTAATTTCTGTTGCTGCACTAGCTGAACTTGCGGCTACTACTGGTACCGCGATTGCAGAGACAGCTAATGCTGCTGCAACCAAACCGCGTAAGCGGCGAGATGCGATCTTCACTTATTTCCTCCTCGATTGCGGGATTTGGTTGGCGATAGAAGCGCACCCTCGTTTGCTTCTATCTTTTTACCGGAGCGGCTTCCCACGGCCATTCTGGATTGATCCAGAGCGGTCTTTGTGCCGCTCCAGTTTCTTTGCGCCATTGCTACGCAAAGACAGTCAACCACCGTTAATTGAGCTATCCGGCTCGATGTTGCTCCGCTTCGAAAGGTGGTTTCCCGAGCAGATGTGTGCAAAACAATGTCAGCTATCGCAGTCGCTGTACTTCTTATTGCATTAGTAATCAAAATAATTGTGATTCCACGTTTTTTGAATTCTTGAATTACTTCAACCACATCGAGCGTTGTACCGCTATGACTTATGGCTACTAAGCAATCACCCTCTTTTAATAATGAAATTGAAGTCAAAGCAGTATGGGCATCACGCCAAGCAATTGCCGCCTTGCCTTGTCGATGGAGTTTTAGTTGTAAATCCATTGCTACAAGACCGCTCGAAGCTAATCCAAAAATTCCAATATTTACCGCTTTGTCCCAAGCAGTTACAACCTTCTTAAAACTTTTCACATCCAATCGTTCGGCTGTAGTCTGAATTGCACGAGAATCAGACAAAGCAATTTTTCTAATAATTTCTTCAATTGAATCTTCAGTTGTGATACCACTATCTAGCTCTGAATTTGAATTATTATTTAACCCCAGTCGACTAACTTCCACGACTAAAGCCATTCGAAACTCTGGATAACCTTTATAGCCAATTGCTTTACTAAACCTTACAACTGAAGCAACGGATGTTTGTGAAAAATCGGCTAACTGCGAAATATTCATTTGAGCAACACGTGGTGGATCGGATAAAACGCAGTTTGCAATTGAAGCTTCACTTGCATGGAAAGAAGCAAAAGAGTTTTTAATTTCACCTAGTAAGTCGCTGAAATTGCCACTATTTGACGAAATGGCTTCAGACGTCAGTGTCATCTTTGGCCCTTCGTGAAAATTAGCTTCAAGGATTGTTGCTATTGGTGAAAATTATCGCCCTATTGGGTGAAGGTCAAGTGAAAAACGGTAACGAAACAGCGTTATTTAAGGGCTTCTCGGATCCTATTGGAAGAGGCATGTAGTCGTTCTCGTGCAGTTTCAGGCTCAACATTTAGAAGAAGCATCAAAATTGCAACTTTCACTTCATGGCCCGAAGCTTGGAGCGCTTCAATGGACTCTTTCTTAGAGGCTCCGGTGGCTTTCTCAATAATTCTTACGGCACGATCTTGGAGTTTTTCATTGCTGATCTGTAAGTCCACCATAAGATTTCCAAAAGTCTTACCGAGGCGAACCATAGAAATTGTTGAAATCATATTGAGAACCATTTTTTGGGCTGTTCCAGATTTTAATCGAGTGGATCCGGCAAGCAGCTCTGGTCCTGAATCAATATCTAAGGCGTGATCGCTTCTTTTTCCTGCCTCAGAATTTGGATTGCAGGTAATTGCAATTGTTAATGCACCCACGCTTTTTGCATATTCAAGTCCGCCTACGACATAAGGGGTACGGCCACTTGCCGCAATACCAACAACAATGTCTAATTGTGAAACTTTTGCAGCCTTCAAATCGGCGATACCAAGTTCTGGTTTATCTTCAGCACCTTCGACTGGATTCCGTAGAGCTAGGTCTCCACCAGCGATATATGCAACCACTTGGTCGGTTGAGACAGAAAACGTTGGACCACATTCGGCTGCATCCAAAACTCCAAGACGCCCAGATGTTCCAGCGCCCATATAGATCAAACGCCCACCCTGCAGCATTCGATCAACAACATCTTCAATGGCTTTTTCAATTTTTGGTAAGACTAAAGCGATCGCCTTTGGAACTTCGGCATCACTCTCATTCATTGCCTGTAATAATTCCGAGATCGTCATTACATCAAGCATTTGAAATTTAGAATCAACCTGTTCGGTTCGAAGAAGGCCTAATTCGGGCTCTGAATGATTACTTGACATAGTTGTTTAAGAATAGGACAAAAATTCAAAAGAATCTAGCGTCGAAAATTCCCCTTACACTTCACACATGATTCGTTACGCTTGCAAAGAGGATGTCCCGCGCATACTGGAGTTAATAAAGGAGTTGGCTGAATATGAAAAAGCTCCGCTGGAAGCAAAAGCTACACACCAGCAAATTGAACAATCACTTTTTGGTGATAATCCATTTGCCTTCTGCCACGTAGCCGAAGATGCCGGAGAAGTAATTGGTATCTCGATCTGGTTTTTAAATTATTCAACCTGGTTAGGTAAGCCCGGTATCTACTTAGAGGATCTTTACGTTGACCCGGCTCATCGCAAAAAAGGATATGCCCTAGCGCTTTTAAAAGAGCTAGGAAAGATCTGCGTTGAACGCGATTACGAACGTTTGCAATGGTGGGTGCTGGATTGGAACCAACCAAGCATTGATTTCTACATATCCTTAGGCGCAGTAGCCATGGATGAGTGGACTGTTTACCGCGTTACCGGCGATGCACTAAAAGAACTTGGTTCTTAAAGTAAATTACACAGTTGGAGCTTCGGCAAGATCTTCAGGTGTATCAGGCATTGCCGCCTTTGGTGCACCCTTGAAAGTGAATGCAGCTTCCGCGCCAACTCCCTCGACATCAACAACGATGATCTCTCCGGCTTTTAATTCACCGAACAAGATGCGCTCTGATAGTGCATCTTCAATTTCGCGTTGAATTGTTCGACGCAGTGGACGTGCACCAAGTAGTGGATCGTAACCACGGTCTGCCAGAAGATCCTTGGCAGCAGGAGTTAATTCGATACCCATGTCCTTTACCTGCAAGCGATCATCAAGGTTCTTCAGCATCAAATCAACGATCTCAATAATTTGAGGCTTAGTTAATTGATGGAAGACGATGACATCATCAATACGGTTGAGAAATTCTGGGCGGAAGTGGCTCTTAAGCTCTTCACTTACTTTGCCCTTCATGCGCTCATAATTTGTTAAATCATCACCACTGTTTGCAAATCCAAGCCCAAGTGACTTCGAAATATCACGAGTACCAAGGTTTGTGGTCATGATGATAATTGTGTTTTTGAAATCTACTGTGCGACCTTGCGCATCAGTTAGGCGTCCATCTTCTAACACTTGTAGCAGTGAGTTGAAGATATCTGGGTGCGCTTTTTCGATCTCATCAAATAAAACAACAGAGAATGGACGACGGCGAACCTTTTCAGTTAGCTGTCCGCCTTCGTCGTAACCGACGTACCCTGGAGGTGCACCAAATAAACGAGATGCGGTGTGACGCTCCGAGTATTCCGACATATCTAATTGAATTAACGCATCTTGATCACCAAATAAAAATGATGCAAGAGTTCGTGAAAGCTCTGTCTTACCAACACCCGATGGGCCAGCAAAGATAAATGATCCACCTGGGCGGCGTGGATCTTTTAAGCCGGCACGAGTACGACGGATCGCCTTTGACAGCGACTTAATCGCTTGATCCTGGCCAATCACGCGCTGATGTAACTCATCTTCCATCTTCAATAGACGTGCAGTCTCTTCTTCAGTTAACTTAAATACTGGAATTCCAGTTGATATTGAAAGTACTTGAGCGATTAACTCTTCATCAACTTCAGTGACCTTATCAAGGTCAGTTGCCTTCCAATTCTTTTCTGCTTCCTGCTTTTCAATGATGAGCGTCTTTTCCTTATCGCGAAGTGAGGCAGCTAATTCAAAGTCTTGACCATCGATTGCCGACTCTTTTTCTTTGCGAGCTGCAGCGATCTTGTCATCAAATTCACGAAGCTCAGGTGGCGCAGTCATGCGCTTAATGCGAAGACGTGAACCTGCTTCATCAATGAGATCGATCGCCTTGTCTGGCAAGAAGCGATCTGAAACGTAACGATCGGCCATGTTTGCTGCGGCAGCGAGCGCACCATCGGTAATTGATACTCGGTGGTGAGTTTCGTAGCGATCACGAAGACCCTTCAGAATCTCAATGGTGTGCGCAACTGTTGGCTCTTTAACTTGAATTGGTTGGAAGCGGCGCTCTAGCGCGGCATCCTTTTCAACGTGCTTGCGATACTCATCAAGTGTTGTGGCACCGATTGTCTGTAGCTCACCACGGGCAAGCATTGGCTTCAAAATACTTGCTGCATCGATTGCACCTTCGGCTGCTCCTGCACCCACAAGTGTGTGAATTTCATCGATGAAAAGAATGATGTCGCCACGAGTTTTAATCTCTTTTAGAACTTTCTTCAGGCGTTCTTCGAAATCACCACGGTAGCGACTACCGGCAACGAGTGCACCAAGATCAAGTGAGTAGACCTGCTTATCTTTCAAAGTATCTGGCACATCATTTTTAAAGATTGCTTGGGCAAGACCTTCGACCACTGCAGTCTTACCAACACCTGGTTCACCAATGAGAACTGGATTGTTTTTTGTGCGACGTGAGAGAACTTGCATCACACGTTCAATTTCATTTTCGCGACCGATAACTGGATCAAGTTTTCCTTCGCGGGCAGCTTGCGTTAAGTTGCGACCAAATTGATCGAGTACAAGAGAGGTAGATGGAACTCCTTCGGCCGGACCTGCTTGAACAGTTTCCTTGCCTTGATATCCTGAAAGAAGTTGAATGACTTGTTGGCGAACACGATTGAGATCTGCGCCTAGCTTTACCAGAACTTGCGCAGCAACTCCTTCACCTTCGCGGATTAATCCAAGGAGAATGTGTTCAGTTCCAATGTAGTTGTGGCCTAACTGCAACGCTTCGCGAAGTGAAAGTTCGAGAACTTTCTTTGCGCGCGGAGTAAATGGAATGTGGCCACTTGGAGCTTGTTGACCTTGACCAATAATTTCTTCTACTTGTGCGCGAACGCCTTCAAGTGAGATGCCAAGTGATTCCAGACCTTTAGCGGCAACGCCTTCACCTTCGTGAATGAGGCCAAGCAAAATGTGCTCGGTACCGATGTAGTTGTGGTTGAGCATGCGTGCTTCTTCTTGGGCCAATACGACTACGCGTCGGGCTCGGTCGGTAAAACGCTCAAACATGGGCGGTGCTCCTTTGGTTCGATCTTTGGATAAGCCTAATACCTGCGGGCCTAGGCTCGCGAGGCGGAATCCATCTGACTTTTACAACCCCAAATGTGGCGGGGTTATGCCCGAAACGAGCCTAAATCTAGGGTAATTTCCTTACAGTTTCTTGAGCATTCCTTTCGGCTCAGAAACTTACAGTTTCTTGAGCATTCCTTTCGGCTCAGAAACTTACAGTTTCTTGAGCATTCGCGTATTGCCCAAGGTATTTGGCTTCACCGACTCCAAGTCCAAGAACTCGGCCACACCCGTGTCATACGAGCGCAAAAGCTGAGCGTAAACATCAGGCTCAACTGGAGTTCCCTCGATAACTTCAAAGCCATGACGACCAAAGAACTCGGTTTGAAAAGTTAGGCAGAAAATTCGGGTCACGCCTACTTCTTGTGCTCGTTCAATAATCTTTTCTAATAGCAAGTCGCCAATTCCTTGGTGCTGTTTTTCTTTCTTTACCGCAACGGTACGAACTTCTGCTAAATCTTCCCAAAGAACATGCAGTGCACCACAACCAACTACTTGGCCATCAATTTCGGCAATCGTAAACTCCTGAACACTTTCAAATAAAGTTACAGTCTCTTTTGAAAGCATTTTGCCAGGAGCAGCAAAGGAATCAACAATTTCTCGAATTACTTTTACATCACTTGTTCTTGCTGGGCGAATTAGCATTGATTAATCTATTTCTGGTTTCACTAGTGGGAACAAGATTGTTTCGCGAATACCTAATCCAGTAAGTGCCATCAGTAAACGATCTACACCCATTCCCATTCCGCCAGTTGGTGGCATTGCGAACTCCATGGCACGTAAGAAATCTTCATCGACTTGCATCGCTTCAAGATCTCCCTTTGCCCCAAGAGTTGCTTGCTCTACTAAACGATCACGTTGAACAACTGGATCAATTAATTCAGAATATCCAGTTGCTAATTCAAAACCATCTACGTATAAATCCCATTTTTCAACAACGCCAGGGATTTCTCGATGCGCACGAACAAGTGGTGAAGTATCAACTGGGAATCCCATCACAAATGTTGGCTCAATTAATTGATCTTTTGCTACGTGCTCAAAGATCTCTTCTGCAAGCTTTCCGGTAACCCACTTAGGATCAACTTTCATGCCAAGTTTTTCGGCAAATTTCTTCAAATCTGCAAGCGGGGTAAGGGCGGTAACGCTCTCACCAACGCCATTAGAGAGAGCGTCGTACAGAGATATTTGCTTCCAATTTCCACCTAGGTCGGCTTGGCGACCATCATGGTGTGTCACAACATGTGAACCAGCAACTGCCATTGCTGCATTTTGAACCAGGTCGCGAGTTAAATCTGCGATCGACATCCAATCGCCATAAGCCATATAGCTTTCAATCATTGCAAACTCAGGTGAGTGTGAAGAATCCGCACCTTCATTTCGAAAGTTTCGGTTCATCTCAAAAACACGTTCCATGCCACCGACTACGCAGCGCTTTAAAAATAGTTCTGGTGCGATGCGAAGAAATAGATCCATATCGTAGGCATTAGAGAAAGACTTAAATGGACGTGCTGTCGCACCACCATGCATCACTTGCAGCATTGGTGTTTCAACTTCAATAAAATCTTTTTTATCAAAAGTATCGCGTAGAGATTTCAAAACTGCCGGACGCAAACGCGCATTGCTGCGGGCTTCGGGGCGAACAATCAGATCTACATAACGCATGCGAACTCGAGTCTCTTCCGACATCGGCTTGTGATCGTTAGGTAAAGGTCGTAGCGACTTTGAAGCTAACGTATAAGAGTTTGCCAAAATGGAAAGCTCTCCACGCTTGGATGTAATAATTTCACCAGTGACCGAGACAATGTCACCTAAATCAATATCGGATTTCCAGTTATCGAGTGCATCTTGACCAACTTTGTCTAGTGACAACATGGCCTGAAGTTCAGTTCCATTACCCTCGCGCAAAGTTGCAAAGCAAAGTTTTCCGGTATCTCGCTTAAAAATGATTCGCCCCGTTAAGGATTCGATATCACCAGTTGTCACATCTACTTCTAGGCCTTGATATTTTTCTCGAATTTCAACTAAAGATTTTGTACGTGGCACTGCAACTGGATATGGCTCGATATTGCGAGCAATCAAGCCAGCCCGCTTTTCGCGACGAATTCGTAGTTGCTCGGGTAGATCCTCTTCCGGCAAGTTTTCAGTGCTCATAGTTAGCGGAGTCTACCGACTCAAGCATTTCGTTCGTGAATTAGGCGAAGACCTATCAACGTTAAATCTGGTTCGTAATGCTTAATGTTTTGCGAAACTCCCACGATCAACGGTGCTAAACCGCCCGTTGCAACCACAATCGGCTTTTTTGAATACGACTCCGCTAACTCAGCAGTTATGCGATCGACCAAGCCATCTACCTGCCCGGCAAAGCCAAAGATTGTGCCGGACTGCAAAGCTTCCACCGTATTTTTACCGATTACATTCTTGGGTTTGATTAATTCGACTTTACGAAGTTGGGCAGCTCGTGATGCCAGCGCATCAACTGAAATTTCAATTCCTGGCGCTAACGCACCTCCTAAAAACTCACCTTTTGGTGAGACCACGTCTAAATTTGTAGAAGTTCCAAAATCAACAACGATTGCCGGGCCACCAAAAAGAGTGTGCGCAGCCAAAGTATTTACGATTCGATCAGCGCCAATCTCTTTAGGATTATCAACTAATAATGGCACTCCCGTTTTAGTTCCGGGTTCCACAATCGTTACGCGAATATCTGCAAAGTAATCAGAGATCATATTTCGTAGTTCCCGAAGAGTTGCCGGGACAGTTGAACATATCGATAGTCCAGTTAAGTCATAGCCTTCGATTAATGCACGATACTGCAGCCACAATTCATCGGCGGTACTGCGAGGGTCAGTTTTAACTCGCCAAGATTTTAATAAGTCTTTCTCATCAAAAATTCCAAGTACCGTGTTTGTGTTTCCAACGTCTACTGTTAATAACATTGTTATCTCCCCACCATCGGCATATTGTCAATTAATCGAACACCCTCGACCCAACCTGCGACGATTGCACGTCGTTGCATGGTTGATTCGCTAGCAGGTTCAAAAGTATTTTCATCAATAATTGTTGCGTAATCTTGATCAAAACCTGATTCTGTGGCCAAAGTTGTCTTCAGTATTTCTTGTGCGATTTCAACTGTAGGAGCAAGCTTTGCCGCAGCCAGTGCCCGATGAATTACCAGCGCACTGCTTCTTCCGGCTTCACTGAGTCGAATGTTGCGCGATGACATAGCAAGTCCATCAAATTCACGAACCGTTGGTACGGCAATTATTTCAACTTTACTCTTCATCGCTTTTATAATTGCCAACTGTTGAAAATCTTTTTCACCGAAGATGGCCTTACTTGGCTTAGCAACTGCAAATAATCTATTAATAACAGTTACAACGCCATCAAAATGTCCTGGGCGTGATTCACCCTCGTATTTATTGCCAAGGGAACCTGCGCTACGCATAGTAAAACCTTCTGGGTAGAGCTCTTCGTACTCGGGGAACCAAATTTCAGTTGCCCCAGCGATTGTTGCAATTTCAATATCGCGCTTTGGATTACTCGGATATTTTTCTAAATCCTCTTTATTTTCAAATTGAAGTGGGTTTACAAAGATACTGACAATGACATCTTTATCGAGTGTGCGGGCACGTTTAATCAACACTTGATGGCCTTTATGTAAGGCACCCATTGTTGGAACTAATACAGTCATAAGAAGTGGCTCCAGTCCTTTCAGGTACCGGGCGAGACATTCATACTTTACCGCTAAGCAGGTAAATGCTCCAAAAGTTCTTTTATCGCTCCATGCGTCAGCAAGATCGCATCAGGCTCAATTTCAAACCACGGCTCTAAAACGAAACGACGCTCATGCGCGCGAGGGTGTGGAAGTTGAAGCTCTTCGGCTTTGCTCAGTAATCCCCCGTATTGAATTAAATCTAAATCAATTGTTCGCGGACCCCAGTGCTCAATTCTTTCACGGCCCATACTTTTTTCGATGCCATGCAAAAGGGATAACAACTGCATCGCTGGTAACTCACTTTCAACCAGGCAGACTGCATTTATGTAATCAGGTTGTTCTGGACCACCTACTGGAGAAGTTGTGTAGTACGAAGAGCGTGCATTGACATCGCAAGCTTGGCTTAAGAGAGCAATTGCTAGATCTAGATTTTCCTTGGGTCGGCCAATATTTGCACCAAGTGCAATCACTGCTTTCATCGCGAACGAGATATCACAACTGCAATATCTTTTAATTTTGCCGAAACAGGAGCTTGGGGTTTGTGAACAGTTACCGTCACTGAATTAACTTTTATATGTTGGTTTAAAACTCGCTCAGCGATTCGTGCAGCTAGCTTTTCAATTAAATTCACTGGATTACTTGTAATTTCTTCCACAACTAAATCTGTAATTTCACCGTAATTCACAGTATCTTCAATCGCATCACTTACTGATGCCTGTGTTAAATCAACATCTAAAACTAGGTCGACGTAGAAATCTTGGCCATTTTCACGTTCATGATCGAAAAGGCCGTGGTAACCAAAGCCTTCGATTCCAGTTAAAACTATTTGATCACTCATATATTCACAATTTCCTTATGCGGTTTCACACTATGAACTCTAACTGCCCAAACACCGGTCGTGCTCAGCCGCCTCGTAAGATCAATCGTTGCCTGTTCGCGTTCATCGGGTGAATCGCCACCTAGAAAACGCTTTCGGGAAGCGCCAACTAAAACTGGATATCCAAGGTCAACGATTCTGGCTATGGAATCGATAATCGCCCAGTTATGTTCAGCATCTTTTGCAAAACCTAAACCTGGGTCAATAATTAAATTCTCTTTCGTAATTCCGGCAGCTAGTGCCACATTAATACGCACTTTAAGTTCGGCTATTACCTCGTCAACCACGTTTTCATAAACCGCCAAAGCGTTCATCTCTTTGGATTGCCCCCGCCAGTGCATGGCAATATATGGGGTTTTTAAATGTGCTGCCGTTGCCAACATATCGGGATCTGCTAACCCGCCACTGACGTCATTAATAATATTTGCCCCATTATTAATCGCTGCTTGGGCAACACTTGCCCGCATTGTGTCGATACTAATTTTCACTCCACGTCCAGCCAACTCTTTTATAACTGGAATTGTTCGCGCTAATTCTTCAGCTTCCGAAACTCGCTCAGCTCCGGGTCTAGTGGATTCCCCGCCAATATCAATGATGTCAACGCCTTCGGCAATCATCTCTAAACCACGAGCAACGGCGGCAGCAAAATCATTATGTCGCCCGCCATCAGCAAAGGAATCTGGAGTGACATTTAAAATGCCCATCACTAACATAAAATTAACCTTTAGTAATTAAGGCGATCGCCTCTGAACGAGTCGCTGCATTTAGTAATGCACCACGTACCGCTGACGTCGTTGTTCTGGCACTTGATTTTTTTACTCCGCGCATTGACATACATAGGTGTTCGCAATCGATAATCACAATTACGCCCAGTGGATCTAAAATACTTACTAAGGCGTCTGCGATCTGAGTTGTTAAACGCTCTTGTACTTGCGGACGCTTTGCGTACATATCAACTAAGCGAGCTAACTTTGATAGCCCAGTGATTTTTCCACGCGGGATATAACCAATATGGGCAACACCATGAAAGGGAGTTAAGTGATGCTCGCAATGAGAAAAAACTTCGATGTCGCGGACGATTACTAACTCTTCATGCCCAATATCAAAAGTCGTCGTTAAAATATCCTCTGGCGATTGCCACAATCCTTCAAAGTTTTCTTTCATCGCACGTGCAACTCTGGCTGGAGTCTCTTTTAATCCTTCACGATCTGGATCTTCACCCAGCGCTAAAAGTAGCTCTCGAACTGCTTTTTCGGCACGTTCTTGATCGTATGGCAACTTCGCGCGCCCATCGCTAACAGTGAGTTTATTTACCGTCACTGGCAGCCTTCTTACGTGGAGCTCTCTTTTTTGGAGCAATAGGTGCTTCAACAATAATTCGCTCTGGAACTTCTACTGGTGGTTGCGTTGATGGAATCCGCGTCGTCGAACCAGTCCATGCTGCACGTGGCGTAACCATCTTTACCTTCTTAAAGATTTCAGCAATCTCGTCCTTGTTGAGAGTTTCAACTTCAAGCAGGCGAATCGACATCTCATCTAATATTTTACGATTTGCAACTAAAATATCAAATGCTTCCTGATGTGCATTTTCAATTAATGTACGTATTTCATTATCGACGACGCTGGCAATCTTTTCGCTGTAATCGCGCTGGTGTCCATAATCGCGACCCATAAATGGTTCTGATGCTGATCCACCTAATTTGATAGCACCAATAGCTTCAGTCATTCCGTACTGTGTCACCATCGCACGGGCTAATGCAGTTGCTTTTTCAATATCATTAGATGCACCTGTTGATGGATCGTGAAAAATTAACTCTTCAGCGGCACGACCACCCAGTGAGTAAGCCAACTGATCTAGTAATTGATTTCTAGTTGTTGAATATTTATCTTCATCAGGCAAAACCATGGTGTACCCAAGGGCTCGGCCACGAGGCATGATCGTAATTTTGTGAACCGGGTCGGTGTGTGGCAGCGCATGTGCCACAAGTGCATGACCGGCTTCGTGATAAGCGGTAACTCTGCGCTCGTCATCGTTCATTAAACGAGATTTACGTTGCGGTCCGGCCATCACACGATCAATTGCTTCATCTAGTTCAAAGTTACCAATAACAGATTTATTTTCACGTGCTGAAAGAAGTGCTGCTTCATTGAGCACACTCGCTAAATCGGCACCAGTAAATCCAGGTGTGCGACGTGCGTAATCAACTAGCTTTACATCCTCGCTCAGTGGCTTGCCCTTCGCATGGACTTCCAAAATCGCTTCCCGACCTTTGAGATCTGGTCGATCAACGGCGATCTGTCGGTCGAAACGGCCAGGACGCAAAAGTGCAGGATCTAAAACATCTGGGCGGTTAGTTGCCGCAATTAAAATAACTTTAGAGTTTTCCTCGAAGCCATCCATTTCAACAAGTAATTGATTAAGAGTTTGTTCACGTTCATCGTGTCCGCCACCCATGCCGGCGCCACGTTGTCTGCCGACGGCATCAATTTCATCGATAAAAACAATTGCAGGTGCGTTTTGCTTTGCTTGATTAAATAGATCACGAACTCGAGCAGCACCTACGCCAACAAACATTTCCACAAAATCTGAACCTGAGATTGAATAGAAAGGTACTCCCGCCTCACCAGCAACTGCGCGAGCAAGTAGAGTTTTTCCAGTTCCGGGCGGACCAAATAACAAAACGCCCTTAGGTATTTTTGCACCCAGCGGTGCGTATTTCTCTGGCTTAGCTAGAAAATCTTTAATCTCTTCAAGTTCGGCTAGCGCCTCATCTGCGCCAGCTACATCTTTAAACGTAGTCTTTGGAACATCGTTGTCTTGCAACTTGGCACGTGATTTTCCAAATTGGAAAACCTTATTGCCACCCTGGGATTTACTGATAAACCAAAAGAAAAGCAAACCAATCAATAAAAAGGGAACGATTGAAAATAGAAATGAGACCAACAAAGACTGTGAAGGAACTTTTACATTCCAACCTTTAGTTGGCGGATTACCCGTTAGCGCATCAATGATCGTTGGTTCTTGGCGGGCAACGTATGAAGCTTCGACCTTACTATCACCATTTATTGTGTTGCCAGGAGTAAGTACTAACCGGAGCTTTTGCTGACGATCTATAACTTCAGCCGATAAAACTTGACCTTTAGAAATTGCATCCAACGCCTGTGATGTTTCAATTTTGGTGTAATTATTTCCAGCTGAAGATATTTGACCAAATATCGTCACCGCAAAAATTGCAGCGATAATCCAAAAAAGAGGTCCGCGAAGGATTTGACGTCCTTTTGATCCCGACTTCTTTGCCGGAGATTTTCCACCGAATGATTTTTTAATTGGCTTTTTTGGCTTTTGAACTTCAGACATTTTACAGATTCCCGTTTCTTCAGATTATTCGTACATGTGCTTAGCAAGCACGGCAATAAATGGAAGGTTGCGATATTTTTCGTCAAAATCAAGACCATATCCAATAACAAAATCTTTCGGAATATTAAAGCCAACATATTTAACATTAACGTCAACTTTTGCCGCTTCTGGCTTACGCAAGATCGAAAGAATTTCAACAGAACCAACTCCACGGGATTCGAGGTTGGCTTTTAACCAAGAAAGAGTGAGCCCGGAATCAACAATGTCTTCAACGATCAAAACATTTCGTCCCGTAATGTCTCGATCTAAATCTTTTAAAATCCTAACAACACCGCTTGACTTGGTTCCAGAACCGTATGAAGAAACCGCCATCCAATCCATATCAATATGTCGTTGTAATGCACGTGATAAATCGGCAACTGCCATCACTGCACCTTTTAAAACACCAACAAGTAAAAGGTCCTTACCTTCGTAATCTTTATCAACCTGTGCAGCAAGCTCTTTAATTCGTGCCTGAAGCGCTTCTTCGGTGACGATTACGCGTTCGATATCGCCTTTGACTGCTTCTAAATCCACGGTGCTCCCTATGGTCGGTGCGTTGAGAGCGAAAGTCTGCCCGAAATTCGCTCAACTCTCACACCGCCAGGAAGATCAATGGCTCCTTGGCCCTTCCACGAGCAGATTAAGGCCTCAACCACGCTCACATGCTCGGCTGTAACCGATCCGGTGGGGGCTCCTGCGACGTAAATCGCATTTTTAAGGATGCGGCTTCGGATGGCTCGGGGCAACTTTTCCAACTGCTCGCAATCAAGATTTGAAAGATCCATCACCAGCTCTTGGTCCTTGGCCCACTGATCTAAAGCATCAGCATCATCGCGCAATAACTGGGCACTTCGCGCAAGTGCTTGCGAAATTCCTGGCCCAATTGTTTTTTCCAATGTCGGAATCGCTTCTGTTCGAACTCGAACTCGAGCAAACTGTGAATCTACATTATGTGGATCCTGCCAAAAAGTTAGATTTAATTCGGTGCAGTAACTCTCGGTTTGCTGGCGAGTAATCTCTAAAAGTGGCCGCACATAGATTCCGTTGTGGTGAGCCATCCCAGAGAGTGAACGCGTTCCGGAACCACGTGCCAGTCCTAGCAAAACAGTTTCTGCTTGATCATCACGTGTGTGCCCTAGAAAAATAGCAACGGCATTTACTTCGGCAGCAATTTCATTCAAGGCTTCATAACGCGCTTTTCTGGCCGATGCTTCTAATCCCTCTTTTAAATCAACGTTTACTTTTTTAACTACGCAATCAATTCCTAATACTTTTAGTTGACTAATAACAATGTTGGCCTGTTCGGAAGATTTTTCCTGAAGTTGATGATCAATTGTGACTCCGATTACCGTAATCGCTAAATCTTTACTTTCCGTAATTAATGCAGAGGCAAGTGCCAATGAATCAGCACCGCCTGAGACTGCAACTAAAACTTTATCGCCAGCTTCAAACTTTTCCAGCCAGTGTCGTACCGCATTTCTTACTGCTGGTACCACCGTAGTCATGCCTTAAGAATAGCGACTAATTAGCTACATCACGGCGGAGAAAGAGAATAGATGCCGCTAACGCTCCAATTCCAACATAGATTCCGCCAACCGTTAACGCATGGGAATACGTTATATCTGGCGTACCGCCAGATGTGATTGCAGTTAACTGCGCCCCTGGTAGCCAGTTCTGTAATGAGCTTTTTACGGCAATCAGTAAATTTTCCACAATGAGCAGCCACAAAACACCGAATGAGATTGCACTTATTGGTGAGCGAAGTAGAAGCCCTAGAACCATTCCTACGATTCCAAAGCCAATAACTGAAATAGTTACATTTATAAATGAGGTAACGATCGCTTCAATTCCAGTTGATGTAAACCATAGATCGGTACTGACTTTAGCCCCTGGTGCCAGGATGAAAGATGTTGCCAGACTAGTAATTACCGAAAGTAAAATCATTACTAGAGCAAAAATCTTCATCGAAATTAATTTACCGACCAATATTTTCATGCGACTTGGTTGGCGGATTAATAGATTACGAAGAGTTCCGTAGGTATATTCCTGGGCAGTTTGCGCGGCAAATACGCACAGTGCAATAATTCCTAAAAAACCACCTGTGCTTGAGAAGCCTTGCACACCACCGGTTGCTAAGCCGAGAACTTCACGACCAACGGTACGACCACGATCTGAGTTTCCTTGTTCGGAATCAATTAAGAGAAAAAGTAAGGCTGAAAATAGCGCGGAGAAAAAGACTACTGCGCCCATAGTTCCTAAAAATAATGATGGTCGGCGAAGTTTGCGTAACTCTGATTTAACGACATTTATCATTATTTATCCCCCGTCATTTCAAAGAAAGTTTCTTCTAGATTTGGCAGTTGCGGAGCAAGTTGAGCCAAAGTTATTCCGGCAGCAAATGCCGCTTTATTAAGTTGTGGCGCCCAATCCATAGCCGCCAATATATGTACTGAATCATTTCGAATTACCGCATGGTGTCCAGCCTTTACGGCGATATCTAGAATCTTTACTAAATCAGCATGGTCGAGTGATTTGGCGATAATCGTTGGTTGTTGTTGTGCCATCAGGTCACCAATTGGCCCCGCAAATACAACCTCACCTTTTCGAAGCATCACAATATGGTCACTAATAATTTCAAGCTCTGACAAAAGGTGTGACGAGACAAAAACCGTTGTTCCATCATTTGCCAGATCACGCAAAAGTGCTCGAACTTCTTGAATTCCTTCGGGATCTAAACCATTTGTTGGTTCATCTAACATTAATAACTTTGGCTCCGGTAATAGCGCGGCAGCAATTCCTAAACGCTGTTTCATGCCAAGTGAATATGTTTTGTACTTAGATTTTCCGCGATCACCTAAGCCAACTTTTTCCAGCAAAATTTGAACGCGCTCGATTGGGAAACCACCGAGTTTGGCCAACACCATTAAATTTTCCTGACCCGACAACGCTGGATAAAAAGCAGGTCCTTCGATCATGGCCCCGACTCGACTTAAGTACTTCTCTGGGTGCTCGATCGGCTCACCAAGAATCTGACCTTGGCCAGTTGTTGGAGTAATAAGTCCCAGCAACATTCGCATAGTTGTGGTCTTTCCAGAGCCATTTGGGCCAACGAAGCCACAGACCGTTCCCAACGGAACCTCGAAGTTGATGTGCGAGACGGCTAACCGATCGTCATACTTTTTTGAGAGATCTTGAACTGAAATTGCGGTGTTGGTCATGTCCTCACTCTGCCACAATTACTCCATGAGCAAACGCCCCTGGGGTTATCAACCTCGGCCTGAAAAAAGTGAGCCTAATTGGGAAGTTCATTCCCAGACTCATTCAGTGCGTGCTGGTTTAGCGCGCTCTGGTTTTGGTGAAACTTCGGAAGCTTTGTATCTCAACAGTGGTTTTACGTACACGTCGGCGGAAGAGGCTTTTGATTCATTTGCTGAAGAAACCGATCATTATTTATATAGTCGATTTCATAATCCAACTATTGCAATGTTTGAAAAGCGTTTAGCGGCAATTGAAGGTGCCGAACTATGTGTGGCGACTGGTTCTGGAATGTCAGCCATGTTTGCATCGCTTGCTTGTTTAGTTGAACAAGGTGATCACGTAGTTGCATCAGCGGCCATGTTCTCTTCATGTCACATTGTAATTACTGAATTCTTACCTAAATGGGGCGTCACGTTTGAATTAGTAAAAGGAAATGACCCAACTATTTGGGCAAAGGCCCTAAGCAAAACTACTAAAGCGGTATTTATCGAAACTCCTAGCAATCCATTAATGGAGATCGTTGATATCAAAATGGTCAGTGAACTCGCCCATAAAGTTGGTGCAACAGTAATTGTTGACAACGTAATGGCATCACCAGTTTTGCAAAAGCCACTACAACTAGGCGCTGATGTTGTGATGTATTCAGCGACAAAACACATTGATGGTCAGGGGCGAGTTCTTGCCGGCGCCATTCTTGGTTCAGCAAGTTACATTAATGAAAAACTTTTACCTTTTGTTCGCCATACTGGTCCGGCACTGAGCCCATTTAATGCCTGGGTACTTGTTAAATCTTTAGAGACCATGGAAATGCGCGTGGAGCGAATGGTTTCAAATGCACAGGCGATTGCAGAATTTTTAGAGAAACAACCTTCTATAAAATCAGTGCGCTACCCAGGTCTAAAATCTCACCTTGAACACAAACTTGCCATGGCTCAAATGAATAATGGTGGTGGTTCAACAATTGGTATTGAATTCAAAGGTCCACAGGCCGATGTTTTCGCCTTCATGAATAAGTTATGCATAATCGATATTTCCAATAACTTGGGCGATAGTAAATCTTTAATCACTCATCCAGCCTCTACAACACATCGACGTTTGGCACCTGAAGTCCAGACAGAAATGGGCATCACGCCATCTGTTTTACGTTTATCTGTTGGGCTAGAACATTCAACGGATTTAATTAAAGATCTTGCGCAGGCTTTAGCTCAGTAATTGAGCGGCAACAAGCACAACCGATAAAAGGCTTAAATAAGTAATCGACCACTGGAAAATCTTTCCAGCTACTTTTGCATACTCTGGTGAATCTTCCTTTAACTTCACTAATTGCAAGGCAAAGACTGCGCCTAGGAGAATTGTTACAACCATCGACCACACTGGAAGCTTTGCTGACCAGATTAAAATGATTGATGAAGCAATCATCAAAATTGTATGAAGCCACATCTGTACTCGCACGCGACCTTTTGTGGCCACTACCGGAAGCATTGGAGTTCCGGCGGCTGCGTAATCATCTTTGTATTTGATTGCTAACGCCCAAAAGTGTGGCGGTGTCCAAAAGAAGATAACAAAGAAAAATGCCCATGCAGTTAATGACAATGAGTTAGTTACCGCAGCCCAACCGATCAGTACTGGCATGCAACCAGCTGCGCCACCCCACACAATATTTTGGGAAGTCCTTTGCTTAAGCGCCATCGTATAAACCACGACATAAAAAACAATTGCAATCAAAGCCAATAAAGTTGCAAGTGAAGTTGTAAAAAACCAAAAGAGAGCCAGCGAAATTGCACCGATTAACGTTGCAAAGATCGTTGCATCTCTTTTTGAAATTAAGCCGGTAACAACTGGGCGCTTGGCAGTGCGCGCCATGAGCTTATCTAAATCACTTTCAATCACCATGTTAAAGGCGTTTGCACTTCCTGCTGCCAAAGTTCCGGCAAAAATTGTTGCGATTGTTAAACCAAAACTTGGTAAGCCCTTTGCCGCTAAAACCATGGCCGGCAAAGTTGAAACTAAGAGAAGTTCAACGACCCTTAACTTCATTAGATCTAGGTATCCCCGAATGCTTGCGCTCACGAGGCAAGGTTACTCAGCCTTTAAAGAAGTTGCTCCCGATGCTCTCGCACGCCAACGAGTTACCTTGCTCTCAGTAAAAGCAAACATCACAGCCAGTAGAGTGCATACGTGCGAAAAAGAGTTCTTCTACTTCTCCTAATCTCCAGTATCACTCTCCATTCGATGCCCGCAGAAGCGGAAGTTCAGACAACCTCACTCAAACTCATCAAGACAATTAAAATCGGTCGATATCCCCGTGGTATCGCAATTACAAAGGATTCAAAAAAAGCATTTGTCGCCGAGATGGGTGGCAATCGGATCTATGTGATCAATCTAGAAGATTTTACAGTCTCGTATATCCCAATCGGCAGTAATCCTCGTGCCATTGTTTTATCTCCAGATGAAACAAGAATGTATGTAACTATGAATCTTTCTGGGCGAGTCGCATCGTGGGATTTAACTCATAACATTGCTGGCAAGAGCGTAAAAACTGGGGCTAGGGCCCGAAGTTTGGCCGTTTCCGCCGATGGATCCACGCTCTTTGTTGTGAACTTTGAAAGCGACACAATGTCTTCAGTCCGAGCTTCGAATATGAAGGTTCTTGAAACGATCAAGGTTTGCAATGAACCTATTGGAATTACTTACGATGTTCCGACTAGCAATACTTGGGTAGCTTGTTACAAAGGTCAGATAAAGATCTACTCAAATAACTAAGGTGCTGGTGAAATTTGTGCTGGAATATTTGGTGCCGCAATTCTGCCCAGAATGCGATCTATCGCAGAACGAGCCTTATTTAATGCCGAATTACCCTTGGGAATCGCATCAGCGATCGTTACAAAAATATATTCCCGCTCACCAGATTGCACATAACCGGCCAAGGTAGCAGTTCCGTTAAGGGTTCCAGTTTTTGCTCGGATTAATCCAACTGCCGCTGGTGCAGTCTTAATAAATCGCGTATTAAGAGTTCCAGAAACACCACTAACAGGTAAGGTCGTATACAACTGAGTAAATCTCTCATCACTGCGAATCTTAAATAATAACTCGCCCATTAGTTTTGCGGTAATTTTATTTTGGCGAGATAAGCCACTGCCATCTTTTACAACTAATTTACTTGAGTTAATTTGCAAATCATTTAATAATTCTCTGAATATTAAATCCAAGCCACTAACGTTAAAGCTTTCTCCTGCAGCTTTCGCCGAAAGTAATGCAAGTCGATCAGCTAATAAATTATCGCTCCACAGCATTGTCCACTTTAAAATTTCTTCGACCGTTGGTGAGATTTCCATGGCAATCGTGTCACCCTGTGCCATTGAACTTTCATCACTGGTTACAGCTTTGTACTTCGGTTTAAAACCTCGCTTAGCCCAAAAAGCTTTAAAGTTCGATACATCCTTTGCATATAAATTACTGTAAACAACGGTGTAATTTTTTAATGATCCCCCGTTTGCTTCCTTCACGGCACTTAACGTGTTAAATGCCAGATATGGCAATGATGCCCGAGACATCTTTCTGGCCACGTTGTGATCCAAGCTGATCCATGGATCTAAGGAGCCCTGAATAACAACTGTTTTTTCTTCTGGTGAAATAGAAATGGAAGTGCTAAAAACGGAGAGTGGATCAAGATACTTCAACGTTACCGCGCCAGATAAAATCTTCATTATTGATGCGGGCTTGCGTTGTGAATTTATATTTTTCTCATAAATTACTTGACCAGTAGTTCCATCAACTAAAATCATGGCTGGGTTAGATAATGCGGGAATTTTTAATAACTCATCGAAGGCTGCCGGAATTGACTCAGGAGCTAGCGCCGCTTGGGCTGGTGCTATCGATAAGGTTAAAGCCAGAGCAATAACCCAGAGTTTTTTTACAGAAAACATCAAAAACTAAATCCGGGCTGAAGCGATAAGGATGTTAAAGACGGTAAGCCCAATCATGGTTAGCCAAATATTTGTAGGCAGTACTGGCTTCTTAACGTTCTTATAGCCAAGCGCCAATATCACTAGCAAGATCACAAATTTAATCCCAACTTTTATGTGGTTGAGTTCCTCATCTGGCTTAACTGAATCATGTAATCCAACTAACGCGATTCCAGCAATGAGTGCGGTAAGTCCGGCATGCAAGACGCCTGGATTTAATTTTCGTGGGTTCTTATTAGATTGCAGGAGCAAAAGAACCAATATCCCTAAGACGGCAAGAAGGTGAATGACGTATACGACCGTGTTGATTGCTGACATGCCTTCAGTTTAGAGTGCATACATGTCTTCGCCAACAACCCCCGCCAGTATTGGCCCCGGAGAATTTTTCCCAGTTGTAGGGGTGGGACCACATGAAAAGCCTTGGCCAGTAGGCGAGCAATATGATCCTGAATTATTACTGAATGGTGATCGACGCAATGTCTTAGATCACTACAGGTATTGGAGCGTTGAGGCCATTGTCGCCGATTTAAATACCAAGCGACATAAATTACAGATCGCCATTGAAAATTGGCAACATGATTTAAATATTGGATCAGTAGTTAGAACTGCTAATGCTTTCAACGTTGCAGCCGTTCACATAATTGGTAAACGTGATTGGAACAAGCGCGGAGCAATGGTCACCGATCGATACTTAACGGTTATTCACCACCCAACCGTTGAAGAATTTGCAGCATATTGCAAAGAAATTGATCTACCAATTATTGGTATCGATAACGTCCCTAGTTCAAAACAGTTAGAACCAGCGCCGCTCCCAGAAAGTTGTGTTTTGTTATTTGGCCAAGAGGGTGCCGGAATGTCAGATGAAGGAATTGCAGTCTGCGACGTTTTATATGAGATTAATCAATATGGCTCGACGCGTTCGATGAACGCATCTGCCGCTGGTGCAATTGCTATGTATCACTGGGCACTGCAGCACTTACCAAAATGATGAAAAAGTGGCTTTCCCGAAATTTAGTTGTACTAACTTTAGTTTCACTTACGCAAGATGCAGCTAGCGAACTTTTATATCCACTATTGCCGATTCTGCTTGTTGGTGTAATTGGTGCAGCACCACTTGCACTTGGCTTAATCGAAGGATGTGCCGAAGCTGCAGCTGGTTTTACGAAATTAATTGCCGGTAAATCTAGCGACACTTACGGACGCAAACCTTTTGTAATTGCAGGTTACTCGTTAGCTGGTATTGGAAAAGCATTTGTAGTCGTGGCAACTGTTTGGCCCCTTGTATTTGTTGGACGAATTACCGATCGAATAGGAAAAGGTCTACGCAGCACACCGCGCGATGCATTAATTCATGACTCTGTTCCAAAAGAACACTTAGGTAAAGCTTTTGGATTCCATCGAAGTGGCGACAATCTGGGTGCAGTAATTGGACCTGGTTTAGCTCTCATAGGTTTGGCTTTATTAGATGGAGATGTCCGTGCCGTTGCCAAGTGGGCAATAATTCCGGCAATTTTGTCGGGAGTCCTGACAATTTTTGTTCGAGAAAACTTTGTAAAAGTTGAGCGAAAAAAGCGTGTTAAAACTGAAAAGGTACCCTTACCCGCAACACTCAAGAAGGCAATATTTGTCTTGGTTTTAATTCAATTAACAAACATTCCAGATGCGCTACTTTTGCTTCGATTACATGATTTAGGTTTTTCAACTAATCAAGTCGTACTTTCCTACATGTTATATAGCGCGGTAACGATGGTTGCAGCATTTCCAGCTGGATACGTTGCAGATAAATTGTCTCCTAGAATTGTTTATGCAACTGGATTAATTGCATTTGCAATTGCCTATGCAACTTTGGGTTTAACTCAAAATCACACAATCGCTGTCCTTTCTCTGGCACTCTATGGATTCTTCCCAGCACTTACCGACGGAGTTGGAAAAGCTTGGATCGCTGGATTAAGCGAAGATCACCACCGCGGTCATGCGCAAGGCGTCTATCAAGCATCAATGAACTTTGCGATTCTAGGTGCAGGAATTTGGGGTGGGGCCACGTGGAGTTCTGGCGCTACTCAATGGCCACTTGTCATTGCAGCTATTGGCGCGGCTATCGGTTCTTTATTTCTTGCAATAAGCCATCTACGGCGCGTTCGACCATAGCTAAAGTTTCTTCGTATGCTTCATCAGATTGATTGTAAGGATCTGGTACTTCCAATTTATGAAAATCAGCAGATTCTGGATCAACGGTATTAAGTTTGGGATCAAAGCTTCTTAAGTAAAAGACTTTTGCCCGATCTTCCTCGCTTTTAGCCAATAAAACTACATTGTGAAAATTACTTGAATCCATTACTAAAATTAGGTCCTGCACAAAAAAATCATTTTCGCTAAATTGTTGCGCCGTATGTGAGTATGTATAACCAGCCTTTTCCCAAATCTTTTTAGATGATGGATGTGGCCCTTGGCCAATATGCCAGGGACCTGTTCCAGCGCTATCAACATTGATTTTTGGATTACTCCAGTCAGCGGTTTTATTTGCCAAAACTGCGGCAGCCATTGGAGAGCGACAGATATTGCCCAAACAAACCATGCTGATGTTGATTTCTGCTAAATCTTTGAGCTTATTGATCAACTTTCGGCTCTTCTTCTAAAGCCTCTTGTACCGCTTTTAAACGTCGCTCAATTTCATCGGCTTCGCTAATTCTGCCCTGCATACGCATAATTTTAGACATACGCGTTTCGATATCAACAATAAATTCAAAATCTTTTGGTTCATCTTCGCTAACAACGGCTAGGATATTTTCTAGCGTTGCCAAGCCATCATCAAATTTTTCTAACAATATTTGAGCCTTGCCAAATTCAAAGGATGCAAAAGTTTCTCGGCGATGATCGTGACCAGTTGCGAAGACATCTACGGCTTTCTGCGCAGTCTCAAGGGCTAAATCGCCTTCGCCAAGTTCGATTAAGCACGAGGCGATTTTTTGATCACATCGAGCAACGTGAATTACTTCTTTATTTCGCTTAAAGAGTTGACGCGCTTCTTTAAAAGCATCGATAGCTTTTGTGTAATTCTTTAATTCCCGTTCGGCACAACCGATTAAGTGCAGGTCATTAGCGGCACCAATTTCATTGCTATCAACTAAATGTTCCTGCGCACATTCATTCATGGTTAATACAACTTTGTCGTATTGCTTTGATGTGTACCACCACTCACCCAATGTGCAGGCAAGCTCTAATGCAATAGGAGATTTGTTTTCCCGCAAAATTTCTACAGCTTTGCTCATTGCCGTTGCCGCTTCATCGATTCGCTTTAATTGATTTAAGTTATAACCAATCGCTGAATATGCTTGCGCCAGACCTTCAGATGCTGAAGTAACACCTAATTGTGAATAAATATCTCGCGCGGTTTCGGCTAATGCGAGCGCTTCGTCGTACTGTCCGCGAGCATAAATACGCGCACTAAGTTCGTAATATGTACTGGCACGCTCTTCGCCTTCAACTTCAGGAATTCGATCCCAGAGCATCTCTTCGGTGACGATATCGTCCATGTCTTCGTCATCACTCATAAGTAAAACCCTATAACGCGAAGGTTAAATACGGATGAGAATTTGATAAGCCATGCTCAATTGAGCGTGTTCGCTTCACATTACGATCGACTTTCAGCTGGTCTTTGCGCTGAAAAATCCACGCTAGAATTAGGTCATTGGTGCGACCGCATCAATGCACTTCCCCCAAGTGCTGCAACATGCAGCACTACATGCGAGTCTTATCTTCGCCCTGGACGCCATTAGCGCGATCCATACCCGAGACGCGCTTGTCGTCTCGATTGGTGTTTACTTTTATGTCTCTACAACCACGTACATCCGCCCCTGGAAAAGCCCGCCGTGCCGCCTCAGTTGGAAAGCCAAAGCGCACAAAGAAGGCAGCTGAATTTAAGGCAACGGATCCAAAGGCCCGTCACACATCGGCACAAAAGGCTGCCCGCAAAGGCGCTGCCGGACTTCCTAAATCAGATCGCGGATTAATTGGTAAAGCTGCTGCAGCAAAACCAAGAACAGCAAAGCCTGATTCAACTCGTCGTTATTCAGATACTGATTCTTCAACTGTCAGTAAAAAAGAAGGTCGCTTGTCTGAGCGTTCAAAACTTCGTGCCGAGCGCTACCAAAAGCAGACCGCATCACGACCTCGTCCAACTGAAGCACCAGAAGAGCGCAAAGCACGTATTGAACAATCACAGCGTCCAGAATCACGTGCCAAGAAGTTCGTGAAAGAGCGTGATGCTCGCGAAACTGCGCCACGTGCCGAAAGAACTGAACGTCCAGCAAAGACAGAGCGTCCAGCAAAGACAGAGCGTCCAGAAGTTAAAAAAGTTTATAAGAAAGCAGAACGCCCAGAGCGTCCAGCATTCAAAAAAG
>Ga0105055_10001902_pt1 | contig 33353 bp, 38 predicted proteins | sample BON03_FD_78090 | JGI IMG/M metagenome (GOLD analysis project Ga0105055, IMG submission 78090) | Freshwater microbial communities from Lake Bonney liftoff mats and glacier meltwater in Antarctica - BON-03 | ecosystem: Environmental > Aquatic > Freshwater > Ice > Glacier meltwater | place: Lake... | reverse complement strand
TCGCCGATCCGCATCGGCCGGAGCGTTCGCTTCTCGGTAGCGCATCCGGAGCACTTCGTCGCTGCGCTGGGCACTGAGTCGCCGAAGGCTGCGGAACCTGGTCGTTCGCCCCGTTGCTCGGTTGAAGAAGTGAGTTTGTTGGATCGGGTCACCGTGGATCCCGCCGTTTGTCACGGAGCCCCGACCGTGCGCGGCCTGCGCTATTCGGTCGAGATGATCGTGGGCTCGCTTGCCGCCGGTATGACGACCGATGATGTACTTGCCGACTACGCAGACCTCGAACGTGAGGACGTCCTCGCCGCACTGGAGTACGCAGCACTCGTGACGCGCACGAGATCGTCGGTTCCAATCCCTGCGGTTCCGACGCGCTCAGAGCGCTAGCGCGAAGCTCACGTAGGGATGATCCTCTGGCGGTTGCGTCTCGTCGGCCCCTGGGAAGACGTTGCGGCTGAATTGGATCGATGAACGGTTGCGAGGGTGCACCAACCACTCGACCGACTCGCAGCCGTTCGCACGGACATCGGCGAATGTGGATTCGATGAGAAGCCGTGCCAGTGCTGTGTGTTGCTGGTCGGCCTGCACGGCGATGACCCCGCCAGACCAGCAGTCCCCGAACGATCTCCGACACCTCGTCGAGCCATTCGGTGGGACCTCGGACATCGAACGATTGGAGTTGCTCGGCGTCGCCTTCCTGAGCGTGACGAATGATCACGCGTCAGGTGATTCGATCGCGGCGATCGGCCCCTTCGGCGTCCACGCGTTTCCGGTCGGCGTCGGGCCCGAGCGGTCGCGGCCTCCATCGGCGAGGCTGCGCTTCGGCTCGACACCGGGTGCTTCCAACGCTGACGAGAGTCGACGGATGGTCGACCAACGTGCGTCGAGTCGGCCCTTCTCGATCCTCGAGATGTCGGCATGGGAGAAACCGGCCTGCTCGGCAAGTTCCGCCTGCGTCCACCCCAGCTCGATCCGACGCTCTCGAATCGATTCCCCGGGACGCGTGAGCCGAGCGAAGACGGCGAAATCGGTCACGGGTCGAGCCTATGTGTCATCCCGCATCTGTCGCACGGGGCGCAGACACCTCAGCCTGCCAGAGCAGTCCAGCCGCACGGTTACTCTCACGGCTACTCTCCAAATGGTGTGTGTACGACCTCGCAGCGCTCCGAACTGGGCGTATTCATGTTCGGTGGGAATCCCGCGCCGATCCGCACAGGTCGTGAGACTTGTTCGCGTGGTCAGAAATTGCTCAAGCTCGGCTGAGGGACGCCGATAGCTGTTTCGTATGGAACAGGTCAAGGCTTTCGCCGACGGAACCCGGTCGTTCATGGCGACGGACATTCCGCCCCATCCGTCGTCTCCGCCGCCGACGTGGACCGCCCCTCCCCGCACGGCGTCGCCGCCTCCTCCTGCCCCCTCTTCAGCTCCTTCACCAGCGGCCCCTTCACCAGCGGCATCGACGGCCTCGGGGTTCACCCCGACCGATCCGACCGCGATTCTCGACGAACTGGTGGAGTCGATCGATGGCGTCCGAGCTGCGATCCTCGTATCGGTCGACGGATTCGGACGCGCCCGCAGCAGCTCCATTTCCAACGAGCCATCGCACGCGGCGATGCTCGCTGCCGCGATCGGCCTCGCCCACCAACTCGTGGTGATGGGTGGTGGCCAGCAGCTCCGCCAGCTCGTGGTCGACCACGATGGTGGCCTGATGCTGGTGTGGCCCATCGGCGACGAGCGGGTGCTCGCCGTGCTCGCGACCACCACGGTCGAGCAGCGTCGGGTCCGTGCCTTCGTTCAAAGCCGAGTCGCCTGGTTCACGGGAGCGCGATCATGAGCGCCCAAACCTTCAAGATCCTCGTCACTGGGCCGTTTGCTGCCGGCAAGACGTCGATGATCCAGTCGGTGTCGCAGACCCACGTCATCTCGACTGACGTCGTCACCAGCGGCGACGAGTCCGGCGTCAAGTCGCACACCACGGTGGCGATGGACTTCGGGACGTACTGCCTCCACGGCGACGACACCCGACTCCTGCTGTTCGGAACGCCGGGCCAGGCCCGCTTCCGTTTCATGACCAACATCTTGAAAGGCCACGTCGATGTCGTCGCCTTCGTGATCGATGCCGAAGCGACCGAGACCCATGCCGTCGCCGGCGTGGAACTCCGGGCGCTCGCGCGCGATCTGCGGGTTCCGGCCGTGATTGCCGTGAATCGCTGCGACGACATCACCGTTGCGCGCCGACTCGCGCGTTCCCTCGGCGCGCTCGACGGCGAAGCCGTCGTGCCGTGCCAACTGATCGATCCCGACTCCGGCCGGGAGGTCGTGGTCGAAATTCTCCTGACGCTGCTCGCGTCGATGGAGTCAACGAGGGCGGAGGTTGCCTGACATGCTGCACAACACGAGAACAGCCGACACCGCGGCGCTCACGGTCGACGGAGCACAACCCGTTTGGATGACGCTCAACGAAGCACGCGAACGCGCCTTCACCGGCGAGCTCGTTTTCGAGGCCGACCCCGAGGTGCTGGCCTACCTCGACGTTGGGATCGTCTACTACGCCGAGCGGGCCACTGACGTGTCGCTCGGTCGCCGTCTCCTCGACGCCGGCGTCATCGACATCGGGCAGGTCGAGCGTGGCACGGTGCGCGTCGGCGGCATCGAGCACCTCGGTCGACTCTTCGACCGGGACCCCTCGGTCGACCGCGACGCCGTTGTCGTGCTGGCGGAAATCCTCACCCACGACCTCATTGCCGAGCTGGCGAACCGGGCGATCACCACCGTGCGAGTCACCGCCTATCGCCACCACCCTTCCGGTGTGCACCGCTGGTTCGTGGCTCCGCTCGATGCTGCTGCCATTTCGCGCCCTGTCAGCGCCGCTGCCCAACTCGACACCACCATCGTCGACGAGCTTCCAGGCTTGTCGTTCGCTGACACCGACGCCGATGAGTTCATGATCGAATGGGACGACCAGATCGACGAGACCCACCCGCTCGAAGGAACCCCGCTCAACGGAACCCTGCTCACAGGAACTCCGCTCACCGGACCTCCGGTCGCGGTGATCGATGAACAGTTCGATGTGGCGGATGTCGAAGCAGCGCAGGTCATCGAGACGGTTGACGAGACTGTCGGCACCGAACCCGAACCCGGCACCGAGATCTACACCGACACCGACACCGACACCGACCTCGCCGGCTTCGAGTTCGCCGTTGTCTGGCCCGACGGCTCCGAGGAGCTGGCCACCAGCGACACCAACGACACGGTCGACGCCAACCACACAGCCGACACAGCCGACGCCAGCGAGCCGATGCCCGTCGTCGGCCTGGCTCCGCCCGGCGCCGTGGCGCCGATCTTCACCCAGTCGGACGGAGGCGATCTCCGCTTCGAGCTGCCGCCGCTGACGATCAGCGACGACCCGGAGGCTGCCGATGCCGACGTGCCTGACGACGTTGCTGTGGTGGTGCGACGGGCGATTGCCGCCATCGAAGCGGCGATGGCCGCCACTCATGAATTTGCACGGCGACCCGAGGTGATTACACCGTTGCCCGAGATCGTCGAGATCGCGCCGATCGACCAGTTCGACAGCACTGATGCCGCCGACACGGCTGACACTGCGTCGCCCGCCGGTCTCGGCGGGTTCGCTCCGCCGACGATGGCGACGAGCGCCGAGGTGCTGTATGCCCAGACGGTCGATGACGGCCCGAGCGTCGACGCCGCTGCCGATGCCGTTGCGGCTCCCACCCTTGTGGGGTCACCGGCTGGAGGCGTGGCCCCAGTGGTGTTCGTCGACGAACCGGTCGAAGCGGAACATGACGGCGGCATCGAGCGCAGCTCAGCGCTGCGTCGCCTGATCGGCAGCTTGCGACGCAAGGATCATTGAGCGACTGGTTGCTGCGGTGTTGTGGGCTCAGCGCTCGCGGCTGACGTTCGCTCGACGCTCGCGGAAGAACGAACGCAGCAGTTCCGCCGCGTCGTCGGCGCCCACTCCGCTCGTCACCTCGACGCGGTGATTGAGCACATCGCTGTCGAGCAGACCGAAGTGGCTCGACACAGCCCCAGCTTTCGGGTCGTGGGCGCCGTACACCAGGTGACCGAGCCGTGCATTCACCGCCGCTCCGGCGCACATCGCACACGGCTCGAGCGTGACGTAGAGCGTGCATTCGTCGAGACGCCACTGACCGAGGAGTTGGGCGGCGTCGCGCATCGCGAGGATTTCGGCATGGGCGACGGGGTCGTGGGTGAGTTCACGCTCGTTGTGTCGAGCGGCGATCACGTTGCCCCGATGCACGACCACTGCGCCGACCGGCACGTCGTGGTGTTCGAGCGCAGCTCGCGCCTCGGCGAGGGCCTGCACCATCGGTTCCGGTATCTCCTGGTGACCTTCGCTCGCCGACATGGCGGAGGGAGTGGGATTCGAACCCACGGAAGGTTGCCCTTCACACGCTTTCCAAGCGTGCCGGTTCGGCCGCTCTCGCATCCCTCCCTGGTGTTCCGGCGTGACCAGAACGTGGGAAGACGGAGGCTAACCCGACCGTCTGCCAATTCGTCGTGGTCCAGATAGTGTGTCGGATCACGAAGCGGTCCGCCGCCGAGTGAGGTGGCGATCGGGTCCTGTGCAATGGACGCCCGTGAATCAGGTCAGGCCCGGAAGGGAGCAGCCTTCATCGGCATCGTCTGTGTGCCGCAGATCGCCTGGTCGTCACCTCAGTCGGCGGCCCCCAACTGTCACACCGTGCTGGGCCTGATGTGACAGTTCGATGGTGTGACGCTCAGCGGAGGCGGGCGGCGTAGGCCACCAGCTCGGGAGCGCCGAGTTCGGCGGCGATGGCAGCGAAGTCTTCGGTGGGGCCGTGCCACTGCCAGTCGTCGACCGTGCCGACGTCGATGTCGGTGTCGACCGTGGCGATCTGGCGGAACAGCAACGCGTCGGCCAGCTGTGCCTGCAAGGTGGCCGACAGCTTGGCTGCCCCACGAAGACCCGGCACGTCCCATTGGCCAGCTGCGGCGGGGATGTCTTCGATGTGGCCGTATCGGGCCAGCACGAGCCCGGCACTCTTGGCACCCCAGCCCGGCAGGCCCGGGAAGCCGTCGGCGGTGTCGCCGACCAGGCCCAGATAGTCGGGGATCGACTCGGGCCCGACCCCGAACTTCGCCCGCACGCCGTCGGCGTCGATGATCTCGCGCTTGCGACGATCGAACTGCACCACCCGTTCGCCACGAACGCACTGACCGAGGTCTTTGTCGGCGGTCACGATCAACACCTGCTCGACGCGTTCGTCCTGGTCGGCAACGAGCGCAGCGGCACCCAGCGCGTCGTCGGCCTCGTGGTCGACCATTGGCCACACGACGAACCCCGCGGCAACGAGGGCCCGCTCCATCACCGGGATCTGCTCGAGGATCTCGGGTTCCATTCCCGCCGAGGTCTTGTAGCCGGGGTACAGCTCGTTGCGGAAGCTCTCGATCGTGTGATCGGACGCGATGGCGATGTGGGTCGCTCCATCCTCCACCAGCGCCAGCGTCGAGCCGACCACACCTGCCGCCGCGTCGAACGGGCCACGGTTGCTGTGGCGCGACGCCATCCCGAAGTGTTGGCGGAACAGCTCGTAGGTGCCGTCGACGAGGTGGACACGCATGCCGCGCACGCTACGCCGTCGGCGGGGCCCGCTGTGCACGGACTGTGCAGGCCCGTGCGCAGTCTGTGTCAAGTGCGTCTCGGCGAACCCTTCAGCGAACCCTCAAGATCTGCCCCGAGATGGTCGATAGACGACATGCGAAGCACACCAAGCGAGCACCAGAACCCATGACGACACGACTCCTCTCCTCGGCCCCGGCCGCCACAGAGCGCCAGCCGACGGGTCGGAACGTCTCGCACCACCGCAAGGATCCGCGATGATCGAGCAGCCCGACCCCAACCGTGCCAGCATCATCGCCGCAGTTCAGCAGGAGCTGAACCAGTTCAGCCAGCAGGTCTCGGCCGAGGTGCAGCGCCTCCAGAGCGAACTCGCTTCCGAACGGGCCGCCCGTCTCAAGAGCGAAGCGACCATGCTCTCGCTGTTGCCGGTGATCGAACAACGCCTCGAGGAGCTCTCCGGCCAGACCAAGCGTCGCCATGACGAACTCGATCATCGCATCGGCCGCGTTGCCGACGAGGCCAATGTGGGTCTCACCGCGGCCGTCGAAATGGCGGCGCGTCCGGTGGTGAAACAGCTCGAATACCGTCAGACCCAACTCGAACAGGACCTCGCCACGCTCGACCGCAGCGTGCGCAAGTTCGACGACCAGGCCGGCGCCATGGTGCAGCACATCAACGCGATGACCGAGGCCACCGAGGCCCGCCTCGACGAAGTGGCGGGTCAGGTCGCCGAACAGCTCGATGGTCGTCTCGCGTCGTTGTCGGTGCGCATGGACGAGGTCTCCGCCCAGGCCGCCCGTCAGCAGGCCGAGGTGTCGAACGTGGTCGGTGCTCGGGTCGACCAGGCCGAGGATCGCATCAACGATCGCATCATCACCGCCGAGGCACGAATCAACGAAACCGTCGGCCAGCGCGTCGCCGACATCGATGCCTACGTCGGCCGGGTCAGCGCCGGCCTCGACGACGCCGTTGCCATGCTCAGCGATCGCATCGCTGGAACCGACGCCCGCTTCGCCGACGTCAATCAGGCGATCGACGCCATGGCCGCCCGACTCGACAGCCTCGATGTCGACGCCATCGACGAGATGAAGGACCGCGTGAACGGCCTCGCCGGCGAAGTCGAACTCGTGCGTATCGAAGTGGAACGGTTCCAGAAGTCGATGGGTGAGTCGTTGGACAAGACCGTCAGCCGCATCGTCGAACTCGAAACCCAGATGCAGGAACAGCACATGGACGTCGACACCGCCGTGCAGCTCGAGCGACTCGAAGAGGTCGAGCGGGCGCTCCTGGCCCTCGACCCGGACCAGTTCGTGCGTCGCGAAGAGTCGTACGCATCGCTGGCGTCTGCCCCACCCAGCTCGTTGAATCCCCTGACCCCGCCAACGCCGTTCGAGCCCCAGGTCTCGGCGCAGTTCTGAGATCGAGAGCATCACCATGGCACTCCGTAAACCGCGACCCGACGATCTGGCCCCACCCGGTGGTGGTGGTCGCAGCGCGACGGCGCTCGCCGAGCCGCCCTCGGTTGTTCAGGGTGAATCGGCGGACGAGTGCAACGCTGTCGGACAGTCGCTGATGGCCGGCGGGCACCTGTCGCAGGAGTCGTTCGACACGGTGTCGACGATCACCAATGGCGACCTGTTGAAGTTCTCCACGCTGCTGCTCAGCCACCACGGTGTGGGCCGCAACGAACTCGCCGCCGCTGTCGCAACCGTGTGCCAGGTGCCCGTTGCCGACATCTCGATGGCTGCGCTCGACGAGGAGATCGTCACCCGCTTCCCCGAGCAGGTCGCCCGCACCCACAAGGTGATGCCGATCCGTGACGAGGGTGGCCAGATCTTGCTATTCGCTGCCGACCCGTCGTCGTGGCGTCGTCAGCAGGTCGAAGCGGCCACCGGTCAGCGCTTCGTCTGGCAGGCCGCCGACGAGAAGACGGTCACGTCGTTCATCGAGCAGATGTACCGCTCGACCGCCGACGTCGACGTCATCGTCGCTGCGTTCGCCGCCGAGGACGACCAACGTCACGTCGCCGAGAGCCTCGCCGAGAGCCTCGCCGAGGTCAGTCTCGACGACCAGGCACCCGTCGTGCAGCTCGTTGCGAAGATCGTCGGTCAGGCGCTGCGAGACCGCAGCTCCGACATCCACATCGAGCCGCTCGACGACCGCCTGCGTATCCGGTTCCGTGTCGACGGCAACCTGGTCGAGGCGTTCTCGCTGCCGCTGTCGGCGCACAACGCGCTCATCAGCCGACTGAAGATCATGTCGGAGATGAACATCGTCGAGAAGCGGGCCCCGCAGGACGGTCAGTTCTCCACCAAGGTCGACGGCCGCCCGATCGACGTGCGTGTGTCGTCGGTGGCGACGGTGTTCGGCGAGAAGATCGTCATGCGTCTGCTCGACAAGTCGAAGTCGATGGTGAGCCTCGGCCAGCTCGGCATGCCGGCGGAGACCTACAGGACCTATTCCAAACTGGTGCACGCACCATTCGGAATGGTCATCTGTGCCGGCCCGACGGGGGCCGGCAAGACGACCACGTTGTACGCCACGCTGCTCGAGATCAACTCGACCGGCAAGAACGTCACCACCGTGGAAGACCCGGTGGAGTACGTGTTCCCCGGTATCAACCAGGTACAGACCAACGTCAAGGCGGGCCTCACGTTCGCCACCGGCTTGAAGGCCCTGCTGCGACAGGACCCTGATGTGATACTCGTCGGTGAGATCCGCGACGTCGACACGGCGCGCATCGCCATCCAGTCGGCCCTCACCGGTCACTTCGTGCTGTCGTCACTGCACGGCACCGACGCCGTGGCGGCCCTGCACCGCCTGCTCGACATGGGAATCGAAGCCTTCCTCGTGGCCTCGGCGGTCGTGGGCGTGGTATCGCAGCGTCTGCTGCGCAAGACCTGCGAGAACTGCAAGGAGCAGTACACGCCCGGTGCCGAGGAGTTGGCGGTGTTCCGTCAGCATTCCGGTGGCAGCGACAAGACCGTCTTCTACCACGGCAAGGGCTGCAGCTACTGCAGCAACACCGGCTACCGCGAGCGCATCGGCGTGTACGAGCTGCTGCGCATCACCCCAGAAGTGCGTCGTCTGATCGTTGGTTGGGCCACGACCGAGGAACTCCGTCGTCTGGCAGTTGCTCAAGGTATGCGCACGATGCTCCGAGAAGCAATGCAGATGGTCGAAGACGACGTCACGACCGTCCCCGAAGTCATCCGGACCCTGTTCGCCCACTGAGTTCCCCGCACACGAGCTACGACCGAGAGACACGGAGCACATCCCATGCCCAAGTTCGCCTACGCCGCAATCGACACCGCCGGCGCCCCCGTCGAGGGGGTGACCAAGGCCGACACCATCGGTGCGGCGCGCGCCATCCTGGTGGAGCAGAACCTGTTCCCGACCAAGATCGAGGAACGCCGCGGGATGCTCGACTTCGAGCTCACCAAGGAAAAGGTGAAGAAGAAGCACCTGATGCACTTCACACGTCAGCTTGCGGTCTTCGTGAAGGCCGGTATCCCGATCACCGATGCGTTGATCACGATCGGCGACGAGACCGAAGACGTCGCACTTCGCCGTGCACTCGGTGTGCTCGTCGACGACCTCCGCAACGGCGGGTTGCTGTCGGCGGCGGCGGCGACGCACCCCGAGGTGTTCCCGGACTACTACGTCGGCATTCTGCAATCGGCGGAGCTCACGGGTCAGCTCGACGTAGCCCTGGAGAATCTGGCCGAATACCTCGAGCGTGAGATCGACACCCAATCCAAGGTTGTGTCGGCGCTGTCGTATCCCATGGTGGTGATGGTGATGGCGATGATCACGGTGCTCATCCTCGCCGGTTACGTGTTGCCGCAGTTCAAGCCGCTGTTCGAGGAACTCGGCGCCGAACTGCCGCTACCGACGCGGATGATGCTGTTCTTTTCGCGTTTCTTCACCGACCTGTGGTTCATCACCGCAACGTTCTTCATCGTGATCGCCAGTGTGTTGATCTTCCTGTTCAAGCATCCGACAGGCAAGCTCTGGAAACAGCGCCTCGTGCTGAAGATCCCGGTCATCAAGGGCATCGTCGACTACGCGATCCTGGAGCGATTCTGTCGCATCCTGTCGGCGATGCTCGCCGCTGGCGTGCCGTTGCCGGAGGGGCTCAAGACCACCACCGACGCCACGAGCAACGTCGTCTACAAGGAGCGTCTCGAAGTGGCCCGGGCCCAGATGCTGGAAGGCAAGGGTTTCTCTCAGCCGCTGATCGACACCGATCTGTTCCCCGGCGCGGCGAGGCAGATGTTCAAGGTGGGCGAGGAAACCGGCACGCTCGACATGCAGCTCGCGGTCGCTGGCACATATTTCGACCGTGAACTCGAGCACCGGATCAAGAAGTTCACGACCATGTTCGAGCCGGCGATGATCGTGTTCGTCGGCATGATCGTCGGGTTCGTCGCTGTCGCTCTCGTGTCGGCGATGTACGGGGTGCTCAATGGCACCAAGACGCAGATGTGACCGGCGGGGACTGTCAGCGAGCCATGACGAGATCGACGAAATGCTGACCCACGAAGATTGCCACGATGGTGCCCAGGGCCAAGAACGGCCCGAACGGCACCGCTGTACGACGTCCGGCGCGATCGGCGGCCATCATCGCCACGCCGACCACGGCGCCGGCGATGAAACCGAAGAACAACCCGGGCAGCACGATGCCCGGGTTCAGCCAGCCGAGGTACATGCCCAAGAGCGGCGCGAGGCGCACGTCACCGTCGCCCATGCCCCCCTTGCTGAGTGTGTAGATCAGCCACATGGCGAGCAGGGCGATGGCGGCGCCGAGTGCCATCATCCAGATGCGTTCCGGCTCGTCGATCACGATCGCCGCCACGGCCAGCGCCACGGCGCCGAGGCCGATGCCCCAGTACGTGATCTCGCGGGGCAGGCGTTGTGTCTGCAGATCGATCCAGGTCTGTGCCACCAGCACGGCCATCAAGATGCAGTAGGCCGGGATCGCGGCCCGGGTGTCGTCGAAACGAACGGCCATCAGCACGAACAGTGCTGCCGTGGTCGGCTCGATCACCATCGGGGCGATGCCGATCGGCGCCCGACATCGTCGGCACTTGCCGCGCAGCGCCAGCCAGCTGACGATCGGCACCAGATCGAGCGGGCCCAGGCGGAGCCCGCACGAACCGCAACGACTGGGTGGGGTATTCACCGAGCCGCCCTGCGGCACCCGATCCACCACCACGGTCAGGAACGAGCCGATCAACAGACCGGCCACGACCATCACGACCATCACGAGAGAAAAGCTCATCAGCAAGAACGGCCTGTGAACGCATGGCGTGCCGTGGCCCGAGCGGGAGGTTAGCCAACCATGTCCAGTCCAGATCCGATGCTCGAAGCATTGCTCAAGGCCACCGTCGATTCCGGCGCATCCGACCTCCACCTCACCGTGGGTCGGCCGGCCACCGCACGCCGCGACGGCGTGCTGGTGTCGTTCGAGAACGTGCCCGTCCTCACCACCGAGGAGGTGGACCGGATGGTGTACTCGCTGCTCGACGATCGCAAGCTCGCCGAGTTGAAGCAGGACCGTCAGGTCGACTTCTCGTTCGGCGTGCACGGGATCGGCCGATTCCGCGCCAACGCGTTCCGCCAGCGCGGCAACCTCGCGCTCGCGCTGCGTGTCGTGCCGTTCCGCGTTCGCTCACTCGAAGAGCTCGGCGCGCCCTCGGCGTGTACGACGTTGCTCAACAAGCCCTACGGCATCGTGCTGGTGGTGGGCCCGACCGGTTCGGGCAAGTCGACGACGCTTGCTGCCATGATCGACCGGATCAACGAGACCAAGCCGGTGCACATCCTCACCATCGAGGATCCGGTGGAGTATCTCCACCATCACAAGATGGCGATGGTCAACCAGCGCGAGGTCGGCACCGACGTCGGGTCGTTCACCGACGGTCTGCGCAGCGCGCTGCGTGAAGACCCGGACGTGGTGCTGCTCGGTGAGATGCGCGACCTCGACTCGATTCAAATCGCGTTGTCGCTCGCCGAGACCGGCCACCTGGTGTTCGCCACCTTGCACACCAACGATGCCGCTCAGGCACTCGATCGCATCGTCGACATCTTCCCCGGCGAACGCCGCGACCAGATCCAGATCATGCTGGCGGGCGCCCTCCAAGGCGTCATCTCGCAGCGTCTGCTGCCCGCCATCGGTGGTGGCCGTGTAGCCGGCTACGAGGTGATGATCGCGAACGAGGCGATCCGCAACCTGGTGCGAGAGGGCAAGTCACGCCAGATGCGCAACTTCATCTCCACCGGCGCCGCCGAGGGTATGCAGACCATCGAGATGGACCTCGCCCGTCTCGTGGCGGCTGGACTGATCTCGATGGAGACGGCGATGGCGTCGAGCCAGTACCCCAAGGAGGTGCAGGGGCAGTTGGCTACCGCTCGTGCGCAGATGCGAGCGCATTCGACTCTCGCGTCCGGCCAGGCCGGCTCGTCGGGCTCTGGCACCTACGGTGGCGCCCCCGTGTCGTCACCCGCACCGCCTCCGCCGCCGGTCCCCGTCGGCGCCAACGGCGCCTGAGTCACCGTGGTCGTCAAGAAGAACCCGTACAAGAACCTCGCCGGTATCACGCCGTGTCCGGGTGGCTGGTTGGTGCTGCCCGCTCGACTGTCGGGTATCACCGTGGCTGCCGAGGAAGCCTTCGTACTGCCCAAGCTGTTCGAGGTGCTCGATTTCCGTCCGACGTTCGAAGCGGCGGCGATCAACATCCCGATGGCCTGGTTCGAGACGCCCTCGGGCCAGTACCGACCGTGCGATCGCGAGGCTCGCGACTACGTCGGTTGGCCGCGCGTCACCGGGATCTCTGGCACGCCGAGTCGCGCCACGGTGCAGGCGTCGAATGGTGAGGCGCAGGCGTTGGAGCCATGGATGACCAAGCACGATCTGCGTCGCCTGCGTTGGCTGCGTGAGGCGGAACGTGAACTGCAGCCATACCACTCACGCAGCTTCTTCTCGGCGAATCCCGATGTGTCGTTCACGGTGATGAACAGCGACGAACCGCTCAAGACCTCGCCGTATCACGAGGACGGGCGCTTGGAACGAATCGAGTTGATCCGTGAGCGTCTGCCGGGTGTCGACGACGTGATCATCCGCACCCCGCCCGATGGCGCCGCGTCGGTCCACATGCTGCAGGCCGGCGCCCTGCTGTTCACTGCCCGCCGGGCGTCGGGACGCGCGATCAACCGGATGCCCCTCGACCCGTTCTGGGACGAGAACGGTATGCGCATGGAAATCGTGCGCTGACCCAGCATCCTGCGCCGAGTTTGCTGAGGCGGTCGGCTGCATCGAGCGGCGCGAACGCGTCCTTGACCGCCGACAGGCTGCGGCTGCCCGAGACTCGGGCTTCGACGTGATCGACCAGTTCGACTGATCAGCCGTTGAGGGCGAGGCTGCTGATCGGGCCGTCGAGGTCGTTGGTTGCGTCGGCGACTGGTTCGACTGTCGATTCGGCGGCGGGTGGCTCGAACGAGGGGGGTGTGAGCGATGTGGGCTCGGTGGCCGCTGTGCTGTCGTCGGCGGGCGTCGGCTGCGCGGCGGAGGGCGATGCGGCAGCGAGGTGGTCGAACATCGCCGTGATGGCGAGGGCGAGGTCGTTCTGCTGCTGACGTGACTCTTCGAGGCTCTTCTGGATGCGGGCCACCGAGTGCTCGAGGGCGTCGAGCCGTGTGGCGATATCGGGGGAGCCCTCTGGAGCTTCACCGGTGAAGGAGGTGATGCGGTCGGCGCGCTCGCGTTCGACGAGTGAGGTGAGCCGCTGCTCGGCGCGATCCGTCGACGACTTGGCTTCTGACCGGGCGAGTTCGACCTGTTCGTGGGCGATCTGGGCGTAGGTGGCGAGCGAGGTGAACTGGCTGCTGATCTGCGACTCGACCTGTTCGACACGGTGGCGGAGGTCGTGGATCTCGACGCTGTTCTCGGCGGCGGCTTCGTCGCCGAAGAACTCGTCGAGCGCGCTGGTGTCGAGTGTGTCGCTGTCGTGGATGTCTCGTGGCTTTCCGAACATGCCCTGCCCTCGTGCGTGTATGAGGTGCGCCGCCCGCTGCGTGCGCATGTAGCTCCTATCGGTGCGCCCTGCCGGCGTCTTGAGGTGCTTGACGAGGAATTGATCTTTGTAAAAGGTTCGGGCGTCTCCTCAAGTTCGGCGGAGAGGGGCCGAAGGAACAACTGTGCAACGGGAGAACATCTCACGGAGCGCTTCGTGAGACACATCTCCTACGGGAGCACCCAACCTAAGAGCGGAAGGAACCAATCACATGGAAAACAAGCAGGACAAAGGTTTCACCTTGGTGGAACTCCTCATCGTCATTGTCATCCTCGGAATCCTGGCCACCGTCACGGTGTTCGCGGTCCGTGGCATCACCGACCAGGGCCAGACCTCGGCCTGCGCCGCAGACAAGAAGACCCTCCAGGTCGCTGTCGAGGCGTTCATCGCCCAGAACGGTTCCGCCGGGACCGGCGACCTTGCCGTCACCGAGGCCAATATAGCGGCGGGCTTCTTGGTCGCTGTGTCCCCGAACTACAACATCGGGGACGCGGCAAGCGGCTTTGCCGTTACTGCGGCCTTGGACACGGTTGCCGTAGATGCGGTCGGCACCACCTCCGCCGTCCCGGCCTTCACCAACAAGTGCACCTGAGCTGATCAGCTCGTGACTGAATCCGCGTTGGCTTCGGCTGGCGGGGATTCTTCGCGTTTTCGGGTCAGGTTCCAGCAGTGAGGCGCAGCGTTCACCGGTAGCGGACGACGGCGCGGGTCGCCGAACCGACGTAGCCGCCGCCGAACTTGATGGCGTGCACGACGAGCGGTGCGATCTGGTGGAGTTCGATGCGGTCCTGCCAGTCATCGGTGAGCGGTGACACTGTCTGGTAGCCGTCGATCACCTCGGAGCCGAAGCCGCGGAACAGGCGCATCATCGCCAGGTCGAACTCGCGGTGGCCGCCGTGGGCTGCGGGATCGATGAGCCAACTCTCGCCGTCGACACCGACGAGCCGGTTGCCGGCCCACAGATCGCCGTGGAGTCGGGCGGGCGGCGCGCCGTCATCGAACCGATCGAGCGTGGAAGCCAAGCGGTCGAGGTCGTCGACCACATCGTCGGGCAACGAACCGCGATCGCGAGCGATGCGAGCCAGCGGAGTGAAACGACGAGCCGCCACGAACTCGGCCCAGGTGTCGGTGGGATCATTCGGGTGTCCGAGGCTTCCCGTCGTCCGCCCGTCAGCCCTCCCGAAGCTGGGCGCCTCGGAGCCGTGGAGTCCAGCGAGGCTTCGGCCGAATGCCACTTCGTCGGGCGGTACGGACCCTTCTTGGATCCAATGGAGCACCAGGTGGCCGGACCGACGGTCAACTCCGTCGGAAACGGCGACGACGGCAGGGATGTGCACGGCGCTGCTCTCTGTGAGCCACACCAGGCTTGCCGCCTCGGTCGTGAAGAACCCGGCCGGCGGCGAGGGACACGTCTTCGCGAAGAACCGCCGTACAGCGTTCGTCTCGACGCGGTATGCAACCGACGTGTCGCCGCCGTGCACCACCGTCGTCGACACCACCGTGTCGCCGCCCGCCCGCTGGACGGCATCGGTGATCACCGCAACGGCGCGTTCCTGCATCCTCCCGCATCACGCGAGCGTGGGCTACAGCTCGATGAATCAGCCAGCGGTGTACTGGGCGGCGAGTTCGAGGACCTGTTCCTCGGGGAATCGGCCGACCCAGCCGGTGATGATCGTGCCGTCCGGCGTCAACAGGATCGCCGTGGGTTGTGACGACACACCGAGTTCGATCCACGACTCGAACGACTCGTCCCACAGCATCGTGAACGTAGTGCCGCGGTCCTCGACGAACTCACGGGCTTCTTGCAAGCTGTCCTGGGTGCCGAGGCCGATCACGGTGATCTCTGATTCGTGTGCTCGAGCGAACTGCTCGACGTCGGGCGCTTCCGACCGACAGGTGGGTCACTGCGGTGCGTACATCCACAACAGGATCGGTTTGTCGGCCGGTGCCACGTTGCGAAGGTTGACCTTGTTGCCGGCGCCCACAACGTCGACCACCACGTCGGGCACTTGATTGGCGGCGATGTCGGCCGCCGGATCGAGCTCGACCGCATCAGGTGGCGCCGGGAGCGTGCTGCCAGCCGACTCACTCGACGACTCACCGCCGCCACACGCTGCAAGTAGGAGCGTGGCCCCGAACGCGGTATCGGCCATGCGTGAACGACTCGAACGGGGACGACGCAACCAATCAGTGTGGCCCCTTTGGCCCGCCGATTCGCGCCGGTTCACGGAACGTTTCGTGGTGCGATCAGCCCTCGCCCGTCCAGTACCGCTGCGCCGCCTCGATCGCCTCGGCCTTCGACATGGAGCGCACGTCGTCGTCGGAGAACCGCGCTTTCACCGTGAGGAGGTGCACCAACTCTGCAGGTAGTGGCTCACGTGTCGTGGCTGGCCGGCCACCGCGATCTGGCGGGGTGCCGTCGGCGACGCATGTCCAGAACGCTTCTTCGGACACGGCGAGTTGGTCTCGCAGGATGTGGGCGAACAGGCCCCGACCGATGTCGGATCGGTTCGGAGGATGCGAGGTTCGTGTTCGCAGGACTCGCCCGTCGCCGATCGCCAACTCGTAGGTGATGTGATGGCGACCTTTTCGGCCGGTTGCGCTGCCGACTTCTGTCCAACTCTCGATCTCGCAGAACCGCTGGTGGTCTTTTCGAGTCGGGGTGGGGAACGACATCAGCCGCCGAGCATCCAGACGCGGAGTTCATCGTCGGACGAGTGATCGACAAGCTGCACCAGGCCCCAATTCTGTTCGTGGTTGGGTGCGAGTCGGAGGCGGTCACACCAATCGACTGCGTAGTCGCGCACGGCATCGATCAGTTCATCGATGGCATCCGCGGCGTCGTCGCCTTCAGCAGCGATCGGGGTGTCAGCGATGATTGCGAGCCATGCGTCGCCGTCGGGCACCAGTTCGACCCGACCGGCGTTCAGTGCCATCAGATACCGCACGAATCGTTGCCGGTCGACCAGCACGGTCGAGCGATCCTGGCGGACCACGGCGGCCGGTCGCCCTTCCTCGGCAGCGTCGAGCAACTCTTTCAAATGGGTGCGAGCATCGGTGAAACGCTCGTATCGAACTGCGGGCATGTTTGACCTCCGGGATCTGAGCGTACGTCGCGTACGCGATGTACGCAACTCCGCCGAAGTTGATGCACGGACTCCCGGTCGTGAGCGGATTCAGCGCAATGGCTGCCGCAAGTGATCGTGCCTTGACGACTTGACGCTGCGGTCTACACTGGTTGCGTGGATGAGACTGCACTACGGTCACCACTCGACGTGCTTGTTGAGGCGTTCACTGAAGGGTGGTCGGCGAACAGCCCGCACGATTCCGTCCTCGCCATCGGCGATCTTGTCGAGATCGGTCGGCACGCTGGCGAACAGGCCGCCGCGGCGGCGAGGTGGCGTGAGCGTCTCGGCGACGCCATCGACACCGAAACCGTGGTGCGGTTGCTCGGTGTGACGCGTCAAGCGCTCGACTCACGCAAGAAGACCGGCAGCGTTCTGGCGTTGCCGGGAACGAGGACCACCCACTACCCGACCTGGCAGTTCGACCTTTCCGGTCCGCGTCCAGTCGTGCGCGACGTCACGCTGAGGATCGTCACAGCGTTTCGTGAACGCCTCGATGACGTCTCACCGTTCACGATCGCCGCGTGGGCAGCGAGCCCTCAACCGGAGCTCGACGGTCGCACCCCCATCGACTGGATCAGCCACAACGATCCAGACGCCCCGGTAATCGCTGCGGCCCAACGCGCCGCACATCTCGAATGGCAATGACCGAACCGGCTACCGCCGGCCACGACTGCATCGTCGCTGCCGGCACGCCGCTGCATCGCATCCATCGCAATCGGCCAGGTGCGATCGCCTGGTTCGACACGAGCGCACACGGCCGCTTCAACCTCACCGACATCCCCGAGGGAGGCACCTGCTGCCTGGCCCTCGACCCGCTCGGCGCCTACATCGAACCCTCGGCCGAATCCTCACTCGAAGCCGCGACGACATCGATGCCCGACGCCACAGCACCGTGGCAGTGAATCTCGGTCTCCGCTTGATCGATCCGACCCGCTCCGAGGCGAGAGCTGCGTACCGGTCAGCCGGTCTCGATCTCACCGCCACGATCGGCGCCGGTGACGACTACGCCGGTGACGACTACGCCGGTGACGACTACGCCGCGCCGCAACGTCTGGCTCGTCTCGTACATGACGACGACTACGACGGGATGTTGTACACAGCGCGCCACGACCCGGGACATACTCATCGCAGCATTGCCCTGTTCGGGCCCGCTGGACCCAACGACACCGACGCCGTCTTCGACTTCTGCGAAACGAGGCCATTGGCGACGGCCTCATCGAAGCTGGACGAGCGACGTTCGGGATCCTCGTGCTTCGCTGCCCCGCCCTGTGAGACTGCGATATCAGCGACCCTGGCCTGATCAAGAGCTGGACGGGTGGAGGAGTTCGCGGCGCAGGGCGAGGAGTTTGGGGGCGGGTTCGCCGTCGGACCAGGCGTCGGCCACCAGGACCCGCTCGTACGACTCCCACTCCTGGCGAACACCCGCCAGGTCACCGGCTCGTGCGTGCGCCTGCATCCGCAGCGCGATCAGCTCCTCGTGGCCGGGCAGTACTCGGAGGCCCTTGCCGGTGGCCCAGAAGACGCCGTCGGTGTCGCCGAGCGACAGCGCATGGCTGGCGAATTCGGCGGTTGCGGTGATCGCCATCAGCACGAGGTTCGACGTGATTCCTTCGGCGTCGGGCCAGAGGTAGCTCGTGCCGGCGAACGGCATGTCACGCACCAGCTCGACGGCGGGGCGCAGTGTCTCGATTGCCTGGCTGGGCGGTTGCACTCGGGCGTGCGCCAACCGATCCTCGACGAGGTCGGCATCGGTGGCGACGAGGTCGTGCACCGGCAACTGCTCGGTGAGCGTGCGGGCTACCCATTCCTCGCCCTCCGGCGGCAGCACCAACCGGGCGAGCGCACGCCGGGCTTCGGACACGACGTTGGCGAACGTGGCGTCGCGCACGTCGAGATCCCACAGCGCCGTGCGCGCACCAGATCGCGTCGCCCGATCGCGGTGCGTCGTGAGCCAAGCGATCAGCTCGACGGTCTTCGAACGTTCGAAGCTGCCCACCTCGCCGGTACGTGCGTGCACCTCGACGCCGCCGAGCAGGCCGACCACGATCTCGTGCGGCCGCGGCTCGAACGGCGCGGCGGTTTCGACTGGCTCGACGATCTCGATGTCCGGGTCGGAAACGACAGTCACTGGCACGGCGTCGTCGGACCACTGGATCTGTTCGAGCCCATCGGCTGGTTCGAGTTGGCGCTCGGCGTCGCGGATCAACTCGGTGATCTCGGCCGACTCGTCGATGCTCACGCCGACGGGCGTCAGCTCGATCGAAGCGCCGAACGCGTCGAGTTGCCACCCGTCGGCGCGGGCAACGAGCCGGGCTGACGACGGGCGGACCTGGGATCGCTCGTCGGCGACCACGATCGCCAGACCATGACCGGGAGCGGGCACCCGTTCGTGACCGCAGGCGCTCGGACCCTCGACGTCGGCCGACTGCAGCAGCACGACCGCCGGCTCCCACATCTCGCCGCCGGTACGCAACGAGCGCAGCTCGAACGAGGAACGATCGTTCAGCGCGGTGCTCCCAGCCAGCGAACCCGCCAGCTCCAAGGCGGCATCGACCGACTCGGCGATGTGTGCGTTGCGATGGCTCAACAGCGTCGCTTCCGGCAGTGACACCCCGACGAGGTGAGCGACCTCGGCGAACTGCGACGACGCCAACGCCGTTGCCAGCGCGGTGACGATCTCGTCGGCCTGATCGGCCCGAGCAGCGATCGCCAGCACGCCACACGCTTCGAGGTCGACGAGCAGTTCGTTCCCATCGGGTGTGACACCGAGCTGCACGAGTGCCACACACGGCTGGCCGACCTGGCGGGCGTCTTCGCCGAGGATCTCGACGGGCACCTCGGCGCCGAGCCGCCACGACTGGCCATCACCGCTCCATGGCAACGGCAGGGGAGCGGGAGCGGTGAGGCGCAGTTCGAGATCACCGTCGGGCGACACCTCGATCCAACCGATCTGGCTGCCGGTGTCGATCAGCGAACGGGCGGCCGCACGGCACGCCACGTCGACACGCATCACCCGCTCGCCCGCATCGATCGTTCGCAGGCGCCGTTCGGTGCGCGCCACCTCGGGGCGCGGCTCGGGCACCCGATGACGTGGCATCGCCGCGCGCAGCCGCTGACGCCGCCGGACACCGACGAGCGCGAGGACGCCAGCCGCCAGCAGCGCTGCGTGTTCGAGGCGGATCGGCGACGGAGCATCCGGAGCGGGGGCACTCGGCGTTGCGTCGCCTGCATCAGCGCCCGGAGTTGCGGTCGCCGGACCGATCGTGGTGCTGGTCGACGACGGCGTGGTGCTGGTGGGGATCGAGGTCGAGTGGGGTTGCGGGGTGAGCGGCAACGGACCGTTGGCCTCCGACGCGTCGGCGGATGTCGCTGGACCCCACATGTCGAACGAGTCCACCGCCGTGTCGGCGGTCGTGCCGGTGACCTGCTCGGCTGCCTGCTCGGCAACTACCGGTGGCGGATCGGCCGGTGCCGGTGCCGGGTCGGTGAGGTCGAGTTCCCAGCCGGGCACGATCAGGTTCGGGTCGTCGAACGTGCGCCCAGCGCCCATGTCGTCGCCCTCGTTGCGTTCCCAGATCTCCGGCCACGCCGTTGGATCGCCCAGCTGTTCGTCGGCGATCTCCCACAACGTGTCGCCGTCTTCCACCGTGTATGTCGCAGCGGCATCGGTGTCTGGCGGCGCAGGCATGGCACCGGCACTCCCAACCGGCGCAACGTCAGCGGGGAGCTGGAGCGTCCAACCGGCCTCGATGTAGGCGGGGTTCGTGAAGCGTTGCCCGCCCGGCATCACCGTGCCGAGGTTCGCGTCGATGATGGCGTCGGCGATTTCGAGCACTCGGTCCGGGTCGCCACCCGCCAGACCGACGGCGATCGCGTAGATCGACTCTCCCTGCGCCACCACGTGGACGTGGCCGGTCGCCTCGCTCGGCGCAATCGGTGCCAGTGAGATCGGCATGGTCGACCGGACGGCTGAGGTCGCGACCGTCGGCGACGCAAGATCGGGTCGAGCAGACATCGTCGCAGCCACCGCTCGGGATTCCATCGACGACGCCAGCGATGTGCCCGAGGTGATCATCGGCAACACGGCGATCAGCCCGATGGCCACGAACCGGCCGATCTGCTGCGCCCATCCCATCCCGCGCACGTCAGGCACGGCCAGCCCGTGGTGACGTACGGCGTGCACCACCTCGACGAGCGTGGTGACCACGATGATCGCGATGGCCACCCACACCACGCACAGGCTCGATCGGATGATGCCGTCGATCACGGTGTCGTCGGCGAGCGGGCCCGACAGGGCGTCGCCGACGTCGCCGGACCCCCAGTTCCACGGCGGGTCGGCGCCAGCGAGCGGGTTGGCGGAACCGAACCGTGAACGCGATGCAGCGACCAACCCGAACGGCGCTGCCACAGCCAACAGCAACAGCGTCACCAACGACCCGACGAAGCGGGTCCAGCGGTGCGGATCGCGTTCGCTCACGTGTGCTCCTCTCCGTTCGGTTGGATGTGGTCGGCGCCCGCCACCCGAACAGTGGGGCATCGATTCGGGAAAAGGGAAATCGAGTTCACGGTGCCCGCTCCGCTCGCACCGTGCCCGCGCCGGTGACCGTGACACCGTTTTCGGTAATCGTGACCGACACCGACACGCTGTCGGCCGCGACCTCGACGGAGGTGACCCTGCCGTCGACGCCGTAGCTGGTGAACAGCGCACTGGCGGTCGACGAGGCCGCCTGGGTGGCGGCGTTCGGGTCGACCAGGGTGAGGCCGGTTCGCAGGTCGGTGACACCCGCCGCCTGCGCCCCCGACCGGGCGGCTTGGAATGCGATCGACTGCGCTGCCGAACGATTCGACACGCCGCGGTCGACGTCACGTGCGAGCCACACCAACCCGAGGAACGTGAACGCGAACATCAGCGCGATTCCGGCCACCAGGCCTGATCCGAGTTCTCCTTTCAGGCGACCGGTCATGGTGCCTGCTCCGTCGCCCGCAGCGGATCGATCGACGCGAATGCTGTTGCGGTGTTCGCTCCGCCCGACGGCGGGTCGATCAGCTCGAGTCCGTCGGTGGACACCGTGCAGGTGACCGTCACCGCCACCTGGCCGCCGGGTCGGAAATCGGAGACGTCGACCGACACGTTCGGCGACGCACACGACGACGGATCCACCAGCATCGCTCGTCCGACATCCTGCGCGGCCGCCATCGCGGCCCCAGCCGATCGTTCCTGCGCGGCAGCCTGCGCCGCGGACTCGGCAGCGCTCTGCACCGTGGCGCGACTGTCGACGCCGCGCCCGAGGAAGATGATGACCACGGCCAGGCCGATCGCGGCCGGCGTCATGAGCGCGAGTCCGAGCGCATCGGACGACCCACGATCGCCGCGCAGTCGGCGGCTCATGGTGTGATCTCCTCGATCGGTACTGCCGAGGTGACCGAGACCGAGTTGGTGGTGCCGCGGATGATCCCCGGCGCGTCTGCGGTGACCGTCACGGTGACGACACCGCCGCCGGAACTCACGCCCACCATCACGTTGCGCATGTCGGTGTCGGCTTCGAGCACCATGGTCGCCGACGCCTGGGCATCGCCGGCGGCGACCCCCGATCGGGCCACCAGTGCCGCGGTGTCGCGTGCGACCACCCTGGCTTCGGTTCGTGCGTGGCTCCACAGCGCCGCTTGGAACGCGGCGAACGCCAGGAAGATGAACATCGGCGTGAGCAACGCCACCGCTAGCGAGGTCGCAGCCCCCCGATCGCCGCGCAGGCGCGACGCAGCCGACGTGGTGTCGGGCGTGGCGTCGGGTGGAATCGGCGAGACCATGGCGTCGACGAATGTCAGGGGGCCGACGGCGCCTGGACGGGGGTGCTCGCGGTGGTGCGGATCTGGCTCCAGATGATCGTGGCCACCACCGCCACACTGATCGCGGCAGCGGCGTACCAGAGGACCTGCTCGATCGATACAGCGCCTCGATCGCGAGTCGTCTCGCCGGTGCCGGTGCCGGTGCCGGTGCCGGTGCCGGTGCCGGTGCCGGTGGCAGCAGGTAGGTGCAGAGTTCGGGTGATGACGGCGAGGACGCCGGTGAGCATCAACATCGGATCGTTCATGTTCGTGTCCCTTCGGGGTTGGTCGACTGCGGTTCGGGTCAGTTGAGGTTGAGGGCGGGATAGATGATGAGGGCCATGAACAACAGCGCCATGGCAACCAGGGGTGGGGTGACCTTGTCGTTGCGCACGCGGGCGTCGGCCTCCTGCTCTGCGGCCAGGGTGGATCGAAGCGTCGAGCACTTCGCCGCCAAGCTGCGGGCCACGGGGGCGCCCTCCGCAGCCGACAGCGTGGCGGTGGCCGCCACCTGTTCGAGTTCGACGATGCCGTAGTCGTCGGCGACGCGTTCGAGCGCTCGCACGAGGCTCTGGCCGGTGGTGCCCGCCTCGCGCATCCGCCGCCGCAGCTCGCGGAACAGCATCCCGTCGCCGGCGCGGGCGGCCTGGTCGAGAGCGCCTTCGTAGCCGGAGTTGCCGGCGAGCAGCATCGTGACCATGTCGAGGTAGGCGCCGAGTTGGTGGCGCAGGTCGAGAGCCACCTCGGCACTGGTCGCCATCGTGGTCGAGTGGAGCAACATCGGGGCGAGCACCACGCAGACGAGCGACAACGCGGCGGGAACCCAGATACCGAGCGACAGCACACCGAGCGACTGGAGGCCACCGACGATCACGGCGGGGATCACCAGCCCGCTGATCGCGGCGAGCACGAGGTAGCCCACGTGCACCTCGACGCTGCGGTCGATGAGTCGCAACGGTTGCGCCCAGGCTCTCGTCCACGTGGACGCGCCGCGGCGCTCGACGAACGCTCCGACCGAGATGAGCGCGCCCCGCGAGTCCTGCGCCGCTGCTGCGGTGGTCGCAGCAGCGGGTCGACGCAGATGCGCCATTGCCCGGTCGAGTCGCGGACGGGGCTGGCGCCAACCGCTCGACATCAACCACGCACCAACACAGAACACGATGCTGCACAGCGCCAACACACCCGCCGGTCTCATCGAACCGCTCCTGGCCGTGTCGGCGAGCCGGCGGAAGCGGCCCGAGCCGACGTGGCGCGTCGCCGCTCCTCGACCGCCGCGGCTCCCCCGGTGAGGAACCGGCTGGGTCGCGGGAAACGAGCCAGACGCTGCACCCGCAGTAACAGCGCGGCGTAGATCGCGAGCACGATGCCGAGGAACAACTGTCCGCCGGCGGTGTCGTACGGAGCGAGGTACTCGGCGCGCCCGAACACCAGCAGCCCGACCACCAGCGACCCCATGATCAAGGTGAGCACCATGACTTCACGCTGGATGGGTGCCCGCTCGGCTTCCACCAGACGACGTCGGTCGGCCTGACGCCGGGCCTGTTCGGCGAGCGAACCGAGCACCGCTGCGGTGCGAGCGCCGCGCTGCACGGCGATCAACAGACCGGCGGCGACCAGATCGCCGAGCGGGTCGTCGATGTCGTCGGCGAACCGGCGGAACACGATGGCGGGATCCTGACGCCCCAACCCGGCCGCCAGTCGCCGCACCTGTGGTTTGATGGCGGCTGGGCAGGTGGCCACGGTGGCGTTGATCGCACCGACCGGCTGGTCGCCGGCGACCAGGACGTCGCGCAGGTTCTCGATCCACGACGCCAACGCGTCGATCCGCTGCAGGTCGTCGACGCCGCTGGTGTCGCGCTGCTGCCACGCACCGATCGCGTACCAGCACCCCACCCCCACGATCAGCGCGGCGATCAGCCATCCCGATGCTGCGATCACGATCAACGCGATGGCGCCAGCGCCCGCCAGGCGCACCATGCCACCGGGTCGAGCGGCCCGACGCGGCGACGGCAGCAGATCGTCGGCGGCGAACAGCACCACCACCGCCAACACGCCCGCCACGGTGGAGGCGATGAGTAGCGCCACATCGAGACTCATCGAGCGTCACCTTCCACCGCGAACAGTTCAGCTGGATAACCGGCGAGACGAAGCCGGTTGAGGTGGCGTTGCGACAGCGGGGCGATCTGGACGAGTTCGTCGAAGTCGTCGATCGCCCACACCTCGGTGCTCGACACACCACCCGCCTCGCCGAGCCCGCCGACCTCGATGATCGACGTCACCCTGCGAATCGCGCTCTGTTCTTCGACGGCATTGCGGACCAGGTCGATGTGTACCACGAAATCGACGGTCTGGGCGATGAGGCTGTATACGGCGAACTCGGGCAGGCTCGTGTTCGACTTCGACACGTAGTAGGCGAGGCGCTGGAGCACGATGTCGGCAGTGTGGGCGTGGATCGTGGCCAACGAACCGCGCTTGCACATCGAGGCCACATCGAGCATGTCGAGCGCCTCGTCTTCCACCAGTTCGCCCACCACCACGCGGTCGGGGTTCAGTCGCCGGGTGAGCTCCACCAGTTGGCGGGTGGTGATCTCGCCCTCGCCCTCCGCGTTGGCGTGACGCGTGAACAGTGCGGGTGCGTCGGGGTGTCGAGGGTCGTCTTCGAGGCGCAGCTCGAGCAGGTTCTTCTCGACGGTGATGATGCGCTCCAGCGGCGACACCTCTCCCAGTAGTTCGGTCAAGAGAGTCGTCTTGCCGGCGCCGGGAGGGCCCGAGACGAGGATGGTGAAGCCGCAGCGCACCAGCGCCCGCAGCTTCGCGACGAGTGGGTGCGGAAACAGACCGAGGTCGGCGAGGCCGCTCAAGCCCACCTGTCGCACCACGAATCGACGGATCGCCATGCGGGGATGGGTGGACACGCCGTGCTCGCTGCTGCCGCCGAGCACCATCACGATGCGGGCGCCGTCGCGCGACTGCAGGGTGAGCATCGGCGACGACGTGTCGAGGCGACCCTCGCCGGTGCCGGTCATCCGCAACGCCATCCGCTTCTGGAACGACGTGTGATTTTGCACACTGACATTGGCCTGTTTTTGCACACTGACATCGACAATTTTGCGTGGTTGATGTCAGTCGTTTGCAACTGACACGAAAGCGCCATCTCTCAAGTCGGGCAGGTTTTGCTTGGGGGTAGCGGCTGCTGCAGCCAGCGGACGACTACTCACCTGAGGTGTCAACGCAGCCGAAGACCCGCAAAGAATGGCAGCACCACCTCGACGATGTCGCTGAGTCAGCAGGGGGGCCCAGAACGTGATGGCCGTTTACGGGCTGGGGCTCAAGAACGCCCGATTGCGACTCTGGCCGCTGGCGGTCGTTTACGACAAGCCTCCAGTATCACTTCGGAACAGACCGTAAGTACACCCGGCGTCCGTTGCTGCGTTCAGTTGCAACACACCCAGCCGTCACCCCACCATGGCCCGGAGCAAGTGACTACAGCGAACGCGTTCGCCCATGCTTCTTCAACGTTGCGGTTGTATTCTCCCCCGGACCATTCGGCCCCCGTTCCTACAGCGTTACTGAACCTGAGTCGATGATCAGGGCGGAGGTAGTCGACGTCGAAAAGATGGCCGAGTTCGTGCGCGTAGGCGAACCCCACATCGAATCTCGACAGGTCCTGGGAAATTTCAATCCGGTTGAGATCGGTGAGCACACGACTGATCGGACCGTCGCAGACCGCCAGTTCGATCGGTGGTAAGTGGTGAGCGTCCACGAACCGGTGGACGCTCACCGGAGTCCGAGTGGCGCAACTTCTTGAGCCTTCCCAGCGCCTGGTTCCGTGGACCGCGCCGCAACCTGAGCATCCCGAAACGCACCGACCGGTGCCTGAGCTGGCGGTCATCAGGGCTGCCAAGATCCTCCACTCGTCAGACGGTGTGCGACGTTCGTTCGCTGTCAGTCGGCCCCTGAACCGGATCGGGTGGTGTCAGCGATTTCGCTGCCACCATTTCCGTCATCGAGAACCAGGTTGAACGTGGCTGCATCAGTGAGTACGGCCCGGTTCGGTCGGCCGGCAGCGTCGTTGTCGGCGAACTCAAGAAATCCTGCCGCATACAACCTGTTCACGGTCACCGGATTGGCGGTCACCGCCGCCACCGACTGATGTTCCAAAACCTTGAGCATGACGGTTGCTTCGTCACTGTTCACGCCTGTCTCAGCAAGGCTGCGGCGGGCAACCACCGTCGCAGTGTCGACGTCGACCGGTGCCGGGCAGACAGCAACGTGAGTGGTGTTCAACCAGGCCAACCGCTGCCCGATACCTGGAAGGCTTCGATCCAGACCGTCAAGCGCAAGAAGAGTGCGTTCCAACGTCCAGCCGAGCGCAACAGCGATCGCGTCCACCGAGACCGTCGCACCCGCAGTGGAGAGCAGCGCACCGACCGCGGCGACGTCATCAGTGGCGACGACATCAGGGTCCGTCGAAGCATCACAGCTGGTGGGTGTCACACAGAGTTCGGCGACGGTGACACCAAGCGTGTCGGCAAGGTCAACGATGAAACCAACGGACAGGTTCCGTTGGTCAGACCCCGTCTCGAGACGGTCCACGACCTCGGTCGACACCCCCAATGACCTCGACACGACATAGGCGGGGTAGCCGAGACGGACGCGTGCCCGAGCGATCAGTTCACCATCCAACAGGTGCACCTTTGACCGCCTCACGACGTCACCCGGTCACGGACATCGCTGCGGACGGCGGTTCGGTCCAGTTTCGACACGACGATCCCGTGCCGGTGCAGCCAGGTGGTGACGTTCACCGGCCGGTTCCGTGTCTGAATGTCGGCAACCCGAACCCCGATCTCGGCAACAGGCGTGGCAAGACGCTCAATGACGTGACGGGTCGAACGTTTCGTGTCGGGGCGCACCGTGATCAGCACCGCCATGCCTCCGAGTCGCCGCAGCGACTGTTGTGCCAACACGAACCTCGCCGACTCCGCCGGCAACGTCACTGTCACGGTTCGGGCAGTGACCTGGACGGACCCGTCGCCGTCAGGGTCCGAGATGTCATCGACGTCAAGCGCTGTGATGTCATCGACTGGGACGCCGGCGGTGTACAGGGCTGCGACAGCGCCATAGACGGGGTCGTAGTAGGCGTCGAGTCGTGGCCACCAGTTTTCAACCGATGCTTTCCCTGCCCTGGGCACTGCTTCTATTGCCCCGAACAGGAACGTGTTCGTCACCGCGACATGGAACCCTTTTGTCAACGCTGCGACCTGGGCTGCCCGGAGCTCCAACACGAACTCGTCACGGGTCGCAGTAGCGACCAACACTGCCTTCAACACGTTTTCGAACCTTCGTGTTTTGTGCCCGCCCGTGACTTGGTCGAGCTCGTCACGGAATCGCCTGACCGACTCGACAAACAATGCGTCGACCTGAGCAAACGTTTCGCTGTCGAGCAGGTTGCGGCAGACGCTCCGAAAGACGAACCCGTCCGCAGACGGCAGGACAGGTAGCGCTGACACAGCCCACTGTGCGACCGGCGGGGTGGTGCGGTCTGGAAACTGGTGGTGGAGTTCGTCGACGGTGACAACTCTGCCGCCAAGTCGTTCGACCACCGCCAGGTGTTCGGCAACTGCCGCCGTGCGATGTCGACCGGGTGGTGTTGCGAGCAGCAGCCATGGACGGATACCGCATGCGAGCAGCTGCCCGATCGTTTCGACGACCAGTTCGATGCTGATGAGTTGGGCGTCAACGATGAGGGCGTCGGAATGTTCTCGGATCGACAGCCACGCTGCGGCTAGCGATGTCGCAGCGTTCTTGCCGACGGTCAACCCCGGGTTCTTGCCGAGCCCAACGAGAACAGCATCGGCGATGATCCGCGGCTTCAGCATCTCGCCGGGCGGAACATCAATCGCAAACACAGTCGGATGATGTTGGCGGCGGGACGTCACCCATCGACTCAAGTCGGCGTCGGAGTCACAGACAACAGCGACAGGGTGCACAGTCATTGGTGACGTCCCCCTCGTTGGAGTTGTGCGCACACGATCTCGACGCTGTCGGCGTCAAGGACGCCGCCGACGTGAGGGACATAGTGATGCGCTCGAAGCAGGAATTTGGCCCACCAACGGAACTCGCCGCGCGCCTCGACCCGATTCAACCTTGAGAGCAGGTCAGCGTCGACGTCGACGAACAACGGGTGATACTCGGCCAACAGTGCCGGAGCGTCATCGTCGGCGATCGTGTCAAAGGCGACGTGCGAGGTGACACGGCTCGACAACTCCAAAGGGACGCGTTGCTCGAGCGATGGTGTGCCCACCATGCAAACGGCGAAGTCAGCGTCGCCCAGGTCATGCAGCCAACGCAACAGTTGCAGCGCTTCGAGATTGACGTGCTGTGCCTCATCCAACACGATGAGCCGGTGTCGACCTGCGAGTTCGCGGCGCATCTGGATTCGAAGTTCTCGCAGCGGGGTGCGCCGGTCGGGGATGTCGCTGCTGAACTGTGAAAGCAGGTCGAGCGCCAGCGCTTTGCCCTGCACTCGTGTTGCCATCTCCAACCAGACGACCGCCACGTGTGGTGTACGTGAGGTGACGTGTTCGACGGCGCGCGCCGTGGCGAACGACTTGCCGGTGCCAGGTTTGCCGGTGACCATCATGATGTTGCGATCACGAACCGTTTCGGTGAGCCGAATCCGGACGTCGGCGGCTGCGTCAGTGGCCACGTCGCCGACACTCCCAAGTTGTTCAAGGCCGTGGAAATGGCGGCCCCACTCTGAACGCACCGGAACGTTCGTCATCACTTTCGTTCCTTGCTGGTGGCGGCGTCGAGTGCCTGTTCGGCGACTTGGCGAGCTCGAGTCGCCGCAGCAGACTCCTGCTTCTTGGCTTTCGTGCGGGTCGAAGCGTCTTTCTTCATGGCGGGACGGCTTGCCGGGCGGGTCGTGGCCGGCTGCGCTGACTGTCGATTCTTGCCAGCCGCTTTCTTCTTGCCGTCTGCTGCTTTGGTGTCTGGGCGGGCTGTGGTGACGGCGTCTATCGGCGACACGATCCCGTCGGAGATGTTGCGCATGGCGTCACGGGCGCCTTTGGCGTGCCGTCGGACCGCAGACATTTCGTCGAAACGGTGTTGCATAACAGCCTCACGTTGCTCTTTGGTGAGGTCACCCGACCACGGCACCATGGCGACGAACGTGTCACCTTCATGGACGGCAACACGCCGATGGTCATGAATCCAGGAGGTGAGATTCACTTCCTCGTGGATCAGGTGAGAGATCGTCGCGTCGACGTAGAAGGTGGTGTAGGCGTGCAGGCCGTCAGGATGGACTTTGCGTACCCCAGCAGCCCGGTATGCAGGCACCATCAACGGTGCGAGTTCGTCGTCGTCAGGGCGCCGAATTGGCGTGTTGTTTGAGTACACCTCGAACGGGGTGCGACCGCTGAGCGACGAATGCGGTCGCTGGTAGTTGTATTCGAACACCGCAGCCCTGGTTCGCTCGACGATTTGGTCGAATGAATGCAGGTAGCCGGGTGCGATGGCAAGCATGTCTGCACCGTTCGGTCCGGCGACCTGAGTCGCCTGGCCCGGTTGTCCGACAACGACAGCAGATTGGATGGTCTGGCCGACCCGTTCGATTTTGCCTTTCGCTGTCGGTGTGTACGCCGGTGTTGCCGTGCACTGTGGTGGCAGCGCATCGAGGGCTTCGCGGACCACTTTCGAAACGATTGCCTTCTCGTTGTCGAAGATCAGCTTTTTCGGGTATCCGCCGATGAGGACACCGGAGCCTTCATCGTCGGGTCGAACATCGAACCCTGCACCGAAACAGGCGAGGACCTCGGCGGCGCGCATCTGATAGGGCAGTACCGCCCATGAGGTGATGAAGCGGGAGCAGTCATCCTGTAGGAGCAGCAGCCACGGCCGAATCGGGCGTTTTCCGTGCGGGAGACGACAGTAGATGTCAAGGTTGAATGAGTCGAACTGCCACGCATCGTTCGGGTTCGCTGCCGAATGGCGGATGTGCAACAGGTTCGCCGATCGGTTCGTGAGGCCATGCCTGGCACCGTCTCGCTGCAACGTTGGCACCTTGTTCCACAAGCGACTGACGGTCGCCAGCGACGGCATCTCGTAGCCACCGGCGATGAGCTCACTGTGGAGCCGGGTCTGATGTCCTCCAAGGAGGTACATCAACGCCATCATCGTGTCGTCGAACTCGAACGCCGACGGCCCGAACAGCTTCATCCGGTCCAAGCTCGATGTTCCCTCAAGCGAAACATCAGATTCCGGTATCTCGATGTCGGGGCTGTTTGCGAGGTAGTCGCGTTGCCAACGCCAGATCGTGCGCTCATGGCGCCCGCTGACGGTGGACAGCACCTCAGCTTGATGAACGGAAAGCGCCCCCTGGTTTGCGTCCAGAATTTCGTGGAGCATCAGGCGCGCTTTGCTGGCGGGGTCCGCTGCCCATTCCTTGGCGACGTCGGCGACCAGGTCACCGAATTCGATGTCATCAGGGCTGTTCATCGGGCCGAATCCATCCACGCTGGCGCCGTTGCGATGTCGATGTACAGCATCTCGGTGAGGGGGGTGCCGTCGACGTCGGCGAGGCAAGTGTCGAGATACGTGCCGACGCAGAACCATGAGTTGTGAGGTCGGCGCACGTTGACGATTCGGACGCCGACGAACCCTTCGAAGTGTCGGCGGGCTGTTCCGGCAAGGTGCTCCACCAGCAACCCGTGAATGGGCTCGTCGCCGGACATGTCGTTGTGGTCGAGGTAGTCGACGACAACTTGTCCGTCGTGCTCCCACACCGCAGGGAAGAGGACGCCGCCAACGTCGATGTTGGCACCGACAAGGCGGGCCGCCGCCGGGCGCATCGTCGCATGAATTGCCGCAGCTGCAGCCGTCGACAGTCGTGCGGCGACGGTGCGGGGCGGGATCAACTCGACCGGAGCCTCGACGAATCGGGCACCGGGTGTTGTCGCCGTGGTGAGGGTGCGAGCTACCGCACGCCGGTCATCGTCTGTGAGGCGCTGCCACATGTCGGCCGCCTGCTCCGTCTGTTGTAGGTCACAACCTACATGTTGGCAGACGAAGTCTTCGTTGTCAAAGCCTGACATGGGAGTGTGACAGTGATAGACGAAAGGGCGGTGCCTCGACGTTCTGGTGAACTGGGCCGACCCTGCGACTGGGTCGTCGACTTCCCTGATGGCACCGTCGCGCCCGACGCCCCGCCCGGTGTTGTCGAACTTGCCGGGGTCGCCCGGCGGCTGCGAGCACTCACCGCCAGCGAATTCACCATCTCGGGTATCGCCCGGACGGCCGGGGTGCATCGCACCACCGTCCACGACGTGCTCGATGGTGCTATCTGGATTGACACCAGCACACTCGCCCGTCTCGAGCGGGCTGTTGGGCAGGTCTTGTGGGAGTTGGACGGTTCTCAGTGAACGTGGTTTGCGGTACATGCCAGCTTCGGTGACGGAGCCCGCCCACCCGGCAGTCGCTGCCAGCCTCTGACAGGCGTTATTCGCGTGCGGGAGACGCGAACCGCGAATGGGAGCGCGAAACCGATCGTGGCGACACGCGTGACCGTCAACGATGGCGGTGTGAGGCCGCGCGACTGGATGGAGAAACCCGATCACTTCGGACGTGTACCGGACGCAGCGTGGACTCCTGCGACATCGTTCCTGACACCACCTGAGATGGCGGCCCGGTCCGCTGCGTACCTTCAACACCAGTTCTCGTGCGACGTAGCCGCGACGCTTCGAGAGGACACGTCAACTATCGCCGCGACCGCGGAGGCGGCCGGCCTGAACGCGGGCAACTTGAACCACGCGCTACGTGGCCGGCACACCATGTCACTCGCGATGATGATCGGGGTCGTCGTCGCACTCGGCAGGGTCGAGCTGTTCCCTGCCCCAGCCTCGATTAGCACCCTTCAGCCGTAGCTGTCGACAGCTGGCAGCTTCGAACAGGTTGAGGACCCCGAGAGTCGGCGCTGTCCGACCGTCCCGCCCCCCTTGGCAGGCTCACGCCATTCGCCAGATACCCAGTGCTGGTGATGCCTTGTCTTCGAACATCAACACCACCCCCGCCCAGAACGCACTCTCCCGGACCACACCGCACTCGGATGATGATCGCTTTGGCACATGTGTGTCACGCTTGATGCTTGGCGGTCGTCGATAGTCGACGTTGCGTTTCATCGAGGGTGTAGCTGTGGCCAGCGATCCAAAAAAGGGAGAATGAGATGCGTTCACTTCGTCGGAACCCCTTCGTTGCAGCAGCAGGACCGATCGGGGATCGACAACATGACGAAACCGGCAGAGGTGAGCGTCCTGACGGTGCTCAAGCGGCATCTGTTTTGATGTTCGAAGACGCGATGAACGCAGACAAGTCCAACCGTGCCAACCCGCGACGCCTGTGGCGGTCTCGGTGGGCGGCAATTGGTGCGGCGGTTGCAGTCACCTTGGGTGGTGGCGGGTTGTTCGTCGCGAGCGCGGCGTCGGGTCCGGCGTCGTCAATAGTGACGATCGACCCGGTACGCATCTTGGACACACGCACCGACGTCGGGCTGGCAGGCCCGTTCGTGTCGGGTGTGTCACAAAAGTTGCAGGTGACCGGTGCAGCAATCCCGGCTGGTGCAACAGGGGTGTTGTTGAACGTAACGGTGGTCGCACCGTCAGCGGCAGGGTTCTTGTCTGTTCGCCCCGGCGACGCAACTGGTGCACC
>Ga0105055_10001901_pt1 | contig 33355 bp, 21 predicted proteins | sample BON03_FD_78090 | JGI IMG/M metagenome (GOLD analysis project Ga0105055, IMG submission 78090) | Freshwater microbial communities from Lake Bonney liftoff mats and glacier meltwater in Antarctica - BON-03 | ecosystem: Environmental > Aquatic > Freshwater > Ice > Glacier meltwater | place: Lake... | reverse complement strand
TGAGATCTTCCTAGATCTCTAATTCCAACACCCACATCCCTCTCTCTCAAGATGCGAGCGTATCAATACATATATATATATACATATATACATATACATACATATGTATATATATATATATATATATATATATAATCTTTTTCAAGGACTGTCCAAGGAACACTTCTTATATGCACGAGGTGTTTCTAGGACAGTCGTAGCGAAAGTTTCATGCAACAGGACCGTGACCTGACCAGTTGAACCGTTGCGAGGTGGCTGCAGAAAGCAGCTTGCTGACATGCAGCCGGCTTTGCAGCCACATTCCTGGTACAATACAATATGGTTTTTACCACCATGTGGCTGCAGCTGAATCGCGTTCTGGAAAAATAGCCACTGGCTGTTGGAATTACAGATCTAGGAAGACCTCATATCGGGTTAAAGTACCTTCGCTATGGATCAGATCAGAATTATAAGCAAGAAGACGAGCAAGAGGCGAGTAAGAAAGGAGGAGGAGGACGAAGTGAAAAAGGAAAACGAAGGAGCGGTTGATGAGGGCATAGTACGCACGCTCCAGTGCCTTTCAAGCGCTTGTACTCTTTAAAATGGAAAAAACGATGCGACATCAAGCGTGCGAGCGCTACGATCGAGTGCTGATTGTGCGAACGAAGCGTGCGCTTTATTCCTGGTCGTTTTCACTATCTACTTATTGTCTCTGCCTCTCACATGCAATGTCGCGCTGCCTGGTTATTGCTGTATTTTAGTCAGCTGTGTGAACACACAGACACAGACACATGTGCCATGAAACAGACGCAGACATCCCCCCCCCTCTCTCTCGCAGGCGAAATTCATGAGTTCGTTTGGATGTTTGCATGTATGGAGGTATGTATGCATATATGTGTGCATGCATGTATGTATGCACGTAAGTATGCATGTATGTATGCAATATGCAATACTTGTATGAATGTATGTAGGAATGTGTGTATGTCTGTATGGGGCACGCATGATTGTATGCATCGTGCATGCATGTATGCTTTCTCATTCACATACCTCGATGTCAACTTGCCATCAAGATATGTGAATGTTTGCATGCATGTATGCATGTATGTATGTATGTATGTATGTATGTTATGTATGTATGTATGTATGTATGTTTGTATGAATATATATAAGTTTTTTGTTCTGTTTGTTTGTTTGTTTGTATGTTTGCATGTATGCACGATAATTGCCTGTACGTATGCATGTATGATGTTTGTAAGTGTTATGTGTATGCGTGTGCACATATGTACGTGTAAATCTATCTATGTTTATATTCATCTATATCTATATGCATAGATGTAGATGATCTATATCTACATCCAGATTTAAATATACATACATATCTATGCACACACATCTGAACCTCCGTTTGTACGTTGGCATATGAGAATGCAATGTTTAAGCATCTGCTGCTGCATACACAGCCACGCTGCAGGATGCCTCGAACCACAAGTATTGACACAAGAGCACACACGTTGCATGTAATATTGGCGTATGTGTGTATGTATTGTGTGCGTGTGTTGGAGGGCGATGCCTTTTCGCGTGTGTGTGTGTGTGTGTGTTTGTGTATGTGTGTGTGCGTGTATGTATGCGTGTGGTCTTGTGAGTGTGTATGCGTGTATATGTGCGCATGGTCCCATTGACAGTTGAGTCATTGGAGGAGACTCCCTTTTCACGACCCCCCCCTCTTCCCCCCCCACCTCACCTTCCCTTTCATGTCACCCCCCCTTTCCACCTCTCATTTCCTCGCGTCCTTGCCCCCTGCCTGTCGTCCATCCTTTCTCTCTCTTTTCTCGTCTTTTTTTTTTCCATTCGTTCAACTCCCGCTTCCTTCCCCTCTGTCTAATACTGCAGCGATTGGAGGCCCGGAAGAGAGCGATGTATATATACAATTGGATACATATACACATATAGCTGTTGAAATATACTGATGTATACATATCATACATGTATATACATGTATGTATATACTTGTATATATATACAAATATACATGACACATACATCGAACCACCCAAGGGGTAAGACGACGGCAACTTTGGAACAAAAAGACGACAAAGCATGACGTGGCAATAGTCAAAGACAATAGTAGCGATGACCACAAAATGCCGCCTGTGTCAACACATCACATATTGCCCTCTTCATCGTCGCCGTCGCCTTGTGCTGGTCTTGCCTTGTCGAATTCATTGCCCGTGCGGGGGCTCTGGTAGAGCACACCTTCTTCGTCATCACCGCCGTCATCACCGCCTGCCTGTTGTGCACTCGCCTGTTCCTGTATTTTGCAAAATTTAAAACACACACGTTGCAATATGTGAAAATCAAGCAGGGGGATGGATAGAAAATGCAAGAGGGAGAAATAAAAGGGGGTGGGGATGGGGGAAGGAGAGTGGGCAGCCGTTTGAGTCAGGGCGCAGAAGTGATGGGAGGAGGTGGTGAAACGATTGACCGTAAAAGGAGGATATTCGATGGATGCAAGGAGAGACATGTATGCATGCTTGCACATCATGAGTGTACATGAATATACACGTGAAGCATGATGAGTGTACAGGCATATACATGCATAGCATACCTGGGACAGAGGAGGGTTGGAAAAGCGTTCAGCGCGTTGGCGGCGCCTTTGAGCTTCGACTTCGGAAATAATTTCGCTCTTGTCATCATCAGCAGTATCTGTCTCAGAGGTGGCAGCAGCCACTTCCTGTGGCGCAGCCTCAGCGCTGGCGTCTGGTATCGCTGACTGTGAGTCGGGCCAGCTGCCACTGGACGCATTTGCGTCGCGAACTAGAGATCGGCGCAGGTCCGATGGAGGAAGCGAGTCAACTTCGCGCGCACCTCCGACTGGGCCGCTTGACTCACGCATTGCTTCCTCGCCATTGACACTAGGCGGTCTTGCATACGTATCGTTCCTTGCTTGATTGCTGCCTCTGACATGATCACCTGAGTCAGCGCTCCGCGCGGTGCGAGGAGGCGAACTTGGTCGCCGATCCAGGTTCTTGTCAGGCACACGAGCGCTAGCTCCGCGCGGCCACCCACCACTGTCCTCGTATATTGCGCCACGCGAGTGAGAGTAGGCGCCAGATTGAGGGCGGTAGTCATCATGTGCGTGAGAGCCGTGAGACTGTGATTGCATGCGGCCGCCGTCCATTCCGCCGTCAACGGGACGGCGTCTATCCCGGTCCATGTCTTCCCTACCAGCGCCATATCCGCGCAAATCAGCAGGCCGTCTGTCACCACGTGGCTCTTCAACCTCTCTGTATCCTTCAGGTGCGCGAACCCCATCTCGCCTGGGGGGATAATCATCACGGCGGGAATAGGCTGCATCAGAAACAGCTCGCGGGGGGTACTCGGATACACGCGGGGGGTAATCGTCACCCCGGCCCCCTCCACCAACATAGTAGTCATCAGGTCTCGTGGGCTCCCGCCGAGGCGCACCTCGGTCCATGTCTCTAGGCATGGCTCGATGAGCGTCTCTATCATCATAGATAGGTGCATGCCGTGGAGGAGGCGGGCCAGCAGCTACTCTGTGCCTTTCACCGCTGCTGCTCCTGTCCCGTCTGGGCGGCGGATAAGCTCCACCACCAACTTGTCGCTCACGTGGTATGACATCAGCATCATAGCTGCGGCCGTAGCCACCATCACGAGCATCCTCACGAGCGCCCGCACCCCCACCACGTGCATCTTCATATGGGGCCTCACCCCGGTAACCCCCCCCTGCCCTACCGCCATCCGCGCTTGCATAAGCGTCTGGCCTGTAAGAGGGTTGACGCGCATCATAGCCAATGCGCCGGTCGTATTCATGATCAAGCCTCACCTCGTCCCGGGCAGGGGGGGGGTAGCGAGACTCTTCTCGCCTAGCATCGTAGTCGCGAGCATCCCGCCCTCCATACGCGTCCGTGTACTCGTGCATGGGTTCGCGTCTAGCGCCAGGGAAACCGTCAGCCCTCGGATCCCTTGCATGAATGTAGTCGCTGCTACCACCGCCTCCACCATCTCCCCTCATCCCTCCCCGCCCACCGGCGATTTCTATTCTCTCGCGCTCGCGTACAGGAGGATAGGAAGATGTAGCTCGCGAATCTGGCATACCGCCACGCCCGTACCCTCCATCATCGCCAGGATGCGGGCGTATGTCCCGGCGATCAACCTCGCGCCTATGTTCGAGATCTTGCCTGAGATCAGCTCTGTCCCCCCTCAGCGGCATGTCGTCGCGAAACCCCCCACCCATTGGCGCTCTATGATCGGGTGGCCTCTCACGAGTGTCCATCCTGTCTCTGGACCGGTCACGATACGGCAGATTTGCTGGGGGCGGTGGCAGGGGCTCCCCCCGCCGGTCGCCTCGCGCTGGAGAGCGCGACATTGGCCTTGGGTAGGCCTCTCTGTCCCTGATGCGTTCGTCAGCAGGATATCCACCAGGTGCGCCGCCACGACCACTAGGAGACCTCGAGCGTCTGCGAACATCTCGATCCCTGTCATCCTCCCGCTCTCCATCTCTATCCCGTTCTGTGCGACGGTAACCGCCGCCTGCATGCTGACGATTGGGATCTGCAAGTTGAACCTTCATGCCATAGGTTGAATGCTCATCAAAAGGCGTGCCGTGCATGGCGTCAATAGCTCGGCGGCACGATTCTATATCCTTGTAGTCTATGAAGACAAAATCCTTGGATCCAGTTTTGATGTGGTCGATCTCACCAAATTGTCCAAAGACTTTGCGGATATCATCATCATTCACAGGATGGCGGCTGTTTCTACCGTGCGCCATCCCTGCCCCAAGCAAACAATTGAATTTCATTTGCAAACATTTCATACAGTGGTCGATCCAGTTTATTGGTGCTATGGGTTCTTCAATGTTCTAACCACGCACCACGTGCACACATCACAAGTGTGCACAATCACGTGGAGAGCATTTAGTGGCGGCCAAACACAAGCGGCATTTTAGTCATGGCTTCGCGAGCGCCAAGACAAAGTGGGCAAGAGGATGGGAAGCTGGGAATGAGAGGAATCAAGGTTACCGCCAGCAAAGATGCGCGGCGGTTGCGAGTCTGGCATTGCTGCAGTCGGGTCCAATGCTGTAATGAAATGTGCACGTCAGGGGGAAGTTCCCATGCGCAATGAAGCGCTCTGCCAGAAACCAAAACTGGTTGAGAATACGGCAATGAGAACACTCAGACTCCACCGGCCTTTATTCAACCCAACTCAGATGATCCCGCACGGTCAATTTTTTGATCACGATCCTTTTTCTATTTAAGATGCTGCATGCCTTGCTGACCGAAAATTGTGCCAGCTGCGCAGACAGACTGACACTTCTAGATAATCAAAGGCGCCCTCGTTTGCATGGAAGTGTCGACATCACCTGACAAGGGATGCGTCGCCTGCTTCGCTTTCCTCGGGCTCGTTTTAAGGATTGCTGAGGTTCTTCGGTCACGGTCCCTGACACGGGCAGGTTCGTGGGAGAGTTTGGCCGAGTGCTTTTCAAGTTGAAAGTGTCGTGGCCACTGGCAACCAAAAACCAAATCATGGATCCTGTTGGTTACTTCGTATTTGTACCTTCTGCGCACCAAAGTTTGAATGACAGCAGATTGCCCACTCGAGTAGGTAACGCGCGCTGATGTCGGGTACCATCCGAGTTGGCATTGGATTGACACGATACGTCCACTGGACAAAACTTGTTAATCTGAGCTTGCGGCAAGCGGACTCGGAGGGGCTTTAGCCCTGCAGCCGCCGCGCTCCACTCTCAGTTAGCCAAAGTCAATACGGATTTACCCATGTAGCTCCCGTTTTCTCCTGAAAAACACGTTTCCCCCCGATTTTTTCGGATTGAACCTGCTCAAGAGAAAGAAGAAAAAGAAAGGGGAAAGAGAAAGGAGGGGAGAGGGGAGAAAAAAGAAGGAAAAAAAAAGAGGAAAAAAAAAGAGGAATGGGCCAAATGGCTGAGAGGCCTCGTGCATGTACGGTCGACTCCGCGTGCAGAATTTGACGTTATCAGTGCTCAGTTGTGCTCATGCGCCAGGGCAATCTTTCCATGAGTGGCACTTTTTGGATCAGATTGCTCCTTCCCCCTGATAATCGTGGATAACAGCCCCAACTTTTGAACATGCACAATACAGGCTTCTTTCCAGATTGTTACCTTCTTTCAGTAACCGATGGGTCCATTTGGATACCGGGCCGTATCTCGCCAGATATTCGGAGATATTCAAGAAACCCAATTTTCAGGTAGTGGAAGTCCACGTTCATCTGGAAAATGCAGCGGCTTTCCCTGGCGGAATTGGAAACCGAATGATCACGTTTGGCACAATCTTTCGTTCTCCTCCCACCCCTCGCGCAATCCGACTTGGCGAATTTTCTGGAAAATATTGTGTTTTCTCAGAAAATCCGTATTGGCTCTGGCCGCTGAATGTGAGTGGAGCGCGGCGGCTGCGGGGCAAGAGCCCCTCCGCATGCCGCGCGCCCGGATATCAGGGGCGCTATCGATGCTCGGTGTTAAAACCAGTCAGCAGCCCTGACCCTGTCAATCTCCTGTCGCTTTGCTTTGGGTATCGTAGCCCCCTACTGCAGCGGGATTGTAACAGGTGCAACGTGACTGAAGTCCTCAAAAAAAAATTACCCACTAGCCGTTGGTTTCGCGTCGGCAACGCCTGGTCTGGGACACTTTCTTGGGTCTTCAGGCGGGGCGCGCGGTGACGAAGAGCTTTAGTGCGCAATTGCGCGCGCGCCCACTGGATTGCCAGTGGACTAGAGTCATGAGGAAAATTGAGGGGAGTGTATTGACTCTTGATAGGGGAGTCTGTTGTCCTGAATGTATAGGATATTGGGTGTTCACCACTCACTTAGTAGTACAGTTTTTAAGATGCCAACAATGGGTATTCGCCAACTAAGGAAGAAAGAAAACACTATCAGTTTTCAATACTCTCAAAGGATGAGAAAATTCAGTCACGGTGGCCTGAGAATGATGAATCTGGGGGTTGGCCCGGGAAAGGAAGTTGGGGCGCGCGGCAAGCGGAGGGGCTTTAGCCCTGGAGCCGTCGCGCGCCACTCGCAGTCAGCCAGAGAGTATACGGAAAATTTTCCAAAACACTTTTTTTTTTTTGTTCAAGATGTGTCGCGCCCGGATATCGCGCCTGGATGTGCGCCCGGACATTACATTCTAATCAAAGAACTCCTTCTACCTCAAGTAGATGGAGCACACGAGGGAGTCAACTTGAAGTAGTATGGCCCGGGCCGGCGACTTCTATGAAAGTAACTATGCAGTAGTTCATGTGTTTTTCCGGAACGGAAATTATCGGAATGAAATTTGCCAAGTGAAATTAATTATGCCCGGACAGCGTTTAATCTGGATTTAATGATTTCCGGACACCATTTAATAAATAATTAATTCCGATTCCAAATAGGAGCTGAAATACTACTAGAAATCCGAGTCCGGTCAAAGTGACCTGGAAAGTAGTTCTTCTTTCTGATGTACTATCTTCACAAACTTTTAGTACCTCAGAAATGCCCATTTTCTCTTAATATTCAATACCTGTGTTCTTTTTTTTTCCATTTTCACCCGATCACCATTACAGTAGCATCCCGGGACATAAAATGACCCAGCCAGTGTGTTTCTAAGCACACACTGATGGAGTCAGCACCCAGTCTGCAAGCGTTGGTTCTATAAACCATTAAGAAACTGCCATCCCAGACAGCGAGTTTCAACAGCCCCCGTAGAAACTCTAACTTTGTAGCAAGAGATTTCATGTTGGATTTCCGACTCGATTTTTCGCGATTTTCGTCGCGGACAAAAATCGCGATTTCCGAGACAAATCGCAGTTTCATGATGGATTTCCGACGCGATTTTTCTGAAATCCAACATAAAATCTCGGAAATCCAAGATTAAATCTCCGAGGCTAAATAAATCATTAAGAAACTGCCCAAATCGCTGTCGGCGGTTTTCGAAAGCACAGTGCAAGCCTGAGAACCCAGCCAAATACCAGACTGCAGTTTCTATATGCCAGTTTCTATCGGGATGCTACTGTAGATGGATTCATCTCAAAACCCCAAAACTGGCACGGACGCCCCCAAAAAATATTTTTGATTCTCAAAAACAGAACGGACACGCTGGGTGAGATTGAGACACGTCTAGGTGTCACACTCGACTCAAAAAAGCATGCCCAGAGGCTCTGGTCCTTTCCTGTTTGTGGGAACTTGAACTTGAACAAATCAACCGGATTGGTATCGAACCTCACAAAAGAATTTTTTTTTTTTTTGTTTAGAGAGACGGGATATTTTTGAGATTAAGGTCTACAACCCCACAAAAATTAAAAACGAGGTTTTTGCAGTACAAAAATAGGTCTCTTTTGCGGAACAGAAATCTTCAAAACTCGGATTGGCTCGAGTGTCGTGAGAAGGTGGGGTGGGCACGGGAAAGGAACCACGGGGTGGATAGCGGTGTGCTCGCTGCGCTCTGTGTCTCTTAACTTCTTCAGACCTGCAAGCATATACTGTCTTGTACTGAGTATTTCGTGTGGGAGCAGGAAGCATACAATGCCACCCAAGCCAGCCGATTCGCAAAAATACACCGTCCCTTATTTATTTATTCCAGTAAACTTGAGGTCCCTATACAAGTTCGTTCCGGAGTATTTATGAGTCGTGATCTTTTATGTCCATTTTCATTTTGGACCCACTCACAAAATAAAAGTTTTTTTTTCCGTAGTTCCGCTTTAATGGTTGGTCGCAGGCGCTCGATGTCCTGTGTCCACTGATGATTTGACTTTTTCTCGCGCGCACGCGTGTGCGGCGCCGCGACACTCAATACCAAGCACGGACACATCCACCGTGGTTATTCACTCCGTTAAGGCGCAGGCCGGGACGTCGTTTCATTGGTAATTCAGCTTCAAAAGTTTTCCCAGGTTCCATATCGGTTCAATGCGCTGCATCCTTCATTGCGAACGGTTTGAATGGGCGGAATGTCTTTTTTTGACTAATTAGTTTCCACCAATTTTTTCTTCGCAAATTGATCTGTTTTTTCGACATTTTTTTCAAAATTTGGTTTGTGTCTTTCTTGTACCTGTTCCTGCACGCGCTAGCACGCACGCTCGGCACGTTCGGGCGTTCAAGTTTGCGGTGTCGAGGTTTTCAGCCGGCAACAAATTGGACACAATAAGTAATTACACCCGGATAACATTTAAGAAATAACTTTTGAACTTGACATAATTTCCGTTCCGGAAACACATCAACTACAGTAATAACTCGGGTGTCTTCCCCAGAGCCAGCCACCAACTTATGATGGCGACGTGGAGAAAGGTCACCACCGAGGTATTCATATTACCGTGACCTCTTCATATTACCAGTACTTTAAAATGAAGACGGAATTTCAGTGTTTCAGAAATCACCAATTCAAATAGGGTGGGGGTCTTGTTACTGTGATAGATTGGGGGGGGCTTTGAGACAGTAAAACACCTTATTCATCTCTTTTTTTTCCCCCGTCGTCCTGACCTGCCTGACATCTTCCATGACCATGTCACTCGCTCACTGGCAAAGTTTGGCTTATTCAAGTTTGTTGACACGGTCTCGAAAAGACACGGAAGTCTCATGCTCGAATGACTTGTATGGACACTCAGGCTGGTCACGGTGACGGTATCAACCAGAAGATATGCCAGTGCTGCCAGGATGTGCCAGCTTGAGTGGAAACATCACCGTGATACCAACTCAACTTTCATTTCCAAGGTCATCCCGGGCCGGGGCATACAGTTTGAAGTCGATACCTGTTCACTCGTGGCGTGTGCAAGTCGTTTTTGTACCAGATTTTGCATTCAAGTTGCTGGTCTCGCCGGCGCTGGTCTCTGAGTTTGAAAGAGACCACGAACGCCGTCTGGGATAGATATGTGGGTCAAGATTGATCCACCTACAACATCAGTTCAAGTTCAAGTTTTTGCACCGTGACCTGCTAGTAATTTTTGAAATATCCAACAATCATTAACTGGCAGATGCAAATCTGCCGTTACATTCTTGGAACGTCACGGTGTCCAAGTCTGTTGATTGACGCTAAAGTCGTTACATGACCACTTTACGTGGACTCGATGGCGGCAGCACCCGACACGACCTGACCTAGAGCGACCCCTTGAGACTGACAATTCTGATGTATTTAACTGAGACCCCATTTGTTTGACTTGTTTCTCCGAGGTACTTAAAAAAACCTGCCAGCGACTTATTACGGATCAAATCATTTTCATGATGCCCCCGTACCGCCTCTATCAAACCTGAAACGTGTCCAAATCTCCAGCCCGGGGACCAGCAGCATGTGTGACTGTGACGCACAACAATAATGATCATCTGGAGTCATAATAAGACGCACTTGCAGTACGGATGAGCTGTTATGGGGTGTCTTCGATTAGCAGGCTCCTTAAAATTATAGGTCTTTTTTGCAGAACACTGTCTCTTTTATGGGACTCTGCTACAAATGAGACCTGTAATTTTAAGGAGCCTACTAATCGTAGCCACCCTACAGCACTATACCGCACAAGCAATGGTCAAAATAATGGAGAGTTTATCAAAACGAATCAAGTGAAATTCAGTTGCAACTCCCCCAACCCCCCTCATGCGCTTTTCATTCACATTTCCCTTTTCTCTCGTTAACGAAACCTCTCTATCTAATTCTCTCTAATGCCTGGTTGCGATCGCACTGAGTGTCGGGGAAAAACCGACAGTTACAAGAATGACACATACACTACAAGCGTCGATTGACGCAGCAGTCGTAACACGACCACTTTACTTGGACTCGACGGCAGCTGCACCCGACACGATCTCACCTAGCTCCTGGGTGATGACAGCCTGACGGGCCCTGTTCATGACGAGCGTGAGCTTGTCAACCATCTCGCCACAGTTCTTTGTCGCATTCTCCATTGCACCCATGCGTGCAGAGGTCTCTGAAGTGGCACTCTCCAGCAGTCGGGAGTACACCTGTGTGTGTGTGTGCGTGTTTGTTTGTGTGCGTGCATGTGTGTGCGCGGTGCGTGCGGGTCAGCTATTTTGAACTTGCTACCGTGCCCCCTCTCCCTCTGCTACCGTCCTTCCCCACCCCTAGATCCAGTGCTGGGCGCGAGGAAGCATATCAAGCTCCAAGCTAGAAGGTGGCCACATATCAAGGAATGGCTTTTAATCACGTCATGTCCCGCAGACTAGCCCGGCAATTCTTGGCTGATTTGCAGGAAAAAGACCTGTAACAATGACGGGGGGAGGGGAGAGGGGGGAAGACCTTGGAGGCAAGGATGAACTGCATCATGTCGCTCATGTGGAGCGACTCAGTGAACTCATCCTCGAATTCGTACTTCTCAGTGAACTGCGCCATCCTGTCGGCCATGGCATCTGTATATATCCACATCCACACGCACAGGAACATACAATCATAAGACGTTGAAGTGGCTCAAACCTGCACGCACAAGCTCTAGTATGAGGGATTGCGTGTCGGGAGAAAAAGTTACCGGTGGACTCGACCTCGTCGCAGAGAGTGTCATAGGCGATAGCAGATTTGAAGCGGTTGTAGACGATGTGGGCCTTATCGTACTGCTGGATGGAAGAGAGCTCTTCTGCGATCTCAGATGCCAGTGCAAAGCTCGTGGGGTTCAAGTAGATCTCAGTGATGACGCGCTTGATCATCTGGCCGTGAGTTCTCTTAAGGAGAGCCTCACCCTTGTTGCCAAGGATTGCGATGTATTTCTCGCCCTTAAGCTCGTTGTCGAGCACCTTGACGGCCTTCGACACAGCACTGTTAACGCCTCCACACAAGCCACGGTCCGAAGTGATGGGCACGATCAGGTGAGTCATATCGGCGCCCGCCACCTCCTCGTCGCCGGGGGCGGGGATCTCTGCCAGAATCTTGTCCATGGAAACGCCCAGAGGACGCGCCTATTTTGAACATTCGCCAACAATGCGTCAGCCAAGGATGAATTCGAGCAAGGGAGACAGAATCAAAGAGGGGGGTTATCACTTCATCGAGCCACACCATGCCCGTCAGCTCCTGTTCGAAAATAACACAGGCAGTGCTAATCGAAAAGTGACAGTTATGTCACGTTTCGAACATTTGAAATAAGTCTGATTTCAGAGTTTGAAATCTGAAGTCTGAATGTCAATTTGACACGTGTGGTGCGCAGCGGCGAACACTTAATTCCTGGAAGTGACAAGAATGACGAAACTTGTCATAGCCCATCTAGTGGTTTCGTTTAGAATTTTTCTAGACCATCAAGAGATTCTCCCGAGTTTTTGTTTGCATCTCCCGGGGCTTTTAATGCGAGTTTGTTCACACATTCAGTGGGAAACGGCCCCAGATGAGGGGGATGTGTATTTACATGCCAGCAGACACGACAGGCAATAATCGTTCTTTTTCTTGAGTCCCCTCCAATTTGTTGGTGTTTTCGACCTGCGGCAGCCGCAGTTCGATTCTGCAGAATTATTTTGGTCAATTTTTCCTCGCATGGCACCTTTTTTCCTACCTTGTTTTCCACATTTTTTGTAAAAACGGCTGCTGCCGAAGGTCGGCTCAATCTTGACCTGCGACGGTGTTGATTTTTCACCAATTTTTTTCCATTATTTCGACATGCGACCGCCGCAAGTCGAATAAACGCCAACTTGCGAAATTTCCAGTTCCAGGTACATTGCAAGTCGGCTTTCTGACGACTTGCGGCGGCCGCAAGTCGAAATAATGGGGGAAAAAAGGTAAAATTGGTGTTGTCGCAGGTCGAAAAAAGTCGAAATGCGGCATTGAAAAAAACGGAAAATTGACATTTCTCCATGGTTTCGTCGTGAACTTGTGGCATGCAGCAGCTCGGGGCTAAAGACCCTATGCCGCCGCGCGCTCGGAGAGGCGCGGGGTATTTTGGCGACGGTCTATAGAAGATGCTGAACTCTATTTTGTTGTCACAAGAAAACTAAAGATGCTTCACAGGAAAACAGGAAAAGAAGGAGCATAGATACCGCCATCATGCGAGTTTGGAAGCCCTTGAGCTTCGCTGCGGCAACCATTTTCATGGTCTTGGTGATTCGCTGAATGGACTTGACTGAAGCAAGGCGCATACGCAACGCCTTGACGTTGGCCATGTTGCGATCGCCAGCGACAGCAGCAGCCGAAACCTGTGCGGGCATGCGCGCCATGGCTGGCGCCGCCTGCAGAGCAGATCGCACGCCGACACACAAAGACAAGAACCAAACACACACACACACACATCGACCGTTAGGGAACTATGGCATTACTCAAACCACGTTTGCAAATACCAACAAAATGACTTGTGCGACATGCTGGATCAATTTTCTGGTGCACACGATTTCAAAGCTGGCTCCAACATCACAGCCGTGAACGACTCGCTTGATGAGCAAGCGTCCGCCCGAGCGATTCAATACGTCTGTCGGACAAATGGCATTCAAAAAATGCCAAAAATCTGGATGCTTGGTGCTGCATGAATTTTTCTGTATTAACACAATCAAGTATGATCTAAGCTTCCTGTGCTCTCGTTCTCGCAGCCGTCTCACAACCGGGCCCGCATGCTCTGCAGCTCAGCGCGGTCATTAAAAACTGATGTCATCTCTTTGCATGTCCAGCATCGGGAAGAGCGTCATGCCTCTATGACCCACAATTTGCATCTCAGCTCAGCGCTTCCTTGCTCCTGTAACATCCCTTGATGGGTGCTTTCATGTACGCCGCGGGATCGGGCTGTCGGTATAGTGGATGATTCCCAGAGTGCGCGTGCCAACGCGCTGCAGGGAACACGCGGTAGCTGCACCAGCCTTTCGATCCTCACACCCGCCATTCGATCTGGGGTCTGTACCGTGCGCATGGCGGCCGCCGCTTTCATGGTGGATCTCCCGAGCATGTTGCGATAAACTGATCGTGAACAGAAAACTAAACCCCCGTGCAGCCAAACCATGAGGGTGGTCAGATTTGAAGATGGTCCAGAATGGAAAATCCCATCGTACTAATTCAATGTATCTAGTACTATGAATTTGGGTACTGGATTTGTGTAAGTGTACCATACAAATTTTAGTCTGTGTAGCTTTGTTTTTGCACCAAACAAAAACCCCACAAAGTCTGTCAAAGATTCTTGAAAGACATTCTCAGTTCACATTACATTGTGTTGCAGTCGACTCTCAAGAATGACGGCGCAAAAAGGCTCCTCTGTGAGACGTGAGAGAAAAGCAAGAAAAGGAGCACTATTCAGAATATCATTCCCCACCCCTCCTCTTTTGCTGCACCGGCGGGAGAGCGAATGTTTTGTTCTGCAGAGCCAGCGCAGGTGGCTTTTGGCTTCGATCGTGCAGCGCTGAATCTGTCGTGGGTTGTTGGGTCTGCGAGTGCGCATCGCCCTGTAGCGCCTCGAAGTGTGCATTGCCGTCCCTGTGGCTGCGCGCTGGGCGCGACGTACTTTTTGCATGCCCCCGTCGATAGCAAGGCTCTGGTTTGTGTTGCGCCCATTTTATTTTCGACTAAAACGAGCCCGCGACAGGAGGCGAGGACACGCTCTACGGTTGTGGCAACATTTGCAATTGCTTTTGCGTGTGTGCCAGTGACGTGTTGCAACAACGTGCCTGCCTCTTTCACACCTCCCGTGATGGACGTGTTTCCGCCTGAGACTCGTGGGATGGACGTGGGAAAGGGATGGGAAGGTTTCAGTAATAGCGAAGACTTTGAGCCCACTCCCTGTGAGTCCGATGCATGCCGGCCAATCATGATGATGGACTACACGTGGAAGACGCCAACGGTAACCATCTTGTTGAGAAACGTCGTCTGAAAACTGCCAACCAGCCTAACCCCCTCGCGACGTCTAAAAACTGCTCTTTCTCGACGAGCCAGATTGACCCCCTCACGCGTTTAATCTGCACAGGAATTGGATACTCGCGCATCGCTGGCGCGTTTCTTTACTGGCGGGCTCAGACTACCGATTTGCCTGGCCGGCGACGATATGTCTTTCAGAACCGAGGTACTGAAGGCGGGTCGGGCAGCATATGGCGATGCTCCGTTCAAACATACAGGCGCCTCATTGGAAAGACGGGTTTACAAACTGTTTGACCGCATCTCTCCAACCGTGCGCAAGGTGGCGGGCGCAACCGCAGGCATCTGTACTGCAGTAGCCTATACACATCTCGTGCGTGCAGCGCACGCACGAAAGCTGCTCGTTGAGAGCTCCGAATGGCTGCCGAGTGCGCCCCACCCTTGAGACCTTCCATCCAGAAGATATAATGCAAATGATGCGCACTTGCAGACCCAACACGACAGATTCAGCGCTGCACGATCGAAGCCATAACGCCACCCGCGCTGGCTCTGCAGAACAAAACCTGCGCTCTCCCGCCAGTGCAGAAAAAGAGGAGGGTTGGGGAATGATATACCGAATGGTGCTCCGTGTGTTGCTTGTCTCTCACGTCTCACAGAGGAGCCTTTTTGCGCCGTCATTCTTGAGAGTCGACTGCAACACAATGTGAACGAGAATGTCTTTCAAGAATCTTTGACAGACTTTGTGGGGGTTTTGTTTGGTGCAAACAAAGCTACATAGACTCAAAATTGCGTGGTACAAGCACACAAATTCGGTACCTAAATTCATAGTACTAGATACATTGAATTAGTACGATGGGATTTTCCATGATTCTGAACTATCTTTCAAATCTGCCCCCCCCCCATGGTTTTGGCTGCACGGGGGTTTAGTTTTCTGTTCACGATCAGTTTATCGCAACATGCTCGGGAGATCCACCATGAAAGCGGCGGCCGCCATGGGCACGGTACAGACCCCAGATCGAATGGCGGGTGTGAGGATCGAGAGGCTGGGGCAGCTACCGAGATATGCAATTTAAATTATTTTACTCAAGGGGCATGCTTTATGATAAAGTGCGGTACTCTAAGTTACCGCGTCGGATCGTGCAACTTGTGGGTAATGCCCAAAAAAAATCCCCAGCTGGTGGCAGGGCATCAAGCACTGTGCTACAGGGCAGTGGGTGAAAAGTTTAGTTTTGGGTCCCGGATGGACAAAGGATCAACTATCGCACCCGGGCCTTTCACTCCCGCGCCACTCTGACTGACGATTTCCACCATCAAGTGCATTTAACTTGCAAACACAGCTAACAAACGAAAATTGCCCTCTAGGATAGGTGGTGCCAGTGTGAGTGCTAGTCTCAGGGAAAAAAATCTGAGCGGCCCAGCGCGAGATACCCAGTATGGCCTAGCTCCCATCAAAGGTCTCGCAACAGCCTGCATCGAAACAGTACGAGTTGCAGCGGCACTGATATTCAAGAAAGAGTTTCTTTCAGATTTGTCACGTCGTAGGTCTTTGGCGGTAGACTTGCTGGACTTGACAATGTAAAGGGTCGTTCCGGCTCATAGAAACCACGTTTTTGACCCAGCCAGCGTGTTTCTAAGCACACACTGATGAAGCCAGCACCCAGCCTGCCAGCGTTGTTTCTATAAACCATTAAGAAACTGCTACCCCAGCCAGCGAGTTCCTACACCCCCCGGAGAAACTCAAACTTTGTAGTACGAGATTTTATGAATCATTAAAGAAATCACTGAGAAAATCCTTACGATTTTTCATAGAGCAAATTAAGATTTTCATAGACAAAATCATTAAGAAAATCATTCAGGAAATCGTGAAGAAACTGCCCAAATCGCTGCCGGCGGGTTTCTAATGCACAGTGCAAGAAACCGGCCAAATTCCAGACTGCGATTTCTATCTGCCAGTTTGTATGTGCCGGAATGCTACTGTACACAAGTCGTATCCTCAGACACCGAATTGAAACTCTAACTCTGGGGTAAGAGATTTTATGAATCATTAAAAAAATCATAAAGAAAATCATGAAGATTTTTCATGGAGAAAATATGAGATTTTTAGAGAGCAAATTAAGATTTTCATAGAGAAAATCATGAAGAAAATCATTATGAAAATCATTGAGAAACTTCCCAAATCGCTGCCAGCAGGTTTTTTAAGCACAGTGAAAGAAACCGGCCCAATTCCAAACTGCGGCTTCTATCTGCCAGTTTATATGAGCCGGAACGACCCTGTATGTAATCGGCATGAGATTAATATTTTGTCATGTTTTTGGTGGTACATACACACACGCAAAGGCACACACATTCACACACACACATACATACATACACATACATCCAGGCGAACCAACCCGCCTGAATATTTCCAGAGGAAAATTTCCGGATCAAGACATTGCTGTTACATGAGAGTGGATGGATTCGAAGCTCGTTCTGAAGCACCCTCGTACAGAAATCTTTCGTACACACAAGCCGCACGAAAAGCTTCTTGGAACAAGGCGGGTGTCGAACCCGTTCACTAGTATCGATCCCAGCTCACTCAAAGTTGATTTTCTGTGACTGATCCGAAATGCAGATTTTGTTCGAGATAATGGTACAAATTAAACAAAAGGGGGGCACAGGGGTCGAAAGCCCGCCTCCAAGAAGCTTCTCGGGCGGATACAAGATTGTTTATAATCTTCAAGGAAATTTGCAGGCTTTCTGCTTTCGCCACAAGACACGGACGACTAGAATTAATCATTTGACATGCACACCATCGCAGTTGCCATGAGGACCCTGTTGAAGATTTAAAACCAGATTCAAAGTCAGCCACACGAATTCGAATCTTTGGCATGATCAAATATCACATTTAAGAGGTTCATGTATGTGATCTCAACATTCCTGCTATGAGAGAGATGGACAAGTAATGTGCTTTCAAACAAAACCCTCATTCTGGTAGCACTGCATGCGCTTGCTTTCAAGATAGAATAAAATGGAAGCACACACCAGAATCGGGGGTTCTCGTCTGTGGGGATGTTCACGTCCAGGATGTAATTTGTACTTTGACCTGATCAAAACAACGAAACAATCAATTGTCAGAGGCAATTCAAAGCCAAAAAAATTGTCTGCAAACCAGAGGAAAAAGCACGCTCAGCGCCTTGCACGATTATGCTCCAGAACAAAGAGCGAACGTAGAGATCAAACCTGTGGTATTCAGGACACCCGCACGAAGGTTGGTCTTGTACAAGGGAGCCATGTAGTCGGCTGGGTTGGGCACATAGTCCAATATAGGTAACATGTGCACAATGGGCATGAGGCTCATCATTTCGCCCGGATTCGATGGCTTCAACTTCTTCTGGCGGCGATCCCAACGACCAGCCTCCAAATAGAGGCCAGTGATATAGACGCCGTCCTCAGGTGCCTCGCCCACGTCTTCGGCACCCTCCATATTCTTGATAACAATGGAGAAGTCGAGCTTATCGATAGGAAGCGCGTAGCGACGTGAGTGCGTCTGCAGGGCACCAGTCATGAAACCTTGTGGGTAGTAAAAGCCGGGCAACCAGAAAGAAGAAGGCTGGCCTTTTTCACACCACGACTTGAAAAATTCCACTCTGCGCAAATAATCTTTGAACCACGATGCCAGTGGCTTCAAGCACGGATAGGCGACTCGCGTCCATAACCCGGGTGTCGCATTGTTCTGGAAACTCGTAAACATCTCCTCGAGGTCCGCAGACATAACAACCAGGCCTTTAATTGCCTTGCGGAGCTCCTTCAAAGTCGAAGTCATGGTGTTGATGAGACGGTTGAAGCGATCCATCTCTTGGATCAGCACCGTGTCAAGCGACCTAAACAAAGTACCCAGCAAGCATCAGCAAAATTTACAGCAAAGCAGTACGTGAAGATTAGAGGGAAATGCCTTACCGCAGTGCGCCATTTGGCATGACTTGAAACATGTCCCCGCACGCATTCTCACGATCAAGCACCTCCGGCATCTGAAACATTCTTGCACGTGAGTACTATTCAGCAACGGCATGCACTTGTAGGATGCACGCGACTTTACAGAAATCAGACCTGCTCTTCGAACGTGGCCGCATAGTCATCGACTAATTCCTCGGGACTCTTTTCTCCTTCGCTCACACCACCGCCTACTTTAGGTTGTAGACCCAGTACGGTATCGTAGATAGAAATAGTTTCTTGAAGCTGGAAGGCAATATTGGCATTGTCATGCATGCCAAACACCTGAATTTTGCAAGAGGGTTTTGTTGTCAGTACATGTTAGGATTCGTCAGTAGGAGTCACGTTTTAGCCTAGCGAAGTCAGTATTCGGTACATATTGCACCACAATTCTGCACGGTCGCAACACAAGTCAAGACGGCACAGGAAAATTACCTCCGGGTTATCAACCATAGGTAGATTTTCAAAATAGGACATGAGAGCCTTGAAGTCGCCAAGCGGAGGAGAGAAGTATGTGCCAGAATCAGAGAATTTATACCCTTCGTCCTGGACCACGTCCTCGCCAGGGTAGTAAGTTTCAAGGATCGACATCAGACAGCGTCTATCCTGGTCGTCAGTGACACGTCCTCCGTAGTTGACATGCCCTGTGATGTATGTAATCGCGGCCCATGGCATATCCGGGAAGTTGCGCACGAACATTTTGAGCACATCTTTGGCACAAAGCACGTCTGATGTATTGAATTCATAGCGGATGTTCCAGCCAAGGGGGCCGTACTTGCGGCGCTCCTGAGTGATGCCATGAAAGAAAGCAAGCCCCACAACCAGTTTTTTCCAGTATTGCTCGTTCCTTTTGTCTTCTGTACAACTTTCCCATTCCTCTTCGCCCAAGGTTGTGAAGGTGCCAATGAGGTTGGCGCGCATGCCTTTGGGCGGCTCGTTTGTGAGCTTAATGCCGTTTTGCAAGACAGATACAGGGAATGCTGTGGAGGGCTGCGACGTGAGCCACAGGCGAAATTCGGAGTCCTCGGGTGGTTTAACAGAAAAATTGTCTACCATCTTTTCCATCGCGCTCATCCAAGATGTTGCGAGATGGCAATTCATGAGACACACCCAGTTGCCAACCTTGGTCGACGCAGCCACAAGCTTTTCTGCGACTGGGCCTTGACCTTGTCCTAGAGAGATACTCTGGAACTTGTTGAGAACGCCTCTGTCCTCTGCGAACTTGATGAGTGCTCCTGTTGGATCGGAACCAGTGGAGAGCACAAAAATAATGGGGGTAGTCGGACTTGTGTCGGGGTAGATTTCCGCCAGCACAATGGGCGGCGATTCTGTGAAGGACTTGCCAAGTTTTTCGGCAACAATGTTCTCAGTCGCAAACACAAGCTTTTCGCGCCGGAAAATCTTGAGAACACACATCTTTTGAAATGAGTTCAGGCTGTCGTTCCATACTCCTGGGAGCGGTGTTGTCTGGGGGGCTTCCGCGGCTGCCCAATTCTTCCACTCCTTGATTTTGCCCGACATGCTCTGACATAGGTCTGGAAATAGATCTGGCATGGCCTCTTGCAGGCCCGCAACAGTCTCCCACGTCAGTTGCGGCATGAAAGCAGGGTCGGGATTTTTCGGCGCAGTTCCAAATCCTCCACGCAAAAGGAAGTTCCATTCAGGTCCTGAAATCTCTTTGTTGTTGCGGAAAATGGAAGTAAATATGAGGAAGCTGTAAATCAGTTTGTGACGTGAGAACAGTCCTCTGCAAACGTTAGCATACATGAATTTGGTGACGTACTCCATGATAATCTGCAGACGCTCATTAAGATCCGTGTTTTTGTCACTCACATCAATGCAGTAATTGAAGAGTTTCTTGAAATACTCGAGCGAATATTGGTACATTGGGTCCATATTGGGAAGGTCGGCAATAACAAAATACAGCAGCGCCCCTCGAGTTGCCGCAGTACGGTATCCCTCTCGGGCTTCAGCAATGCTGATGTTGGCTTCCTCAGCTTCTGTAACACGCTTGTTGATCATACCCGACGTCACTTTAGACTGCTGCAACGTGTTGATTAGAGGCTCGTTATCCAGCACCATGCCCTCTGCATCCTGAAGTAGCTTAAGCACCTTCTCCTGCAAATCGCCGAGCTGCTTCTTATCATTCGACATCGACACCACCAATTTGTCTTTTTTCTCCTCGAGATCAGGACGCTCCTGGCGAACTACGTCCCCGAGTAGCTGGTCTTCAAGACCATCCATGGTAATCATGAAGTTGATAATAGTAGACTTAATGCAGACGTCTGGAAGGTAATGAGGGTTCGGGAGCTTGGTGGTCATATAGAACCGGAAGTTTTCATCATAATCGACATCCTGCTCACCTAGGCGAATCAAAACACGACCACCCTGCTTGAAGAGCTGCTTCATCAGGATGGGCTCTAACGCAGGATCAACGTCCTCACCAATATCTTCCAAAAGCAGCGGATTGCCGTTTCGGACGCAAGACTCAATCACCTGCAAGTACTTTCCGTCCGTAAGCTTGATGAGCCGAAGTCCATTCTGTTCCTCCATTGTTTTAATCCATTTGTTGGCCTGCATTTCGGGATCAATCAGGAGCGGCCATCTAGACGTGTTCTTTACCAGGACGCCATTTGCAACAGAAACTTCATCGCTTGGAAGACCTTGGATGTTCCAGTTACGCACATCTACTGGTTTTGCAAGAGTACCCGGAAGATCGAAGACATCTGACGCGGGCAGCCCGATTTCTTGCGCTGACTCGACCCATTCAACTAGAATCTGCTTTCGATAAACACCGGTAAACGGCCCTACGTAGGCCACGCATGCAGCACCCAAAAAGACGTCACCGACCAGCTTTTCGAGCTGTATACTGAGATTTGCTGACTCTTTGGTCCAATTGACCTGCTCATCACCGAGCGCCGCCGTCAGTTTGCCAGCCCGAGAAAGACGCGCTTGGCAAAGATCTGCTTGGTCTGCTAGACTCTTTTGTTCGGCGAGAGCTCCGTTAAGCTGTGCTTCGAGGCCTGCCACCTTGTCCTGCACTGATTTCAAGTTGGCCTTCTTTGCGTTGAGAGTCGTCATCGCAGTCTCTAGCTGCGAGTTGGCCTCAGCCAGTTTGGCTTTCTTGGGCTCGACGTCTTTGGCAACTCTTGCATAGACATTCATGGCGCAACACCACATGCACAGACCCTTTGCAGCCCCAGATACTTTCCCCACGAGCTCCGGCGTAAAATCCTCCCGCGTGACGTATTTCTGCAGCAGTTTGATGCGCTTAGGGTCCATATTGTCCTTATCATAGCCCTTGAGCTGTTCCATAAAGTCCGACTCTCCGAGCAGCTTTTTGGAAGTATCCCAATCCGGTTTCAGCCCCAGCAGAATGCACACAGCTTCCATCGTCGTCTGCACCATGGGCGGCGGCTTTGCAAAACTTTTCACTTCTGTGATGTCGCCCTTTGTCAGGGAGTTGAGCGCTGACACAGCTGCTTGCAGCGCAGGCAGCGCCTCGTCAAGATCGGCCTGCGCATCCACCTGAATAATGCGCACGCCTTTGGCAAATTCTTCGACTTCAGCGGCTTCTTTACCCACAACAACCTCAACCTTTGCTGCTTCTTCCTTGTCAATGGCCACCTGTTTCAGGAGAATTTCTGTAGCCGCACTCTTTTCCTTCAGCACAGGCTCGAGAACAGCAAGATCTTCCTTGGCAGACCCAATCACGGTTCCAACTTCCTGCATCTTGTTGAGGCCGTTGACAAAACGATCCTTGGCATCGCTTAGCTCCTGCCGTTTTTCCTTGAGCAGTTTGGTGTACAAAGAGATCATGTCGAGGTAACTCTTGGGAGAGATGTAAAACTTGCGACGGAGCTCGTCATAGAATGTGTCAGACCACTTCTCGACGGATCCATGGAGAATGGGGCACAATTTGGCCAAAATCACTTTGTGCTCATCAGACACATTCTCGACTTCGGCCATGAAGCGGTCGGCCACGTCGGCAAGCGCCTCTTGTGGCCAGGGTAAATACCAGTCGATTGTGCAGCAATTAATAAGTGACGGGAACATGCGGCAGCGACGTCGGAATGCCTCGCCGACCGGACTCATGCACAATACACAGTGCAAGTTGGCTTGCACGCAAGAAATGAAGGTATTGTAAACTGAGTCCTTGGTGAGAGGCTTGCCAATGCTAGCAGTGTACTCCCTGCAATCTCCAATAACTCTGTCCTTTTCATCTTGTGCAAACAAGTTGGGCACGTCACCAGCATTCAAAATGCTATTGATATCCTCGATAAAGCCCTCGTTAACGATTTGACCGTCTGTAAAGAGGAACACCACGGTTTGGCGCTCAACACCAGCAACGATGAAGAGCTTCTTGAGATCCTCGCGGAATTCAACGTTGGCATACCCCTTGGACAGCTCGATCTGAAAGCATTTGAACTCAGCCATGAACGCTGACAAGCGAGTCAGACTTTGCTTGCCCGACCCACCAAGCCCAACAAGCATGGCATTTCCTCTCGGGGACCTAATAATGCGTGCAAGACGCGAAATGTGCTCGATAGCATCCATGAAAAACACAAGTTGCATGCCCTTGGAGGATGTTGCATTGTAATCTTCAAGATAGGCGTCCATGAGCTTGGGCAGTTTGGTGTTATCCATGATGGGCTCATACATACGGTCGTCGCCAGTCACACCCATCTTGAGGTAATCGCCAAACAAAATAGGCTTAATGACAAAAACCTCCTGGAAATCCCAGTCCATGCCAAACTTGCGCTTCAAAAATTCATGCAGCCACTCGTTAAAAGTAGTCTTGTCCGCGAGATCAATGAGCCTGTCAGCAAATACACGCTGGCATTCATGTGCCCACAAGCGGCTATACGTGGTTGCATTAGGGCAGTGCTGAACCTTGAGAGACAAGAGCCCCTGGAACACTTTGGACAGGTCGCGAAGGTTGAAAGTATAGTGAGATTTGGCAGGAGTCGGAAGCATTTCAGCAGCGATTCGTTCATAGATATCAATAGAAGCATCAACAGTTTGTTTGCTCAGAATCTTGACATCATTTGGAAATTGGTCGAGATGTCCTTCTAGAATCGAACCAAAAATGACCTTGAGCACGTCGTTGGAAGGCGCAGAAATATTGAAAGTGTTAAAAAAGCGGAAATAGCGGTTTGTGACAATATTGCGACCTCCTCCAGGAGGTCCACAGGCGGTGCACAGGGTGGTATCTACCAAATCACTCCAAAAGAGTTTTTTACGATCCCACACGCCACCCACGGGGCGATAATATTCAACCCTGTCCTGCATAAGTCGAAGTACCTCGATGGGCGGCTGCGCACCGTAAGTCTCACGGGCAGGCATGTTCACGTCATCCACAAAGCACACCAAAATTTTGCCGATGGGCGACCCCACCACTCCTTTGCGGCGTTTCTCAAATTTGACTTCCATCATCTCCTGAAGCTGCTTTGCGGCTGTCTGCGCAGAAAAGTTGACAGTGAATGGTACAAGATTCAAAGGGTCTTGATACTGGCCTAGAGCATCTACGACGATGACAGACTTGCCTGTGCCAGTGTCGCCAATCAGCGCAAAGTTGCGCTGCACTTCCACGCAGGTGCCCAGCAAATACGAGTAGCGGCATGTATCCTTTGTGGGAACAAGGATGTCGGAAAATTTTGCATTCTTGTCAAAAATAAAAGGACGCGTAACCTCTTCCCAGGGCTGCCATTCCTTGGTCTCAGGATCAAGCACGTAGTCGTAGACAGTGCCACTGTTAGGAAATCGCACAGTCTGGAAATTTTCACGAATGAACTCGCTGAATTTTTCCTTACCCTGCACACCGTCAACATTTCCTCCCACAGACCACACAAGTGACCACATGAACATCTTTGACAGCGTTTGACTGATGTCTGCTGCATCAAGCTTAGCTCCTTTGGACGCGACAAACATTGACTGGAACAGGCGGCAGCACGACATGACGAGGTTGTTGTCCATTGTCGGAATCAGCTCTCGGCAATTCCTGCGCACAAACTTGATGCTCTTCTCGATAGTTTCCTCATAAAGTGCCATGAATTGCTCCTTCAATTCATCAGACATGCCTTCAGGTGTGTACTTGGCCATCCATGTTTCAACGGGGTATCTCAACCCCAAAGCTTCTGGCGGAAGCCATACAACACCAAGCCGACTAACAGTTGCCGGCGAGGCCTGTGCGCACTCTTCCACCTCAAAGAGCATTCGCATAGTCTTTCCATTGAGTTTGATGCGCTCGCCATTGGGCAGGCATAAAGTACGATTATCGTCGAGCACCGTATTCATGTTCTCAATCCAAATGGCGTCGATAGGCCCGTCAAACGTGACAAACTTTTTGTCATCTGTCGTGTCACCATTGGCAGTGCGTATGATTGTTGACCCAAGACCGTCCGTCCACTCATTTGTCATCAGGTTATAGTTTCCATAAAGCTCGCCTGTGTGTGCCATGTCATATTAATATGCCTGTAACTTTTCTCGTTCATATACGTGTGACACGTCTCATTTGGACGAAGAAAATAAATTTTTTCTGAAATTTGCTGTTTATGACATGAGTTTGCGACATACTTTTGTGACATAACTCATCCATATATGTGTGATAAGTTTCGTTCTCTTTCGATGATAAGCGTCGGCAAATAAATTAATTCCCTTAAGCATTTTATTTTTGTATTTCCTGACATACCAGGAGCATGCAATGACTTCATTCCGTCTGAATCGATTGATGCTATTTTGAAATTGCATTGTGACAGACATGACACGTACCTACTTCGTAACATGAGCAACACACACGAATTAGTCCCAAGAGACATACAAAGGGGTCATGCCACACATACGAATGATCTCACCCATTGAGATACTCTTGGGATTCAAGCAGTACGTGTGTGTGACTTGGTGTTCAACATCTGTGCTGCCTTGCTCGCGCAGCTTGCCCATGGCCTCTGCAATGCAGCGGGCCATACACGACTTCCCCCCTCCAGACGGCCCAACTTGCATTACACCAAAGCGGATGCCAAGCACTTCGTATAACTGGACAGCCTTGAGGCACCACGCATCCGACAAGCGCAAGTCTGCATTTGCAAGACACTCCCGGATTGCAACAACAAGAGCACCAGTGTCTTGTTTTGGCACCTCAACTCCGGGAAACAAGTCGAGAACAATTGCATTGAAGAGAACTACGTCCTCGTCTAAAAACTTTGGGATGTTACTGTCGCACATGGCTCGAATCATGACGATGGTTTCTGACATATCGGGGTTCATGCGTTTGCCAGTGCCCGCCATCACAAGCACTGATTTGATAGCTCGCATGCCGAAGTCGTAATGAGGCTGCGCCGATACCTGCTCACTTGCAAGCTTGTACAGCTTGGCCATTTTTTTTGAAAGGACCTTGGCTTCCTCGAAACCCTCGGCGAAGAGACTAATCTCCGCAATCAAAGAGTAGTCGGGAACCATCATAGACATAGGGCGGAAGAGTGCCTTCAGATTGTCCGGCAGCTCCGTGCGTCCAGCATATCCAGGATTCATCGTGATGAATACCCCAAAGGTAAGGATTAGCTTGATCAGCTGTCCTTCGAATTCAAACTCCGAAGCCTTGGCACGAAGCGCGATCTGAATGGTAATAATCTGCTGTGCTACAACTGAGAGCACCTCGACGTTGATACGGTTAAACTCATCGAAGCACGCCCAGGCTCCACATTGCGCGAGACCCTTTAAAAATTTGCCCATGAACTTGTAGTCAAGATTGTCACCACAATTGAAAACGACGCACGCATTTCCGAGCGCTTTTGCAAGATCCTTGGTCGTCTCCGTCTTTCCTGTGCCCGCAGGCCCTGCCGGGGCTCCACCCAACTGCAGCTGCAGAGCTCCGGTCAGCGTCATGTAGCATCGGTCAGACAGGGGCGTGATCACAAGTCGGAAGCTTGCGCCCAAATACTCGTGTGCAAAAATGAATTCAGCTGTAACCTGCCCGATTCTGCAATCGCCAATTGCACCCACGGAGTCGTCCCAATAATAGCGGATGCGCATTTGCCAGTTGAACTCCCTCTTGCTCGTTGTCTTGTCGTTGATGAGATACTCGATGATATCGCGATTATGCACGTCAATCGTGATGAGGGCTACTAATGCCCCGCGCTGAAGCTTGGTCAACTCGCCACGCACTAACGAGATCAGTCCACCGAGGTAGGCCACAGTCTGATCATACCACTTTTTGATGCCCTCGATGGGATCATCCGGCACCAAAAGTCCATCCAGTGCCTCTTCCGCTCCCTTGGCCCAGTAAATCTGCGAAGTGAGAATTTGAATCTGGCCAGCATGGTCCAGCACCCATTCATGTCGAGGCCTGGTGAGGTAGTCCATCACCGAATCCTTTGAAAGTTGGCGCAAACTTTCAACCATTCTACGCTCGGTGGCCATGAGCCAGTTTTCAACTTCGCCACGAGCTTTCAGATTCTTGCCCATCGTGACGTACTCTCCTTCAGGCGAGATAATGCCGTAAATATCAACACTAGTCTCGTCTATTTGCTTCAAGGGGGACATTTTGTGTTGTCCTCCAAAATCGAGACCTTTGATGCCGTCGAAGCACTTGTTCATGTGTGGCTGTACCGCCTGCACATTTCGGGTCTGGGCAAGAATTTCGAGCAGCTCGTCATTGGAGAGAAAATAAAATCTAGGAAACGCCATGCACTTGAACTCAAGATATGCTTCCAGCTGCTTTTGCGTATTCTCCAGAGTCATATTCCACGAGCTGAAAATGTCAGCTTGTCCTGGCAGACCACCCACACGCATGCAGTTTGGATTCTCTGAAACCTTCTTGAGAACATTTTTGAGGCCCTTATCGACATCGGCAAACATCTTTGCCTCGGCAGGAAGCTGCCGCTGAATATCTGGTGCCGAGAAGATGGGCTCCAGGTACATCCAGTTCTTTTGTACGGCCAGCCATTCGTCCAGGACACTTTGCAGAGTCTTGAGCGCCGTTTCCATCTTCTCAACCTCGCCACGAATGCCGCCGACATAGCGCGAAGCAAGAATAGTGCCAATAGTCATCATACTCTCATCCAGCATTGCCTGAACATCGTCCACGCCGGTGAGGATGTACACATCCTTCTGTTCCTTGAAGTTGGCCAATTGAAACTCTGCCTCTGCCCACGAGGCCTTGACCTTGCTCAGCATCTCTTCCAGCACCGATTCTTGTGTGGCCTCGGTCGAGATGCGCTGGATATCGTCTTTAAACTGCATGATGTTCTTTTGCATGAGGGCACCCAATGTGAAAGGCTGAGTCCAAGTCTCTGGGTCGCGCTCAAATTTGAAGCCCACCAGCCCTTCCAACTTCTCCCAGTGCCGTTCGAGCAGATTCTGATTCTTGAGATCACCGCACGCTGGTACCAGATTTTTCCAAACAGTCGCATGCTCCTTGAGTTTGGAGACCAATGAGTTTGGTTTCAGCTCACGTTCCGCGCGTCCTGCAATCTTGTACCACTTTATGCACTGCGCATCCCACTCTTTCAACGGCATTTCCATGACGAGGCACTCCTTCCACGTATCAGTGATAGAAAACATATCACGGCGAGCCTCCCACATGCTCAATTTCAGATTGACATCTGAAGAAATTTCCTCCAATTCGGGGTACCTTTCAAGCTGCTGCCCAAAAACAGCCTGCAAAAGAGAGGTGCAAAGCAAGTCAGAGGTACTGTAATAGACAAAAGGAGGTATTATAGACAAAATATGGCCCTATACTTTGTTTTTTTTGGATGTGTTGGGCGCGCGGCAGCTGCACGCTCCGCCACCGCGTGCCCCGGGGCAGGTCCAAACCCTAATATGGGTATTGTGTCCACTTATAATGAGTATTGCATCCGTTTGATATGTAGTGTATTGACAATAATAGGTAGTGTATCTCCGATACACCTTCTCTGCTGCAAGTCAAGTGCAGAGTCTCCAAAATAGTGAAACCCCATATAAAATCAAAAGACAAGACTAAACACAGAGCGAAAGAGTGTCCAACCCATTTTACCCCCGTTTGTCCTGTTTGCCCCGTTTGCTCAGTTTTGATCCCTGTCAGCAGCCAGCAAGTTTAAACCTGCTGACAGGGTGGAAAACCCCACCCACCCTGGAACCACTTGTAGCAACTCTTTTTTTTCACAACAGCAGGTTCACTTGTGTGGGGGTTCCGCTCTGTGAAAGATTCGCGTACCTGAAACTTGGCATTGGCTTTTGCTTTGTTCTCAAGCTCTGTCACGTCGGCCTTGAGCCCTTCGACAATGGACAAAATGGGATCGATGAATTCCACATCCTCCAGCAATCGCTCGTCCTGACTGGCAGTTTTCATACCTGTCACAGACTCATGGAAGATTTTAATGTCCTCTTCCAGCCTTGTGCCCCATTTGCCCATCTCCTCCTCTTTGGTCGAATCCAGCAGTTCGAGGATATTCTTCATCTGCTGATACTCTGGTACCAGCATCTGGTATGCTGCACGGTCCATGCTGTTGACTTTGACATTGTGCGAGTCCATCAGTGCATAGTGTGCCTGCGCAAAATTTCAGGCATGTCAGTAGGAATCACTCACACTCAACAACAACGGCAATGACATGGTGACGATGCAGTGTGTGACTGGATTTTCTCGAGCAGTACCTGCAGCTCATTAAAATCTGTTTCAAACTGATCCTTGCCCTCATTAATTTCGGTAATGTAGTCAAGAATGGCCACGAACTCAGACACCTCTGTAGGCTTGTGGTTGAGTTTAGAATTGGCATAGCCGACTTCGTCCAGCAACTTCTTCTGCTTGATGATCGCGAGCTGCGGGAGCAGGACTTCGAGCTTCTCCAGGCATGCTGCCGGTGACGGCGCGATCATCTCCTTGAGACGTTGTGCATTGACTTCGATAATACCACAATCTTTGACGTCATAAATGTCCTTGATGTTGGCAGCCTGCCTGCTATAAGTATCCAGCTGTTTCGCAAAATCATCCAGCACCAGTTCGCCCTTTTCAGCTTTCTCCCACATGTCCGCCGCATCGAGCTGTTCGTTTTCGATAACCATATCCCTGTAAGGCTCAAAAGTCTGGAGGTATTCGTTGCACGTTGAGAAGGCATCGTTGATAGCATCCTTTAGCCCCAACACCAGCGACATGTAATGTTCGTCATTGGTGATAATGTCGGAAACAGTTGCAGCTTCGTTCGCGTCAGACTCCGAGTCATAAAGCTCTGTGTACTGCTCAAGGTCCTCATGGTTAAGGAGGCGGATGTTTTCGTTGCCAGTGACTGTGTCCACAAAACCGCCGACAATGCTCTCGAGTTCGTTCTCAAAATCTGCTGCAGCAGGAACAAACGTGAGATCGCCAAGCACCAGCATCACCTCTGTGACAAAAATGGTTTTACGCTTAGGTTTTTCCTCTTTCACTGGCTTCTTCTTTTTTGTCTTGTCGTCTTTGTCGGACTGTTCGGGCTCGGGAGCAGTGCCGTTCTTCAGGGCTAGCTCTATTTCGTCTTGCCTCTTCTTCTCCGCATCAGCCTCTCGCGATGCAGTGTACAGACTGTCGAGAAGTTCAGTCACTGACTCCACCACCATTTCATGTAACGTGCTAAAAATGATGTAGTCAGCCAAGCGCAGAAAGTAGAAAAGACGCTGTTGCACAACACGCTTGCTTGCCATGACAGTGTAGCGGAAACTGTCCGCCTGAGTCGACTGCTGTCCACCGTCTTTGCCATCTGCCGATTCCATAACATCGCTCTTTCCAAACAGGCCTTCTTCCAAAGATTCGAGCGTTTCCACACAGGCACCCCTTGCCACATCGATAACAGCCACCCAGAAATCCGAAAGCTGGCCGATAATGTTTGAGCGCTGTGCCTGCTGGCTATGGAAAAAGTTTTCCAAAGTGTACAAGATGCCGGGCTCGAAATTGAGGAGCTTGATCTTCTTCAAGTCCATGCACATCCCACGGATCTGCAGGAGCGCGTCCTGGAAAGATGGATTGAGACAGAACAGGTCTTTTTGAAGTACCTTTGAGCACTTTCGCATTTTGCCATATCGCACAGAATCCCTCCACACCTTATACGTTTTCCAGGTGCGGTACTGTCTGAACACTGGAATCTTGACAATCGCATTGAACAGATAATGCTCGCGTTTCCATTGCTCAAGCTCCGAGAATTCCGGCTTGCCGTTGATAAAGTGAGTCACGCCAAACGACGAGAGCGTAAAAAAGTTGGCCTCGTCGATGTCGGCATGCGACACTATCTCCAAGTGGTATGGATTTATGGGCATAGTTTCGTCTACACGATAAGGACGCAGGTACACAAATTCTGTGCTGTCGGGGTCCTGGCGCAATCGCTGCAGCGCTTTTAGCGGATTCCGCGCATCTGACAACCCAACGGAATTGTTTGCTACAAGACTGTTCTCTTGGTCACCATTCTTCTCGATTTCCATTCACTTCACTTGCTTTTTAGCCTGTACAGGCATGGAATTCATGCCGTAATCGTTTCCAGGATTGTGATGCTTTGGCGTGGGCGTAGATTTTTGCATCGCAGCAGGAAGGAGCGTCCGCTGTCCCCCTGGTTCCTGGCCATTATTCCCTTGCAGAGAATTCCCTGCCGTGCCGAAATGCCTCGCCCTCTTGAAACCCCCTTGAAGGGTCGACCCCCCATTCGAGAGAGACGACCGTGGGTTTCCTGCTGACAGGATGAGATTGCCTGCGAGTGATGACTTCATTACACTATCATCGTGCTCCAGGGCAGCCAGGTCGACGCGTTTGGGCTGGTGGCCTTTGCCGTTTGTCCTCATGGACGACTGAGGAAACCCGTTTGACATCCTGCCCACCACACCAGCACGTAAGGTGTGTTAGATCAGTTGGTCCACTCGGAAAATCTGCTGGTTCACGTTCGGCCAGCTCCCGGCTGGCATTGCTCACATGGGAGGGATGAGCACAAAACTGGAGGATGTGAAGACGAAAATGAAAACGCAAAAAAACACCTGGGGCGGCCGCACCGCCTGGCCCGCGGCGGGCGCCTGCTGCGAGCCGACTGTCCCTGCTGCTGATGTTCTTCTTGGTTCTCTCGTTGAACCTCTCGCCCTTGAACCGTTAATAAACAGATTTTGATTTAAGGGCAAGAATCCCTTAAAGGCATGCATCCATATAATTTTTTGGCAAATCTGAAAATGCTTCACCCAAAGATTGAAAGATGTTGGTCTTATCAAATCTTTTGGTGGTCGTGATCTCCGCTGCCACCGCTGCTGCCTTCACCACGCCAGCGCAGGTGGCATATATGACATACCATGCACTGTGGGGTATCGTCTTGTCGTGTTGCCCCGCGTTCAAACGTGTCTGCAAGGTGCTCCTCCTTGCTACGAAGCCTCTTCCTGCTCTCGATTGACACTTTTTGTCTGTCTTCCCTGTGGCATACAGCCCAAGTTGCGGTGCGGTCATCGTCATGCGCTCTGCAGCTCACCAGGCCCGATGCCGTGAGAGAAATGTGCCTCTGCTGTCCTTGCTTCTGCATACTTGCTGCAACACACACTTCAAGTGATCTGCATACAGAAGAGAGCACAAGGGATACGATCTTCCAGAAAACATGTGAATTGTTTGCAAATTTGTGCGTATCAGTGTCCTCTGTGTGCATCTGTTTGCTTGTCGGGCGTGTTGTGCTCGTGTGGGTATTGACGAATCCCCGGACCAAAAACAGTTCGGACGGAGTCATCGGGCCCTCGCCACGGTAAATATTTATTCCAACCTCTCGATCGTTCGCATGTGTGTTCCACGTCTGCATACTTTTCGTGTACTATTCTCTTTCTTAATTGTATTTGTATCGTTGTTGCATCATTATGTATTCATGTTTGTATACGTGCACTGCATGTACGTGCATGGGGCACATGGCCTGTGTATCTCATGCATATATTTTCCACTATGCAGCCGTGCGGCAGAGAAGGCTTTTGCATCCAAAATCCGAGCAACAGAACAAGACTACAACGGGAAAATTGCTGATCTGACCGGGCGAGTACGACCAGAGGTTGCAATCACGCATGCACGCTCATGTACAAAATCACGTACACACACATGTGTTCAACAAACCGCGTGTATGTTAGCACACGCACGCACCGACCCACTTTTTTTCGCCTCCACCCGCTTTGTACTTCGAGCAGATACATGAGGGATGCAAGCGGATAATATTTGCAAATATACTTCCGCTTGCACACACGCACATGCCCACGCACGCACTCGGCAGGTTTTGGAGGCAGCCTCAGATTGGGCTACCATGTGCGCTGCAGTGTGTGTCAGTGGCGGCGCTGCCTCTGACTTCTCAAGAAACGGTGGTTATCCAGCAAGGTAAGTGGTTTTTCTTTTTCGTTCATATGTGTAAGTTTCCTTTTTTTCCCTTTCGCATGTGGGTTTCTTGTTTCTTCACGTTCCTTGATTTGTGTGCTGTTTGCAGACGTGTTCTTAGGCATGTCCGTCTTGCGATCATGTTAACTCTCAGAGAATGATTTCCTGATTCAACTTGACGTGGCAAGATGACTGTTATTTCGGAACATATGTTTATGTATACACGTACATATGCCTGACTGAATGTATTTATATATATACACATAAATATATAAATATGTATACATATACATATATATATATATATGTAAATATATATATATATATATACATAT
>Ga0105055_10001895_pt1 | contig 33378 bp, 27 predicted proteins | sample BON03_FD_78090 | JGI IMG/M metagenome (GOLD analysis project Ga0105055, IMG submission 78090) | Freshwater microbial communities from Lake Bonney liftoff mats and glacier meltwater in Antarctica - BON-03 | ecosystem: Environmental > Aquatic > Freshwater > Ice > Glacier meltwater | place: Lake... | reverse complement strand
GACGGGCAGCGGGATCGCTATTACCTGGTGGAGGCGGCCGAGCGATTCGAGCCGGACCCGGCATTGAGCTGGGAGCAACTCCGCGACGAACGCCTTCACGAGTTGCGGTGGTGGCACGTCGACGACATCGAACGCGCGACCGACGACGGCGTGTGGTTCTCGCCGAGGGCGCTCGCACGGCACCTGCGGACGTTGATCACCGACGGACCATCCGCCGCCCCACTCGACACTGGCGTGTAACGCGCCGCCCTGAGTTGCTCAGCTGGTGGTGTTGACGATCAGCACGTCGCACTCGGCGTTCTTCACCACTTCTCCCGCAATCGAGCCCAGGACACGAGACGCACCTTGGACTCGACGGTTTCCGACGACGATGGTGCGTGCACGGAGGCGATGCGCCTCCTCACAGAGCATGACGGCGGGGCTTCCGACTCCCACGACGTGCGTCACCTGGTCGTGATCGAGCTCGAGCGCGGCATCCTGCAGGAACTGTTCGGCCTCGCTCCGCCAGTCGGCGTAAAACTCATCGCCGCGAACCTTCAGCTCGACCGCCTTCGACTTGTCGGCACACATCACGAGGTGCAGGTTGACGCCGAGCGCACACGCCATTTCGGCGGCGGAGGCGACGGCACGCGCTGCGGTCGAGGAGCGGTTGATCCCCACCACGATGTCGTTCCTTGCGTCGTGCCTCTCGGTCGAGATCACCTGCGATCTGTCTTTGTTCTTGCCATCATGTCACGCCAGGTCAAATCTGTGTCCTGCTCATCGACGGGGCGACGGCTGAGCGGGCCCGGACGCGCGGGCCCGCTCGAGCGTGCCGCGGACGATCCGCGCGTCCGCGTCGTCTGGGCCGTGAGATCTCGGGTCAGACCCCAGAGCTGACGGTCAGAGGCGGGTGTGGTGGCTGGTACGGATCAGACAGGTCTGCTGAGCGAGACCGAGGAGGCGACCATCCTGGCTCCACAGCTCGAGTGAGCCGTGGCCGACGCCACGGTGGAAACCCTCGGGGTGGATGTCGAGCAGCACCCACTCGGACGGTTCGGGATCGATGATCCGCACCGTGTTGTCGAGACTCGTTCCGCCGGGCATCACTCCGAGCGCCGCGCAGACTGCGAGCGGGATGATGTCCGCGACGAACCCCTGGGTGCCAGCGCTGCCGATCTCGTGGTCGGGAATCCGACACCACAGACGCAGCGGGCCGGTCTGTGGGTTGTCGATTGCTTGCAGTGCAAACGTTCCGGCGGCGAGCCGTCGCTCCAGATGATCGAAGAACGTTCCGGCCAAGGCAGCTGCGAACGGTTCGGACATCGGCGGACACTCGTCGGGTGGCGACACGTCAGGCATCCGGAGGAAGCTCGCACCGTCGCCGCTCGGCCGGTCCGTGTGTGCGGCCAGCGAGGTGAACACCGGCCGCGTGTCGCCATCGGTGTTGGTGACGGAACCGAACACCTGCGACTGCGTGGTCGCCTTGCCGTGCGCCGGGAGAACGACGTGGAGATCGACGACGTCATCCGGCACCGGCGTACCGATGAACTGGGTGGTGATCCACTGGAGGGGACGGCCGGACGTGCGTTCAGCCGCTTCGATCGACGCCGCAATGCCCGAGCCCCCGTAGAGAAACCCGAACGGTGTGCAGAGCGCCTTGGTCGCGGCCAGTCGGAACCGCGCAGGGTCATCAGTCGGCTGGAGGTCGAGCAGATCGAACGTCGGGAGCACGCCGAGACGATCACAGAGCAGAGCCGACGGCGCCAAACCGGACTACCCAGGTGTCGATCACGTCCGATGGGACCGACCGAGATGCGCGGTGCCAATTTGCAGCAACGGTCGTCGGCCCGATCCCCGCAACCGTGACTCCCGGGTACGCATGGGTGGGCGTGTCGGCGCACGAGACAGACGCGACAATGCACTCGGAGGAATCGCACTGCCCGAACACTCGGTCGCAACGGCGTCCAACGCAACGGGGACCGGAGGCCGTCTCTGCCGTGCCTCGATCCGCCACGACCGGCCGAACAGGAGGCGCGTAGGGTCGGCTGCATGCGCATCACCGACTGCACGACGTTCGTCATCGGAAACCCGCCACCGCATTTCGGCGGGCGGTACTTCATCGTGGTGAGACTCACGACCGACACCGGCGTCGTCGGCTACGGCGAGATCTACGTGGCGACGTTCGGCCCGCACACGGTTGCAGCGATGGTCGCCGACATCGCCGACCGTCTGGTGATCGACGCCGACCCCAACCGGATCGAGCTGCTGTGGCGGCGGATGTACTCCTCCGGCTACACGCTGCGCCCCGATCCGACGCTGGTGGGGATCATGAGCGGGGTCGAGATGGCCTGCTGGGACATCGTCGGCAAGGACGCCGGCAAGCCGATCGCCGACCTGCTCGGCGGGCGGGTCCACGATCGGGTGCGCACCTACACCTATCTGTATCCCGCCGACGGGCGACCCGACGTGTACACCGATCCGGAACAGGCCGCCGAGCAGGCGGTGTTCGAGGTCGAGCGTGGGTTCACCGCGGTGAAGTTCGACCCTGCCGGGCCGTACACCGCGTTCGACGGGCACCAGCCGAGCCTCGACGACATCGAACGGTCGGTGGCGATCACCGCTGCCATCCGTGAGGCGGTCGGGCCGAGGGCCGACCTGCTGTTCGGCACCCACGGCCAGTTCACCGCGGCAGGGGCGATCCGACTCGCTCAGCGGCTGGAGGCGTTCGATCCACTGTGGTTCGAGGAGCCGACGCAGCCCGATCAGCCCGAGGAGATGGCCCGGGTGGTGCGCCAGACGTCGATCCCGATCGCGACCGGTGAGCGGTTGACGACGATCTCCGAGTTCGCGACGCTGGCGCGGCATCAGGCGGCAGCGATCTGGCAGCCGAACCTCGGGCGGTGTGGCGGGATCCTCGCCGGCAAGAAGATCGCTGCGATCGCCGAGTCGGCGGGGTGCCAGATCGCACCGCACCTGTACTCGGGCCCGATTCTCGGGGCAGCGAACATCCAGCTCGCGGCAACACTGCCGAACCTGCTGATCGTCGAGGGCATCCAGGACTGGTCGGGCTTCCACGCCGATCTCCTGATGCGCCCGGTGGAATGGGAAGACGGCTACGTGATCCCGTCACGCGAGCCTGGTCTCGGCGTCGAACTGAACGAAGCGGTCGCCCTCGCGAACCCCTACCCCACGAACGGCGACCTCCACCTGAGCATGGTCGACACCCCCGTACGCTGAATCTCGATTGGGGTCTGACCCCAATCGAGATTCAGCGGAAGTCGCGGGACTTGACGGCGGCGGGCACGGGGAGGGGGGCGAGGTGGTCGGCGACGATGTTGACGACGCCTTCCGAGCGTTCGAGGCGGCCACGGATGAGCATGGCCGGAGCTTCCCGAGCGACCTTGCGGAACCTGGCCCAGCAGCCCTTGGAGATCACCACGTTGATCAGGCCGGTCTCGTCTTCGAGGTTCAGGAACGTGACACCCTGCGCGGTCATCGGCCGCTGACGGTGGGTGACCACACCGGCCACCCGAACGATCGAGCCCGGTTCGGGGTCCCACAGCTGCGTCGACGTCAAGACACCGAGCTTGCTCAGTTGCTCCCGTACGAAGATCGTCGGGTGTCCGTCGGGCGACACCCCGGTGGCCCACAGGTCGGCAACAGCTTCCTCGACCGGCGTCATGCCAGGCAGCCTCGGCGCCGAGTCGCCGGTGACCATGCCCGGCAGGCGGCCGGGGCGCGACTGTGCGGTTGCTCCGACGGTCCACAGCGCCATGCGTCGATCGAGACCGAAGCACTCGCCGAACAGTCCGCCGGTGGCCATTGCCTCCAACTGCACGAGCGTGAGCGACGGCACCCGCCGCACGAGGTCTTCGGTGTCGGTGAACAACCCGCCGGCCTTGCGCACGGCTTCGATCTCGTCGGCCAGCTCCGAGCCGATGCCGCGCACCGACCCGATCCCCAGCCGCACGGCAACGCCGTTCTCGGATTCGGGGCACGGCTCCAACGTGGCTGCTGCCAGCGACGAGTTGACGTCGGGCGTGTGCACCACCACACCGTGGCGGCGGGCGTCGCGCACCAGCGTGTGCGGCGACCAGAATCCCATCGGCTGCGCGTTCAACAGCGCCGCGCAGAACGCGGCGGGTTCGTGGTACTTGATCCACGACGACGAATACACGAGGTAGGCAAAGCTCACCGAGTGCGACTCGGGGAAGCCGTAGTTGGCGAACGCCTTCATCTTCATGAACAGCTCGTCAGCGATGTCGCCGACGATCCCCCGCTCGGCCATCCCCTCGTACAGCCGCTCCTTCAGGCGTTCCATCCGCCGCGCCGAGCGCTTCGAGCCCATTGCCTGGCGCAGTTCGTCGGACTCGGCCGGGCTGAACCCGGCGACGTCGATCGCCATCTGCATCAGCTGCTCCTGGAACAGCGGGATGCCGAGCGTCTTGCCGAGCGAGTTCTCCAACAGCGGATGCAGGTACGTGATCGGTTCGAGGCCGTTGCGGCGCCGGATGTACGGATGCACCGATCCGCCCTGGATCGGCCCGGGCCGGATCAAGGCCACCTCGACCACCAGGTCGTAGAACCGGCGCGGCTTGAGCCGCGGCAGCGTCGCCATCTGCGCCCGAGACTCGATCTGGAACACGCCGACGGTGTCGGCCCGGCACAACATCCCGTACACGTCGTCGTCCTGCGGGATGGTCGCGAGGTCGATCTCGTAGCCGCGGTGCTCGCGCACCAGATCGACCGCGTAGTGCAACGCGGAGAGCATGCCGAGCCCGAGCAGGTCGAACTTCACGAGGCCGGTGCGGGCGCAGTCGTCCTTGTCCCATTGCAGCACCGAACGCTTGTCCATGCGCCCCCACTCGACCGGGCACACCTCGATCACCGGCCGATCGCAGATCACCATGCCGCCCGAATGGATGCCGAGATGACGGGGCGCGTCCTCGACCTCCAGTGCCAACTCCAGCACCGGTTCGGGGATCGTGCAGTCGGGCTGCGCCGCAGTGGACGCCACGCCGCCCCAACCGTCGACCTGCTTCGACCACGCGTCCTGCTGGCCCGGTTCGTAGCCGAGCGCCTTGGCCATGTCGCGCACCGCCGACCGCGCCCGATACGTGATCACGTTCGCGACCTGCGCGGTGTGGTGGCGCCCGTAGCGCTCGTACACGTACTGGATCACTTCCTCCCTTCTGCCACTTTCTATGTCGACGTCGATGTCGGGCGGGCCGTCACGCTCGGGCGACAGGAACCGCTCGAACAGCAACCCGAGCGACACCGCATCGGCCGCGGTGACGCCGATCGCGTAACAGACCGCCGAATTCGCGGCGCTCCCGCGGCCCTGGCAGTAGATGTCGGCCCGGCGGCAGAACTCGACGATGTCCCACACGATCAGGAAGTACCCGGCGAAGTCGAGTTGCTCGACCAACGCCAGTTCGTGGTCGATCGTCTTCCACGCCCGAGCCCGCAGCGACAGGTCTTCCGCATGCACCGGCCGCTCGCCGTAGCGACGGCGGGCACCGGCTTCGGTCACCTGGCGCAGATACTGCATCTCGGCCATCGGCCGACCATCGGGTCCGGCGGGACATGGGAACGGTGGCAGCTTCGGCGCCACCAACGACAGGTCGAACGCCGCCGCCCGACCGATCTCGGCGGCCCGCTCGACCACGCCCGGATACCGCCGGAACCGACGGGCCTGCTCGGCGCCCGAACGCAGATGTGCGCCAGCCGCGGCGGGCAGCCACGGATCGATCTGATCGAGGCTGCGCCGGGCGCGAACCGCCGCCAGCGCCGTGGCCAACCGGCGCTGTGACGGGATGGCGTAGTGGACATTGTTGGTCGCCACACACTCGACGCGCTCACGATGGGCGAGTTCGGCCAGCGCGTCGTTGCGGGCCGAGTCGAGCGGATCACCGTGATCCCACAACTCGACGAGCACCCGGTCACGCCCGAATGCGTCGACGAGTCGGAGCAGTTCACGCCGCGCCGCCGACGGACCGTCGTTCACCAGCGCAGCAGGGACTGCTCCTTTGCGGCAGCCGGTGAGCACCCAGACATGCCCGGCGGTGATGTCGGCGAGGTCACCGAACGCGAACTGCGGTGCACCCTTCTCCCCTGCCAGGTGCCCGGTGCTCAGCGTCCGCGACAGCCGGGCGTAGCCGCCCGGTCCGTCGGCGAGCACGACGAGATGGGTGCCCGACGGGTCGGGGGCGTGGGAGTCGGGCACCATGCCCGTGGCGACCTGGGTGAGCGTGTCGGCCTCCGACCGGGCCACGCGACCCTCGTTCGGCAGCCCATCGTTCGGCAGCCCATCGTTCGGCAGCCCATCGTTCGGCAGCAAAGTGATCTCGGTGCCGAACACGGTCGCCAACCCCACCGCCTTGGCAGCCTCGGCGAAACGGACCACCCCGTAGAAGCCGTCGTGGTCGGTGATCGCCAACGCCTCGAGCCCGAGCCGGGCAGCTTCGGTGGCCAGCTCCTCGGGATGCGACGCGCCGTCGAGGAACGAGAAGTTCGAGTGGCAGTGCAGCTCGGCGTACGCCACGGTGCCGGCAGCTGCCCGTTCGAGTGCCGCCGGTGCCTCGAACGGCTGACGCTTACGGCTCCAGGCCGGGCCGTCACCGCCCGAGTTCCACGAAGGACTTCCCGGCGCGCGCCCGTCACGACCTGGCGTGCCCGACAGGGTCTTCTCCAGTTCGCTCCATGACCAGGACGGGTTATCGAACCCCACTCCGCCCAGTATCGAACACCTGTTCGCTCATCGCAAATCGAGGGCCACCAGGATGCCGCGGAGGCCGGGGTCGGCGCGGTCGATGGCTGCATCCCAGTCGAACCAGCCGATCAGCTGACTCTCGCCTTCGGGCGGGTTCGGATCGGCGTCACCGCCGTCGATCAGATAGCGCAGGTCGAGATGCGTGTGCCCGCGACCACCCTCGTGGACGTCGACGTGGATCAACTCCGGCACCCCATCGGCGTCGATCGGCCCGGCAAACGACACGTCGAGGCCGGTCTCTTCGCGGCTCTCACGCAACGCCGCGTCCCACGGGGTCTCATCCGGGTCGATGTGCCCACCGGGTTGCAGCCAGATGCCGAGCCGTTTGTGTTCGAGCAGCACGACACCCCGCTGACCGACGACGATGCCCGAGCCGGTCACGTGGATCGGGTCGGATTCCTGGTCGAGCGGCGCCGACAGCGCATCGAAGTGAGCGAGGAACCGTTCGACCGACACCGCCTCGCGTTCGTCGACCGGCCGGCGAGCAGCCACGTCGGCCCGAACCCGCTGATGGAGCTGATCGTCGTGCATCCCCCAGATGTAGCAGGCGCCGTCTTGACTCGGAGCAAATCACATCGGTGTGATTTCTCACTATTTCTTCTTGAGTTCGTCAGGTTCGTGCCGATACCTCATCCAGGCACACGACAACACAACACCCCACTGCGGCGGAAACTGGCGGACTACTCATCATGGACAACGACATCAACATCGCACCTCGCATCCTGATCGCCGTGGACGACCCGGATCTGCGTCGGATCAGCGTCGCCGGGCTCCGCTCGGCCGGATTCAGTGTGAGCGCGCCAACCGACGGCGACGCGGCGATCATGCTCGCCGAGTCGTTCTCGCCCGACGTGTTGATCGTGTGTTCCCACCTGCGAGCCCCCGATGGCCGCCCGCTCCACGAACGTCTCCGTGATTCGAGCGAGCAGTACCTGCTGTGCATCACCGACGAAGGCGCCCACCGCACCCGCGCCGCCATGTTGATCTCCGGCGCCGACGACGCCGTCTCGGTACCGGTGTCGCCAGAGGAACTCTCGGCACGCTGCCATGCGCTGCTGCGACGGCCGCGCCAACTCCAGGGCCGCTCCGACAACACCCTTGTCTCGGTGCTCACCCTCGGGCCGCTCACCATCGACCTCGGTCGCCGTGAAGTTCGTGTCGACGACGAAGAGGTCGCCACCACCCGCATCGAGTTCTCACTGCTCGAGCAGCTCTGTCGCCGCCCGACCGAGGTCTGCACACGCGAGGATCTGCTCGACGCCGTGTGGGGTCCGACCTGGGTGGGCGACAACCATGTCGTCGATGTCCACCTGTCGAACCTGCGTCGCAAGCTCGACAAGGCCGGCCCGCAGATCAAGGTGATCCACACCGTTCGTGGCGTCGGCTTCCGCCTGGCCAACGACGTGACCGATCAGCTCGAGATCTCGCATCCCTTCGGACTCGCCGCCGTTATCTGACCGTTGTCTGACCGGCGTCCGACCGGCGTCTGAGCTCGCATCAGTCGTAGCGGGCGCTGACCCACCAACGCTGGTGTTCGGCGACGACCAGGAAGCCGTCGTGGTCGTCGGTGACCACCTGGAACCTGGCGAGTCGACGCTGTTGCCCCGGCTCCCACCATCGCTCCTCGATCGGCCACGGCCCAGCCCAGGCGATGATCGGCCGTGGTCGTCCGCGCCGCCATCCCGTTGCGTCGTCGCCGGTCAGCAGCGCGAAGGTCGTCGGATGGCCCGACAGCACGCCACGAGCACTCACCCGCACCGCCACGCCGTGCTCGTCGAGCACGTCGGCGGGATGTGGGTCGACGAACACCGTGGCCGGCGACGGTGACGGCAGCGTTCCTGGCCACGGACCGGTGGGTCCGCTCCCGGTGCCGGCCGCCGAGACCGCACGCGCCCGCCGATCGAGATCGACCGTGGTGGCCGACACCCAGCGGTAGCGGTCGGCGGGAAGGCGCCCGCCGTGCCATACCGGAACGGTGACGGCGTCGTCGGACGTGAGCGTGGTCAGGCGGGCGATCGCCCGGGTGGCCTGCCGGTCGGCTTCTGACTGGCCACCCCACAACCCGAGCTGCGTGCCGTCGTCGGCGCGCACCTCGTCGGGCACCAGGCGCACCAGCACCACACCGCCGGTGAGTTCCTGCTCGCTCCCTTTCGGCAGGTCGACCCAGGCGTCGAGTTGCCAGCGCACCCGTTCGACCATCGCCGACGCCGAGAGTCCCGCCGACCGGTACCACGAGCGTTCGGAGCGTTCACCGTGCTCGGATTCGAGCATCACCACGAGCCGGGTGCACACGCGGCCGTCGGCACCGAGCGTGCCGGCCAACTCGTCGGCCAACTGCTTGGCGATGAAGACCACCGCACTCGACTGCGCCGCTGGATCGTCGAGAACATGGTCGAGACGACGCTCGGGCGACGGATCGGTGGTGCTCGTCGGGCGGATGTCGGCGCCCGAGGCCAGACGGTGGGCGTGCACGCCCGGATGACCGAACCGGCCGAGCACGTCGGCAACCGAGAGCGCGGCGAGATCACCGAGCCGACGCAATCCGAGCCGACCCAACAGTTCGACCAGTTCGGCGTCGCATTCGCCGAGCGTCTGCAACCAGCCGATGGGAAGATCGGCGCAGAACTGCGGCGAACCACCCGGCTCGACGATCGCCGGCCCGCCGCGACGCACCGCCAACCGCGCGGCCACACTCGACGCGAATCGGCCGTCGGCAACACCGATGCCCATTGCTGGAGACGCCCCCAGTGCGCCAATCGCCTCGGCCAGTCGTTCGGTGAGTGCCCGATCGCCTCCGAAGTACCGCGACGGCCCTCGTGCGAGCAGACTGATCCAGCCCGGCTCGATCACATCGAAGCGCGGGGACAACTCCGCGACGGCACGAACGACCGGTTCGAACTCGCGGGCGTCGCGGTCGGCGTCACGATCGACCAACGTGAGGTGCGGACAGCGGCGCTGGGCCTGTCGACGGCGCTGGCCGATCACCACACCATCGGCGGCGGCCGCTGCCGTGCGGGCGATCACACGGTTCGCCCCCATCACCGCGGCTGCCGTGTCGGCGTCGAAGCCTGCGGCGGTCACCGGCCAGTCGGGGAACCAGACCGACACGATGCGCGGCGGCTGGTCCGGCAACGACTGGTCCGGCGACGGGCGCGCAGGCGACGGGCCGGCAGGCACGGGAGACGACGAGCGGGGCACGGTGACTTCAGCCGGGCAGCGCGAGCCGGCAGCGGCGACCGGGCAGACGACGGCCGGATGCCTCGACGACGAGTTGACGCTGTTGCAGGTGGCCGTGGCCGTCGCCGAGGCCCACCCATTCGGTGATGTCGGCATCGAGGACGCCATCACACGACAGCGCACCGGGATCATCGAGCACCAACATGACGGCGCCGCGCTGGCGCAAACGGGTGGCGATCTTGCGCAGCACGGTCGGCGACACATCGGTGGGCACCCGTGTGATCAGGAGATCGAAGCCGTCAGCAGCCGCTGCGACGACGTCGGACCAACGGCCCGCACGGCCCGCTTCCCGATCAGCGCCGGTTCGCACGGCGACCACCCGTTCGAGCGCGATCCCGAACTCGCTGGCGGCATCGAGACCGATCGTGGGCACATCGATCGCTGCCAGCCACGACCCCGCGGCCACCGCCGGAGCGGCCAGCGCCAACGCCAGCGACGTGGCGGCCTGGCCGGAGCAGACGATGGTTCGCCCCCTGACCAACCCGCGTTCGGGGAAGAGTTCGGCGAACTCGTCGGCCACCGGCAGCGTGCGCTCGCCCGCCAGCGCCAGCGGTGCCACACGCTCGGCCAGCGACGCCAGTTCACGGGAGAGTCCGCCCGCTAATCCATCCGGGAGTTCGACAGCAAGAGCCATCGCGGCATGGTAGCGAACACATGTTCGCACTTCCACCAGATCATCGAACGGCGATGTCAGAGAGTGGCGGCGTCAGTGAGTAGCGGCGTCAGTGAGTAGCGGCGTGAGCGGCGAGCAACTCGTGCATCTGCTCGCTCCCTGCGGCCCGGGCATGAGCGCCGAGCGCCAACGCCTGATCGTCGTCGAGCACGGCATGTCCGCCGACGATCACCAACACATCCGGATCGACGTCACGGGCCGCTGCGCACGCATCGGCCAACGCCGGCAGATTGTCCGACGACATCGCCGACAACCCGACCGCCAACAGATCGTTGGTCTCACGGATCGCATGGGCGATCGACTCGCTCGGCATGTCGACACCGAAGTCGGACACCTCCCAGCCCCGCAGCCGCAACAGATCGCCGAGCATCGCCACCGGCAACGCATGGAACTCACCAGATGGCGCACCGAGCATCACGACCCCGCGTGATCGGCCGCGACGGGTGAATCGGGGTCCGATCCGCCCGACGATGCGCATCGCGATGCCGGTCGCCCGATGCTCGATCGAGATGTCGAGTTCTCCCGCTGCCCATCGCTCGCCGATGTGCACCATCGCCGGGGTCAACACGTCGAGGTAGATCTCGTCGAGTTCGGCACCCGACGCCATTGCCGCTTCGATCACACTCCAACAGCCCGGTGCATCACCAGCGATCAGGCGCGATTCGAGGCGCGCCGCCCACGGGGCCTTGCGGTTGCGTGGGCCACCCTTGCCCGACGGACCGGTCGTCGCTGCTGCCTCGGTCGCCTGCTGACGGAACCGATCGAGCGCCGACCGCTGCACCTGCCAGACGCCGCCCGACTTCGCTGCGTCCATGACACCCAAGCGCACGTAGCGGTACGCGGTCATGTAGTGGACGCCGAGTTCGTCGGCAGCTTCTTGCAGCGTGAGTACAGCGTCGGTCATGTGTGGTTCCCTGCCATCACTGGCAGTCCGACGCTAGAGCCAGTACACCCAGGCGCGCCCAACCCTGCTCGGCACGCAAGCAGATCCCGCGTCGCCGCGGACGGCATCAGCCCTGCTTGGCGTTCCAGCGCTCGCGGGCCAGGCGCCCACGGTCGAGCAGGTGCGACGGCACCCGCTTGGCGGCTTCTGACAGCTCGCCACCGCCGTTACCACCACTGCTGCTCCCGCCAGCCGCCTCGGGCTCGTCGGGCTGGAGATCTTCGAAGGACGGCGGCTCGATCCCCGGCTTCCAGTACTGGTACAGGTGGCGGACGATGTCGGAGAGGCCCCCGGAATCGTGGCCCTTCTCGAGATCGACGGTGATGATGTTGCCGTACACGTGGACGGCGTCGACCTGACCGGTGGCGAACATGCGGCGTGCGAGCTCGTCGGACGACGTGTTGCCCCATGCATCGGCGACCGACGCGAAGTGCTCGTGGCCCATTCCGGACAGACTGCGATTGATCTCGAAACGGACGACCCCGCGTGTCGAACTCGGCTTCTCGGTGACGGCGACCAACTGACCCATGAGGACCGAACGCTAGCGCCCAGACACCGCCGACGACCCCATCCGTATCGTCATCCACGGTCGTCGAGAGACTCGGCCGTCGCTTCCCCGCCGCCGGCCGCGGCTGCGAACTGCTCCGCCACCTGGAAGTGACCGAGTCGGACGCATGCATCGAAGTCGGCGACGTCGGGCAGTGGCAACGGCGGCGACGAGCTGAGCTGGCACGATCCGTCGCTCAGGCGTTGCAGTGGGTCAAGATTTCGTCTGCACGCAACCGCTCACACGACCCGTCATCGCAGCGCATCAGCCAGCACCGCGGGGAACTCGTCGGGTGTCGACGACAGCACGGTGGCACCGAGCGCCGCGAGCGCCGACGCGTGGTCGTGATCGTGGGCCGGGGTGCCCTCGTCGCTGAGGGCCAGCAACACGATGACCTTCACACCCGACTCGACGAGTTCACGGACGCGACCTCGCATCACCGCGGCGTTGCCGCCCTCGTAGAGATCGCTCACCAGGAACAACACGGTCTCGCGAGGCCGTTCGATGAGGCGCTGGCAGTACGTGAGAGCGTTGGCGATGTCGGTGCCACCACCGAGTTGCACACCGAACAGCACCTCGACCGGGTCGTGGAGGTACGCGGTGAGATCGGTGATGGCGGTGTCGAACGCCACGAACGACGTGCGCAACGCCGGCAGCTGGGCGAGCACGCCGCCGAACAGCGACGCGTACACCACGCTGTCGGCCATCGAACCCGACTGGTCGACGGCGATGATCACGTCGCGGGCGAGGCTGCGCTGGCGCCGCCCGTGGCCGACGAGCCGTTCGGGCACGATGGTGCGGTGCTCGGGGATCCAGTGGCGCAGATTGGCGGTGATCGTGGTGGGCCAGTCGATGTCACCCGGCCGGGGCCGGCGGGTGCGCGCCGATCGTGACAGAGCGCCACGAACGGCCTGGCGGGTGTGATCGGACAGTCGCCGTTCGAGGTCGGCGAGCACCTTGGCGATCACCTGACGGGCGGTGGCCCGGGTCTCGTCGGGAAGGTGGCGGTTGAGTTCGACGAGCAGTGTGACCAGGTGGATGTCGGGCTCGACGCTCTGCAACAGTTCCGGCTCCAGCAGGAGCTGACGCAGGTCGAGGCGCTCGACGGCGTCGCGCTGCAGGATCTGCACGACCGGCGTCGGGAAGTACCGGCGGATGTCGCCCAGCCAGCGCATCACCGACGGCTTCGACCGGCTCAACCCGCCGGCGCGGCCCGTGCCGCGAGTGCCCTGTTCGCCCCTGTCGTACAGCGCGCCGAGGGCGGCATCGATGCGGCGGTCGTCGCCGCGCAGCCCGGCACCGGGCTGGCTCGGCTGGCTCGGTGGCGCGGCCGCGGTGCCGCTACCGGGCGGTCCGTCACCGTCGGGATCGGCCCCGGCTTCCTGATTGCCCTGATCGGCCTGATCGTCGCGGGCTGCCCGGCTGTCGGCTTCGGTCCACACGTCGTCGACGGCGGAACCCAACAGGAGACGCCATCGACGACGACGCTCGGATTCCGATACGGTCGGCGTGGTCACATGCGCGCTCACGAGACGCCCACTCCGAGCATGTGTCGCACGGTGGTGAGTGCCGCGGCGGCTCGCTCCGGGTCGACATCGGCGCCGAAACCGTTGGTGCGTTCCGCGCCGACACCCATCAGCAACATCATCAGCTGTCGCCGCTCGGCGGCCTCGAAGGCTCCGAACGTCCGGCGCAGCAGGGCGATGACAGCGTCGAACGCTTCGGGCCGCAGCGACGACACCCAGCCGTCGAGTACGGCGAGCAGGTCGGCGTCGTGGATCAGCACCGACCCCGAACCGGCCAGGAAGCCCTCGACGAAGGCGGCACCAGTGGCGGGTGGCGTGCCAGCGGACAATGCCTGCGACAGCCGACGTTGCACGGCATCGATCGACCAGACCCCGGCGTCGTGGAGCAGCCGAGTGGCGCGGCCTTGCACCAGCCCGTGTCCGGTGCCGGTCGACAACTCGACCAGCGCGATGGGCAGGCCGTGTCGGCGGGCCGGATGGTCGAGCACGGCGAGGGCTCCCTGGAGCCCGGCGAGGCGTTCGACCATCAGTGCCGCAGCGTCGTCGTCGAGCGAGTGCGCGGATGCCACGACGCCGGCGAGGATCCGAACCACGATGCCGTCGACGACGTCGCGCAGCGCCCCGGCGTCGGTCGAGCGGACGTCGCCGTAGCGCAGAGCCTCGGCCAGCGGCGGCAGCGCGTCGAGCAGACGGCCGACATCGGGATCGGTCGCAGCCCTGCTGGCGAGGCGCTGCACCGTGGGCTCGACCGCCCGCGGGAGATCGGCGAGGAGCGCCGAGGTGATGATGCCGACCAGTTCGACGATGCCCGACGAAGCGGCCGCTCGTTCGAGCAGCCGAGCGGTCGCTGCCGAGTCGAGCGTGGTGCCGTAGCCGGCGCGTTCGATGAGGCGAACCGAGAGTTCCGGATCCCAGCGCAGTTCCCAGGTTTCGCGGAACGTGCCCGACGAACCGCGCCCGTCGACCACCGATCCCCACGGCACACCGAGCGCCACGAGCCGATGCAGCAGGTGCGACTTGCGCAGCCCGGTCGGCGTGCGCAGGTCGATCTCGACCATGGTGGTCTCGGCGCGGGGCGCCAGGCGGGCCGACTTCTGCGCCTTGGTGACGTCGCGAGCGAGCGGCACCTGCGGCGCCGATTCGGGGACCGTGCCGAGCTGGTCACCGACCACCAGCTCCCGTCGCACGAGGTCGAGGCCGCCCATCACCGCGTCCGCGGCGTCGAGCACTTCGGCCAGACCCACCCGGGGTCGGCCGCGCATGGCCGCCAACGATTCGGCGAGTCGGGTGCCGGCGATCAGGTGGTCGGGCGAGGCGGCGCCGCCACGCTCGCGCACCAGTCGGGCAGCGTCGACGAAGAAGCGGGCGACACCGTCGCTACCGGGGTGATCGAACACGTGGCGATACCAACCGGGACTCTCGACGCCTGCGGCGTAACCCGAGCCCGCGGCGAGACGTCGATGCGTCCACGGCACCCAGGCCACCGCGGTCTTCGCCTTGGGCAGGCCGCGGAGGGTGGCGGTGTCGGTGGACGGTCCCGGCACCCCTGGTGCGTCGATGTCGAGTGCCGGCACGTGCCACGCTCCGCAGATCACGACGATCTCGGCGTGTCCGGCGCGGCGGGCGGCACGGATGCCCCGGCGCATGTGGGCTTCACGTTGAAGTTCGCGTCGGGTGGGCACGAACCCCTCGCGGGCGGCGGCCATCGCTTCGGCAACGGCATCGAAGGCGGGGGTACCGTCGCCGCGGTGTTCGATGACGTCCTCCCACCATCGTTCCGGATCGGGGTCGCCCGCCGCTGCGGCGAGTTCGCGCAGCGGGTCGGGTGGCGCGCTCTCGGCGACCAGCGACACGTCGTCGTCGCCGCCGATCGTGGCGAGGGTGACGGCCAACGGGAGGTCGATGGCGTGGACCTCGACGCCGTGTTCATTGGCCCAGCGGATGGCCTGCCATTCGGGGCTGAACGTGGCGAACGGGGCGAAGGCTGCGCGTCCGGGCTCGGCGGGCACGTACGTGAGCAGGGCGACCGGCGGCACGAGGCCGGGTTCGCCCACCCATCGCAGCGCAGCGACGACGTCGGCGGGGACTTCGACGAGCACGATGTCGGGTCGCAGGTCGTCGAGTGCCGTGAGCACCGAGCGGGCCGACCCGGGTCCGTGGTGGCGGATGCCGAGCAGGTGGACGCTCACGTGTCGAGGGCGCGGCAGGCGTCGTAGAAGTCGTCCCAGCCTGGACGTTCACGTACGACGGCTTCGAGGTATTCGCGCCAGGCAACGGCGTCGTGCACCGGGTCGCTGACCACGGCACCGATGATGCCGGCGGCGACGTCGGTGGATCGCAGTTCGCCGTCACCGAAGTGGGCGGCGAGGGCGAGCCCGTTGGTGACCACCGAGATCGCTTCGGCGGTGGAGAGCGTGCCGGTGGGGATCTTGACGCTGTTGCGTTCGTCTTCGGTGAGCCCTGAGCGCAGCTCGCGGAACACGGTGACGACGCGCCGGATCTCGTCCGCAGCAGCAGGCACGTCGGGCAGGGCGAGCGCGACGCCGAGTTCGCCGACACGGCGGCTGACGATGGCGATCTCTTCGTCGATGGTGGCCGGCAGCGGTAGCACCACGGTGTTGAAGCGGCGACGCAGCGCGCTGGAGAGTTCGTTGACGCCGCGGTCGCGGTTGTTGGCGGTGGCGATCACGTTGAAGCCACGGATCGCGGCGACCTCGGTGTCGAGTTCGGGGATCGGGAGCACCTTCTCGGACAGCACGGTGACCAGCGCGTCCTGCACTTCGGGTGGCATGCGGGTGAGTTCCTCGACGCGCACGATGGCGCCGCGTTGCATCCCCCGGTAGATCGGACCGGGTACGAGCGCCTCGGTGCTGGGCCCTTCGGCGAGCAGGCGGGCGTAGTTCCAGCCGTAGCGCAGGGTTTCCTCGGTGGTGCCGGCGGTTCCTTGCACGAGCAGCGTCGAGTCGCCGCTGATCGCTGCAGCGAGGTGTTCGCTCACCCAGGTCTTCGCGGTCCCGGGCACGCCGAGCAGCAGCAGCGCCCGGTCGGTGGCGAGCGTGGCGACGGCGATCTCGACGAGACGTTGCTGGCCGACGTACTTCGGCGAGATCACGGTGCCGTCCACCAGTTCACCGCCGAGCAGGTAGCGCACCACCGCCCACGGCGACAGCTTCCAGCCCGGTGGCCGCTCGCGGTCGTCGAGCGCCGCGAGCGCCGTCAGCTCGTGCGCGTACTGATCTTCGGCGTGCGGACGCAGCACGTCACCGGAGGGACCCGTTGCACTCATCGACGGTGACGCTACCGACCGACCGGCGACCCAACGGGATCTGTGCGGATCTGGTTGCGGATGTCTCAACCAGATCCGCACAGACAGGCGGACGTGACGTGCCAGGTGCTTTGCGAAGTCACCTACTGCGTACTGTTCGCCGTCCCGACCAACGATGCGGTCCCAACGGTCGAGCGCTACATGGCCCGACAAACCCACCGAGCCGCATCGACGACATCACACCGACTCGATCAGCATGTCAGAGCTCGTTGACCCGATCGACCGAGGGTGGGGCGACCGGGCTGAACGTCCCGAGGTAGTTGATGAACGCCAAGAGGTCGTTGCCACCGTCGAGTCGGGGGGCAGTAATGGTGGCGAACGTGTCGAAGTTGTCGCCGCCGTCGGCGAGGAAGCTGTTCGCCGTGACGTTGTAGGTCGCGGTCGGTTCCAGAGCGACACCGTTCAGCTGCACGTTGGTGACAGCAATCGACGTGCAGTTCCCCGCGGCGAAGGTCGTCGCGAGATCGAAGGTGAACGCTTCCGGCACGCCGAGGTGCTGGAACGGCCGGCTCGATCCGGGCGGTTGACACTGCTCTTCGAGCACCGACACGATCTGTGCGCGGTCATCGGCAACGTGACCAAGGCGTTGCCGAACGGTTGCACGACGAACGCTTCCCCGAAGGTCACGACGCCGTTGCCCTCCCCGGCCAACTCGTTGAACAGCAGGTCGGCGCGCAGACCACCGGCGTTCATGAAGGCGATGTCGGCGCCGTTCGACGATGTCGCCCAGAGTTGCGCGTCGGCGATGAGGTTGCCAATGGACGACTCCACCCCGCGATCGCTCCCGGATGGGGTTCCGCCGCGGAGGATGTCGGCGGTGACCGAGCCGACCGGCGTGGTCGCTGATGCGTCGACCAACGGCTGCCACTTGGCGATGATCGCGGTCTGCGCTGGGTCGGCAGTGAGTGCCGTCTGATCGACCACGTGGTTCATCGAGGTGCTGAGATCGCGCCGAACATCCCCGCTCTGCCGGTCGATGACCAAGCTGATCTCGGTGACCACACGGCCGAACGAGTAGGCGCTGGTGACGATGCGAGGCTGACCCGCGGGATCGTCGAGCACGCAGTTGTACGGAAGGTGCGTGTGCCCCGTGATGACGGCATCGATCTCCGCGTCGAGGGCGTCGTGGATCTCCACGATCGGCCCGGAGATCCCAACGCAGGCGTCGACATCACCTGGTGGGGGCGTCTGCGACCCGCCCTCGTGCAGCAGCACGATGATGGTTTCGACTCCTTGGGCCTTGAGGACGGGAACGAGTGCGTTGGCCGTCGTGGCCTCGTCGAGGAAGTTGTACCCGGCGATGCCGGCGGCTGCCACCAACTCGTCGGTCCCCTCGAGTGTCATACCGATGAATCCGACCTTGGCGTTCTCGACCTGCTCGATCCAGTACGGAGGGAGCGGCGTCTTGTTGCTGGCGGTCTCGACGACGTTCGCCGAGAGCCACTGGAAGTCAGCGCCGGGATAGGGCTCGCTCGGGAAGTAACACCCGTCGACCGGGTGGCAGCCCCCGTTCTGCATGCGGAGCAGTTCGGTGACCCCCTCGTCGAACTCATGGTTGCCGACGCTCGACACGTCGAGCTCGAGGGCATTCAACGTCTCGACCGACGGTTCGTCGTGGAACAACCCCGAGAAGGCAGGCGATCCGCCGATCAGGTCACCAGCAGCGACCGTGAGGCTGTGGGCCTTGCCGGTGCGCAGTTGGTTGAGCTTCGCCGAGAGGAACTCGGCACCACCGGCGGGCGCACCGTTGATGTTGCCGGGGGTGGTCGATTCGACGTGACCGTGGTAGTCGTTGATCCCCAGCAGCTGGAGAGGGAAGTTCGGACCCAGGTAGCCGACCACGTCGAGGATCACGTGTGTGCTCGCCGAGGCGAACACGCACAGTTCCCCGTCGGCGTTGAGCTGGACGACGAGTTCGTTGGCTCCGTTGACACCGGCGGTGTAGTTGAGTGACGACGCGTTCGGCGTCGGTGTGTTGCAACCGTCGACCGTGAAGAAGCCTGCCGCGTCCGGATCGACGGCCGCGACGTTGACGACTGCGGCGAAGGCGTCGGCGGGCACTGCGCCCCGTCCGGCGATCTGGATCGTCGTCGACGACCCGACAGCGAGCTTGCCGCCACCCTGGTTCTGGCCATCGAAGGTCGGTGAGCCGACACGCGTTTCAGCGAAGCGTTGCGGGTTCACGCTGATGAGGTCGGATCCCTCCAGCACGTACCCGACGACATCGACGATCAGGTCGACGTCATGCTGGGTGAAGATGCAGATGTTTCCAATAGCGTCGACCTGGGCGATCAGTTCGTTGGCGCGGTTGACGCCTGCGGTGTAGTTGAGTGACGACGTCGTCGGGTCACCGGGCAGACACGGGTCCACCGAGATGAAGCCGGTGTCGGTGGGACTGAGAGCTGCGACGTTGACGATCGCTGCGGAGATTCCCGCCGGAACTCCCGCTCGACCGGCGACCCGCACGGTTGTCGTCGAGCCCGGGGAGGTCCGTCCGAAACCTTCGAACCGCCCGTCCAACGTTGTGGCGCCGAGGCGGCTCTCGGCGAAGCGAGCGGGTGTCATGAGCTTGACGCTGTTGCCCGCCAGCACGTAGCCGACGACGTCGATGAGCACTTCAGTCTCGGAGAACGTGTACACGCACAACGATCCACTGGCCGAGAGGGCCGAGAAGACCTCGTTGGCGACGGCCACTCCCGTGCTGTAGTTCAGCGCCGATGCAGTGGGAGGTGCCGCAAGGCACGGGTGAACGGTTGCGAAGCCGACGCCGCCCGGGTCGACCACGGTGAGCTCGACGATCGCTCCCACCGCGGCCGCAGGAACCGCGCCGCGGCCAGCGATCTTCACCTCGTACGTGGCGCCTGCAGCGACTCGGCCGTCACCGGCGAAGTTGCCGTCGAACGTCGATCCGCCGATGCGCGTATCGGCGAACCGGCTGTTCGCGACCGTGGTCAACGACGGGGTCAGCCCCCCGAGCGCGGCTGGTTGCTGAGCTGGTGCTGGTTGCTGAGCTGATGCAGGGCCCCCTACTGGGGCCAGCATCACTACAGCGAGTCCGAGCGCCACAGCGAGGCTCGTCGTGCGTCGCCGCTGGGCGGCCTTGGTGTGTGGGCCTCGGAACATGTCGGATCCCCTTTCGGACACGCGTCGGTGCCGGTCGCTTCAAGCGGCGGTGCGGTGTCGAACGCGTCCGCCATCCCATCGCCCTCGCCCTCGCAAGCTGGCGAACGCTATCGCCGGCCACCAGAGGCTTTGTACCTCGACGTCAGGTTTTCGGCGACCGGTCCCCGGTGTTCGCACACACGCCGCCATCGTGCGTGTGTGCACATCGAGCCCGGCACTCCGATCCTCGATCGGATCCAGTGTCCTGCCTGCTCTGCTCGTGATGCCCGCCGAGGCGCTGTCGGGGCTGTCGGCTGTCAGGGGCGGCCGAGTTCGTCGAGCATGTGCTGGCGGGTGCGGGCGAGGTCGGCGAGTACCGACGCCAGCGGGAAGCCGATCGAACTGCCGTCGATCGCCTCCAGCGCAGTCGCCACCGCCCCGAGGGAGTCGGCGCGCATGCGGGCCACGAGGTTGATGAGCACGGCTCGGTGCGCGTGGACGAGTGTTCCCGAGTCGATCGCGCCAGCAAGTTGCCGGGCGACCTGATCGCCATCGGCGAACAGCAACGGTTCGAGATCCGGCGGGATCGGGAGCGATGGCAGCTCGGCGATGTCGTCGGCCGATGGATCGGGCTGCGTGCTTGCGGCGCCTCGGGCCGCCAACTCCGGCAGATGGCCGACGAGCCAACCGGCGAGTGGCCCGCACGCGAGCTCGGCGCGGGCGCGACGGATCTGATCGCTCCGATGACGGGTGAGCAACTCGGGCACGAGGTCGGGCGGCACCCGCCAGCCACTGGTGAGCAGCGTCAGCATCCACTCGTCCTCGAGCACGGGCCACGAAGAGATCACGTGGTTCCAACGGTCGGCCGCAGCCGGAACACAGCCCGGGCGATCGTCGGTGTCGGGACCGGCGATCGGAGATCGAGCCGGTCCCGGCAACACACCGGCACGGCGCACCGCCACCGTGGCTGCAACCTGCGCGAGCATGCGCTCCGACGGCGTGGAGCGCACCGTGTCGTCGACGACATCGGCAATCACAGCGGTCGCCTCCGGCGGGTTGCGACGATCGGTACCGAGCATCGCAACGGCGACCAACTCGTCCCACGATGCCCGCAGGTCGACGGCAGGCGCCGCGGTCTCCCTCATGCGGCACTCACGAAGTTGTCGTCGGCGCGGGGACCGATGTCGATCGACCGATCGTCGAGGTGGACGGTCAACGGCACCACACCATGTGGCGTCCACTCGCAGGTGACGTCGACGGGTTCACCGCCGGCAACGGCGAGCAGCGTCGCCAGCGGCCGACCGGCAGCGATCAATGGCAGCGTGCCACCGGCGTCGGCCAGCATGAACGTCGAGCCAGCGACGGCGATCGATGCGGTGGCGGTGAACGGCACCCGATCGAGCCACGGTTCGGCCGCGAGCAACATCCCGATCTCGCCACACGCCGACACGATGTCGGCCGCGGGCGGACGAGCCGGTTCGGCCGGCTCGTCGTGGCGGGCGCCGACCAACGCTCGCAGCGCCGGCCCGGGATAGCGGTGGAGGTCGGCGGCGACTGCGGTGCCGACCGTCAACGACGTGTCGAGGCTCTGGCGGTACGCGGCGAACGACAACACCAGCGCCCACCTCCCCGACGTCGCTCCACGCAACCAGTGGCGGCGCACCTCGATGCGGTCCTCACGGGTGTCGCTGCGGGCGGCCACGATCCAGGTGTCGGTGTCGGGGACGCCGGCGAGCACATCGGCCTGGCGCACCGACCAGCCGACCGTGGTGGCGACGGCGTCGGCGAGGGGCCCCGGCAACGAGCCGAGCCGTCGGCCGGCCTGGGCGAGGAGATGCAGCAACCCGAGTTCGGCCAGCACGTCGCTGTGCCAGTCGGGTGATGCACCCACGAGCCCGGCCAGGCGACGGATCCGGTTGGCGAGGCTGCCCGCCTGCGCGTCGACGAGGCGTGCTGCGAGTTCGTCCCACGTCGCATACTTCGCGAGCGCCGGGTCGGCGAGACCGGTACGCATCCGGTCGTCGAGCCACCGATCGAGTTCGGTGAGCCCGGCGTACATCCGCTCGACCCGCTCGTCGCGTGCCCGGTCGCGATCTGGCATCTCTCCGACAGGTTCAGGCGGAGTGTCCGTTGCCCCGCCGACGGGTGCCGCATCATTCGCCGGTGTCGTTTCAGTGGTCGAGGACCGGGGACTGGTGGTGTCCGACGACCTGCCCGTATCGGACACCTGGCGCTTGGCGAGCCATGCGGCGACCGGTGCTGGTTGCGTGGTCTCGGGGACGTCGCCCGCCGACCACAGCAGCAGCAGTGCGAGGGCGTGCTTGCACGGGTGGCGTCGGCTCGGGCAGGTACAGCGTGACGCGACGCCGACGTGGTCGACCATCGTGTCGTAGGGCTCGGCGCCACTCCCCCGGCACGACCCCCACACCGCACGATCGTCGGCGCCGAGACCGGCCCACTTCGCCACCGTGGTCAACGGCCTCGCCGCGCTCAGCGCGGCGGGTGTGGGTGCGATTGCTTCGACCTGCTCGGGTGACCAACGGGTCACGGGCAACCGGTCACGAGAATGACGTGCCGGTTGTTCCCGCGGACACCGACACCCCCACCGACACCGGAGTGCTCACCGATTCGGCGGCACCCTTGGCGTGGTAGCTCGACCGGGTGAGTGGGCTCGCTTCGACGTGGCCGATGCCGTAGGCCTCGCCGAGCTGCTTCCAGCCGACGAACTCGGCGGGGTCGGCGTAGCGGACGATCGGCAGGTGATGCGACGTCGGGCGCAGGTACTGGCCGATGGTGACGATGTCGACGCCGAGATCGGCGAGGTCGGCCAGCAGTCCGTCGATCTCGTCGTTCGTTTCGCCGAGGCCGACCATGAACCCGGTCTTGGTGGTGAGCCCTGCGGCCTTCGCTCGCGCGAGCACGCCCAGCGAGCGGGCGTACCCGGCCGACGGGCGGACGGCGCGCTGCAGGCGAGCGACGGTTTCGACGTTGTGGTTCAACACGTCGGGGCGTATGGCGAACAACAGATCGAGCGACGCGTCGTCGCCCTTCGCGTCGGAGATCAGCGTCTCGACACGGGCGCTGGGCCGACGCAGTCGGATCGCCTCGACGCAGGCGGCGATGTGGGCCATCCCCCCGTCGGCGAGATCGTCGCGCGCCACCATGGTGAGCACGGCATGGTCGAGACCCATCCGGTCGATCGCCTCGGCGACCCGCGTCGGCTCGTCAGCGGCCGGTGCCATCGGCTTGTTCGTGTCGACCAGGCAGAACCCGCACGCACGGGTGCAACGTTCGCCGAGCACCATGAACGTGGCCGTGCCGTCGGCCCAGCATTCGGACAGATTCGGACAGCCGGCGTCCTCGCACACCGTGACCAGATCGAGATCGCGCACGGTCTTCTTCAGCGCCATCACGTCGGCACCCAGGTCGACCTTGGGTCGCAGCCACTCGGGCTTACGGGTCTCGATCGACAGCCCCTCGGTGACACCGGCAGCCTCCAACCGGGCCGCTGCCCGTTCGGACACCAGCTTCACCTGCTGGCCCGGACCCTCGCCACGCGAGAACGCGGACAGATCGCGACCGTCGACCGAATGCTTCCAGGCGACGTCTTGACGTTCGATGGCACCATCGGCCCACCGCTGGGCAGCGAGGCGGGCGATCACGTCGGCGACCTCGCGCATCGACGCGTCGATGCCTTCCTCGGCGAGCGACGTGACCGGCTTGTCGCCGATGCCGCACGGCACGATGTGCTCGCGCAGATACGCCATGTCGGTGGTGACGTTGAGGGCGAAGCCGTGCATCGTGCGCCCGTGTGCGAGCCGCACCCCGATGGCACAGATCTTGCGCGGCACCACCGCCGGGTCGGGATGATCGACGTCGAGCCACACCCCGGCGAACCCGTCGAGACGGCCGGCGTTCGAGAGCCCGAGTTCGGCGAGGGCGTCGATGACCAGGCCTTCGACGTTGCACACGTGCGCCGACGCGCCGAGCCGGTCGACGTTCACGATCGGATACCCGACGAGCTGGCCGGGGCCGTGATAGGTGATGTCGCCACCGCGCTTCACTGCGACCAGTTCGGCACCGACGGCTGCTGGCTCGCAGCGCAGGTTGGTGGCCAGGTCGGTGCGCTTGCCGTGCGTGAACACATGCGGATGCTCCAGCAACAGCAGGTGCTGCCCGTCGCCGTGTTCGAACAGCGCGGTCTGCACCGCCAACGCCTCGCGATAGGGCACGCGGCCCAACCACCGGACACGCAGAGGATCGATCACGGCAAGCCCGAGCATCAGAGCTCGGTGGACCAGTCCTTGGTCTCGAGGATCTCCTTGACCCGGGCGAGGAACCGTGCGGCATACGCACCGTCGAACGCCCGATGGTCCCAGCTCATGGCGATGTTGCCGACCGGGTGGATCGCGATGGCCTCGCCACCGTCGGGGCCGGTGGTGACCACCGGCTTGCGCACGATGGCATCGGTGGAGATGATGCCGACCTGCGGCTGGTTGATGATCGGCATGGTGAGTACCGAACCGGCCGAGCCGTTGTTGCTGAGCGTGAACGTGCCACCCGAGATCTCGTCGGGGCTGAGCTTGCGGGTGCGGGCCCGGTTGGCCAGATCGGAGATCTCGGATGCGATGGCGGCGAGACGCTTGGTGTCGGCGTTGCGCACGACCGGGGCGAGCAGGCCCTCGTAATCGAGGTCGACGGCGATGCCGAGGTCGATGTAGTTGTGCACGATCAGGTCGCTGGCACCGACGCTGGCGTTGAGGTGTGGGAACTCGCGCAACCCGTCGATGACGGCCCGGGCGATGAACGGCAGGTACGTGAGGCTGAAGCCGTGGGTGACCTTCCAGTCGTCCTTCACCCTGAGGCGCACCACGTCGACGTTGGCGAAATCGACCTCGACCACACTGAACGCGTGCGGGCTGGTGGCCTTGCTCATCACCATGTGATCACCCGTGAGGCGACGGATCTTCGACAACTTCACGACGGTGTCACGCTCGCCTGCGGCGGCTGCGGCGGCTGCGGCGGCTGGAGCCGAGGCTGCGGGAGGAGCGGGAGCCGCTGCAGCCGGGGCTGGAGTCGGGGCTGGAGTCGGGGCGGTCGCCGGAGCAGCTGCGGCGGCTGGAGCAGCGGCTGCTGGGTCCTGACGGTTGGCGCCGGTGGCGTCGATGTGATCGAGCACGTCGTCGCGGGTGATGCGGCCGCCGGGGCCGGTGCCGGTGATGGTGTCGGGATCGAGGCCGTTGTCGTTGACCAGTCGGCGCACCACCGGCGACAGCAGACGGTTGTCACCGGCCTGCGCCGTCGTGGCGGCGGGAGCCTCGACGACTGGGGCTGCCGCAGCAGAAGCAGCTGGCGCCGGCGGTGCCGCGGCAGGAGCAGCTGGCGCCGGCGGTGCTGGCGGGGGCGGCGGGGTGGGCGTCGACTGATCGGGTTCCGGCGCGGCTGCGGGAGCGGGCGCTGGTTCCGGTGCTGCGGCAGCCTCGGGTGTCGCGGCAGCCTCGGGTGTCGCGGCTGGCGCTTCAGCGGGCGCAGCATCGGCGTCGCCGACGACCGCGATCACGGTGCCGACGTCGACCGTGTCGCCTTCTTGCACCCGGATCTCGGTGAGCACGCCGGACACCGGCGACGGCACCTCGGTGTCGACCTTGTCGGTGGACACCTCGAACAACGGCTCGTCGGCAGCGACGGTGTCACCCACGTTCTTGAACCATTGCGTGATCGTGCCTTCGGTGACGGTTTCACCGAGTTGCGGGAGCGTGACGTCTGCCATGGAATGTCTCTTCTCGTGTCGAAGTCGTTGCGGTCGTGTTGATCGGTCGGGTGTCTGTCTAGCCGTTGAAGTTGCGGCCCGTGAGCGACATCGCTGTTTCCCCGAACAGTTCCGACAGACTCGGGTGCGGCTGGAGGAACTCGGCGATCTCGTCCACGGAGGCTTCCCAGTTGACCGCGAGGTAACCGCCACTGAGCTGTTCCGTGACCCACGGGCCAACCATGTGGACGCCGAGCACCTGGCCGGCGGAGCCGTCGGGACGCTTCTTGGCGATGATCTTCACGAGGCCATCGGTCTCGCCGAGGATCATGGCCCGGCTGTTGAACTTGAACGGATGCTTGGCGACCACGACGTCGTGGCCCGCAGCGCGTGCCTGCTCTTCGTCGGGTCCGGCCCAGGCGACCTCGGGATGGCAGTAGATCGCCCACGGCACCCGGTCGTACATCACCGGCATCGGTGATTCACCGAGTACCTGCTTGACCACCAGGATCGCCTCGGCGTAGGCCACGTGGGCGAGCTGCGGTGTGGCGATGAGGTCGCCGACGGCGAACACGTCGGGCTCGCCGGTGCGGCAGTACTCGTCGACTTCGACGAATCCCCGACCGTCGACCACCACGCCGGTGCCGTCGAGACCGAGCTGATCGGAGAACGGGCGGCGGCCGACCGACACCACGACGGCATCGACTTCGACCGACTCGCCGTCGCCGAACGACACCGTGGTGCCGCCGAACGCGTTGGGGGTGTGGCCGTTGACCATCACGCCGGTGCGGATGGTGATCTTCTTCTTCTTGAACGACTTCTCGACCACCTTCGCGAGGTCGGCGTCGAGGCCGGGGAGGATCTTCGGGAGCCCTTCGAGGATGGTGACCTCGCTGCCGAGGTCAGCGAACGTGGAGGCGAATTCGCAGCCGATCGCGCCGCCGCCGATGACCACGACTCGCGCCGGCACGGTGGTGAGGTCGAGCACCTCGTCGCTGGTCATGATCGGACCACCGCGCTCGAAGTTGGGGATCAACCGCGGCACCGAGCCAGCGGCGAGCATCACGGCGTCGCCGGTGATCGTGGCGGCCGAACCATCGGCCATCGACACGCTCACGGTGCGATTCGCACCGAGTGCGCCGACGCCGTTGAACACCTCGACCTTGCGGCCCTTGCACATCGCGGCGATGCCCTTGACCAAACCGTCGACGATGCCCTGTTTGCGGGCCTGCACACGGGCGAAGTCGACCCTGGCCGTGCCGCCGGACTCGATGCCGAATTCGCTGGAATGGTCGACGTGGCGCTTCACGGCCGCCGTCTCGAGGAACGCCTTGGCCGGGATACATCCACGGTTGAGGCAGGTGCCGCCGAGGGCATCCTTCTCGACGAGGGCGACGTTCAGGCCCGCCGACGCTCCGTACAGGGCGGCGGAATAGCCGCCGGGTCCGCCACCGATCACCACGAGGTCGAAATGGTCACTCATCGACATTCACCGTAGCGTCCGATCGTCGCGTCGTCATCCGACGGGAACCGCTGCCGTGGTGTTTCGATCGTGGTGTTTCGATCGTGGTGTTTCGATCATGGTGTTTCGAGCACCCAGTTGCGCTGGTCGTCACCGCGACGGAGCACGAGTACCCGATTCGATCCGTCCGAGGCACTGACGTCGAACTCGATCCGACACCGTTGGTCGGCAACGGTGATCTCGGTGCAGCGACCATCGGCAGCAGCCGTGACCGGCTCGAGGCGACGGTCGCCGGTGGCGAGCGAGAAGCTTTCGAGGGCGTCGTCGACCCCACCGATCTCGACATCGACCGAGAACAGGGTGCTCGACTCCTGCGCCCCGAAGACGGTCACGTCGACGTCGCCGACCCGGACCGATTCGCCGACGCCGGCCGGCTCGACCGCAGCGGTCTCGTTGGAGAGCTGCAGCAGCAGCACGCCGCCGGCCAGCAGGATCATCAACGCGACTCCGACCGACAGCAGCAGCAACGTCCGCGTCCTCATCTCCACCCGAGCCTACGGACCCCTCCCAACTGTCACACGGTGCCGGGCCTACTGTGACACTTCCGTCGGGAAACCTGACCGTTCTGGAAACTCTGGCAGCACTGCTCCACCTGACCGGTGTGGTCTGACTACGGTTTCGCTGGTGAGAACCCATCGACGTCGCGCCGCCCTCGGCGCCATCGGAGCCACGCTGCTCCTGTTCGCCGCCACCGCCTGCGCTTCGGAGTCGAACGACTCCGGTGCCGGGCCAGCCCCGGATGCCGCGGTGGAAGCCACGGTTGGCGACACCGAGGCGCCGAGCACCGAAGCGCCCGGCATTGAAGCTCCCGGCATTGAAGCTCCCGGCACCGACGCCCCCGCCGAGGCCACCACGGCACCAGCTGCCGACACCGAGGCACCCGCTGCGGTCGTACCCGAGGCGCTGCAGTTCACCGCCCCGCTCGTGGGCGGCGGCACGTTCGACGGTGCAGCCGCTGCCGGGAGGCCCACGGTTTTCTGGTTCTGGGCGCCCACTTGAAGCACCTGCAACCGTGAAGCCCCCTCGGTCGAGGAGGCAGCAGTGCAGTTCGGAGATGACGCCAACTTCGTCGGCGTGGCATGGACCGGCAGCGACGACTCGTTCCAGGACTTCATCGACAAACACGGTCTGACGTTCCCGCAGATCAGCGACGATCAAGGTGACGTGTTCGACCGGTTCGGTATCTCGTACCAGCCGGCGTTCGTGATCGTGAACACCGACGGATCCACCGAAACCGTCGCCGGTGCGGTCGACGAAGAACTCTTGGGCCAGATCATCTCCGAAGCGAACTGACCGTCATCTGCGGATCGCTCCTACGCTCGAATCATGCGCGTTGCCATCACCGGATCCACGGGCCTCATCGGCTCGGCCCTGAAGCCACACCTCGAATCGCTCGGCCACGAGGTGATCCGCGTGGTGCGGAGCAGTCCGTCGGGCACCGACATCTCGTGGTCGCCCGCCGATGGCCGGATCGACACACACGCCCTCGACGGTGTCGATGCCGTGGTGCATCTCGCCGGGGCCGGCATCGCCGACAAGCGCTGGACCGACGACTACAAGCGCGAGTTGCTCGACAGCCGCACCAAGGGCACCACGCTGATCTCCGAAGCGATCGTGTCGGCCGACAACGGCCCGACGGTGTTCCTGTCCGGCTCGGCGATTGGCATCTATGGCGCACGTGGCGACGAGGAACTCACCGAGACATCGGCTGCGGGCGATGGATTCCTCGCCGATATCTGCGTGCAGTGGGAAGCGGCCACGAGCGCCGCTGAGGCTGCTGGTGTTCGTGTTGCGCACCTGCGTACGGGCATCGTGCTGTCGGCGAGGGGCGGCGCGTTGAAGAAGCAGTTGCCGCTGTTCAAGCTCGGCCTGGGCGGCAAGATGGGCTCGGGCGACCAGTGGCAGAGTTGGATCTCGATCGACGACGAGGTCGCGGCGATCACACACCTCCTCGCCTCCGATACCTCTGGACCCGTCAACCTCACCGCACCGAAGCCGGTCACCAACGCCGAGTTCACGAAGGCCCTCGGCGAGGTGTTGCACCGCCCGACGATCCTGCCGATCCCGAAGTTCGGGCCCAAGCTGCTGCTCGGCGGCGAACTGGCCGACAACCTGTTGTTCACCGGCCAGAAGGTGTTGCCAGCGGTACTGAACGCCGACGACGGCTTCACGTTCCAGCATCCCGATCTGGCCACCGCACTGCAGGCGCTGCTCGGCACGTGAGCACCACCCGACCCGACGAACCGGTCGTCGTCGTCGGCGCCGGGCTGGCCGGACTGTCGTGCGCCGTGGCGCTCCACGATGCCGGGATCCCGGTGCAGGTGTACGAGGCGAGTGACGGCATCGGCGGCCGGGTGCGCACCGATCACGTCGACGGTTTCCTGCTCGACCGGGGGTTCCAAGTAGCGCTCACCGCCTACCCCGAGATGCAGCGCCAGCTCGACATGGCCGCACTCGACCTCCAGGCCTTCGAACCGGGGGCACTCGTGTGGCGCAACGGCAAGGGTTCGGTCGTCGGCGATCCGTTCCGTCGACCGACCACCACGCTGTCCACGGTGACCGCCCCGATCGGTTCGTTGTTCGACAAGGCCCGGATCGGACTGCTGCGCCATCGAGTCCGCAGCGTGCATCCCGCACGCCTGCTCCAGGGCGACGACATCTCGACCCACGCAGCTTTGTCCGATGCCGGCTTCTCCGACACGATCATCGAACGGTTCTTCCGACCGCTCGTCGGCGGCATCCAGCTCGATCCCGACCTCACCGACAGCCGCCGCATGTTCGACTTCATCTTCCGGATGCTCGCCGACGGCGACTCGGCCGTGCCCGCTGCCGGCATGCAGGCAATCCCCCGGCAGCTCGCCGACCGTCTTCCCGCCGGCACGATCCACCTCGACTCACCGGTCGGCGCGACGACGCCGACGTCGATCACCGTCGACGGTTCGACGATCACGGCCGCAATGGTCGTGGTCGCCACCGAGGGTCCAGCGGCATCCGCGTTGCTCGACATCGCACCGGTCGAGTCGAAGTCGGTCGGCGCCGTCTACTTCGCCGCACCCGAGGCGCCGATCGCCACGAAGTTCGTCGTGCTCGACGGCACCGGTCGTGGTCCCGTGTTGAACGTGGCCGTGATGAGCAACGTCGCGCCGACCTACGCCCCGGCCGGGTCGCATCTCGTCGTCGCGGCGGCTCCCGGCCACGACGGCCCCACCATCGAGGCCGATGCCCGTGCCCAGTTGCGTGGCTGGTGGGGGCCGCAGGTCGATGCGTGGGAACACCTCGCGACGTACCGCATCGCGCACGGCCAGCCCCGCCAACGCCCGCCGTTCGATCCCGAGCGCCGAGTCCGCCTCGACGACGGCCGATTCGTGTGCGGTGACCACCGCGACACCGCCTCGATCGAGGGTGCGATGTACTCGGGGCGCCGCTGCGCTCTGGCCATCGTCGACGAGATCAGCCAGACTGGCCCGCATGGCTGACGGGACCCCCAACGACGAAGCGACCACGCCCAACGACGACAAGGTCGTCCGCGGAATCCGATTCGTGACCGCCGAACCGCAGGCGATCTTCGATTTGCTCGCCGACCCGGCGCAACATGCGACCATCGACGGGTCCGGCACGGTGAAGGGAAGTGGCTCCAGTACTCCCGAACGCCTCGCACTGGGCACCAAGTTCGGCATGTCGATGAAGCTCGGCGTGCCGTACAAGATCACCAACGAAGTGGTCGAGTTCGACGAGCCGTCGCTGATCGCCTGGCGTCACATGGGCGGCCACATCTGGCGCTACCGGTTACGTCCGGTCGACGGCGGCACCGAGGTCACCGAGGAGTTCGACTGGCGGCCCAGCAAGAGTGGGCTCGCCATGAAGCTCACGGGTGCACCCAAGCGCAACGCGAAGGCCATCGAGGCCACCCTCGACCGCCTCGCCGCCCACTTCACCCCCGACCTTTGACCATCGCAACAATTGCGGGGGCTGGGTAGGTTGGTTGCATGGCGACGAACTGGCTGACAGCGCGCGAGATGACGGCGTGGCGCACGTACATCGAGACCTTCAGCGATCTGATCGGGGCGATCGAGCGTGACCTGGCCGAGCACGACCTGACGCTCGGCGACTATCAGGTGTTGGTCTACCTCTCCGAGGCACCCGATCGCTCGATGCGCATGTGCGACCTCGCCGACCTGCTGCAGTTGTCCCCCAGCGGTCTCACCCGTCGGCTCGACGGTCTGGTGAAGGCGGGCTTCGTGAAGCGTGAACCGTCCACCGACGACCGGCGGGTGATGCTCGCCACGCTGGCCCCCGACGGTCTCGCTGCGCTCGAAGCAGCCGCCCCCGACCACGTCGCCAGTGTTCGCCGACACGTGTTCGATCATCTCGACGGCGACCAGGTCGACGCGCTGGCGTCGATCTTCCAGTCGATCAAGAACGGACTGGCCGAATGACCACGCTGCCGAGAGGCTTCCAGAGCCATGTCGCGAACATCGGCGTGAAGGACGACACCGACGACTTCGTGGTGATCGCCACCACCCATCCGGTTCCCGTGGCCGGGGTGTTCACCAAGAGCCGGTTCGCCGGCCCCAGCGTCACGCTCAGTCGATCCCAGATCGCCGACGGGCAGGCGAGCGCCGTCGTCGTCATCTCGAAGAACGCCAACGTCGCCACCGGTCCACAGGGTCACGCCGACGCGATCGAGGTCGCCCGACGCGTCGCCGCCCGCCTCGGATGCGAGCCGACCGATGTGGTGATCACCTCGACCGGTGTCATCGGGCGCCGCTACCCCATCGATCGGATTCGCTCCGGCATCGACGCGCTCCCCGAGCACCTCACGTCCGATGACGCCACCGGACCGGCTCGCGGGATGATGACCACCGACACGGTCCCGAAACTCGCCGAAGCTGTGGTTGCGGGAAGCACGGCCCGCATCGTGGGCATGGCCAAGGGTGTCGGGATGATCGAACCCGACATGGCCACCCACATCTCGCTGCTGTTCACCGATGCCGAGCTGTCGGCTGCCGAGCTCGACGCTGCCTTCCGGCGTGTGGTCGACCGCACGTTCAACTGTGTCAGCGTCGACACCGACACCTCCACGAGCGACTCGTCGGTGATCATGGCCTCGGGCGCCGCTGGACCCGTCGCCCTCGACGCGTTCGAGGCCGCGCTGTACGACGTGGCGGTGGACCTGACCAAGCAGATCGCCCGCGACGGCGAGGGTGCGCACTCGTTGATCGAAGTCCACGTCGACGCAGCGCGTGACCGCTCCCAGGCGAAACGGGTCGCCAAGGCAATCGTGAACTCACCGCTGGTGAAGACCGCGGTGCACGGCGGAGATCCGAACTGGGGTCGGGTGGCGATGGCGATCGGCAAGTGCAGCGACGACACCGACATCGACCAGGACCATGTGGTGATCCGCTTCGGCGACACCGAGGTGTATCCCCGCCTCCTCGACGACGATGCGCTTGCCGCACTGTCGTCGTACATGCGCGGCGCCGATGTTCGCATCCACGTGTCGCTCGCCACCGGCGACGCCGAGGCCACCGTGTGGGGCTGCGACCTCAGCGACGACTACGTGAGATTCAACGCCGACTACACCACCTGAAAACCACGTTTGCGTTGCATTCTGGGTGGCCCGCCTCACCCAGAATGCAACGCAGACGAATCATTTCGGGGGCATGCGGATGCCGCCGTCGACGCGGATCGACTCGGCGTTCATGTAGCTGTTGGTGATGCATTCGAGCACCATCGAGGCGAGCTGTTCGGGGTCGCCGAGGCGCTTCGGGAAGAGCACACCCTTCTGGAGGTTTTCCTTGAACGCTTCGCTCGCTTCGCCTTCACCGTAGATCGGCGTGTCGATGAGGCCCGGTGCCACGGTGTTCACGCGGATGCCGACAGCCGACAGGTCTCGGGCGATCGGCAGGGTCATGCCGACGACGCCGCCCTTCGAGGCGGAGTAGCTGGCCTGACCGATCTGGCCGTCGAACGCAGCAACCGACGCGATGTTCACGATGG
>Ga0105055_10001888_pt1 | contig 33448 bp, 21 predicted proteins | sample BON03_FD_78090 | JGI IMG/M metagenome (GOLD analysis project Ga0105055, IMG submission 78090) | Freshwater microbial communities from Lake Bonney liftoff mats and glacier meltwater in Antarctica - BON-03 | ecosystem: Environmental > Aquatic > Freshwater > Ice > Glacier meltwater | place: Lake... | reverse complement strand
CCCCCCTCTCTCGTTCCCCCCCGCACCCCCCCCTCACCTTCTGGATCCCCTCAATTCAATTTTCGCGTACACTTCTTGCAGCGAGCCGTCATGGACCCCGTCCCTTTCCGGTCGCATGTCTCTCTGTCATTGTGCGCGGGGGCGGCCGTTTCTTCCCTCTTTTTCTTGAAGGAGAGAGGCGGCGCGCCGCGCGGCGCCCGACCGCCACCGCCCCCACCACCGCCGCGCCGCGCCGCGCCGCCAAAGCGGTCTGTCGACTCGACGGCCCGTAACAACAGCCCCCCGCACGCGCATTCATTCGCTGTACATCATTCATCCGCCTCTCGTCCCCGTCTCGTCTTGTTACACACTACAGCAATCCTCTCTTGTCTCTCTCTCGAATCGCGTTCGTTCATTCCTCGGAACTCTTGAACCCGCAAATACAAAAGCGCCTGCAATAGGCGATAGGCGACGATGCGCGCACGATGCTGAAGAGCGCATCTGGTTGCCGGGCGCGCGCCGTCGCGCGCGAACAGGGCTGCGCCGGCGCCGGCGTCGGCATCGGCATCGGCGGCGGCGGCCGTCGGCGGCCGTCGACGACAGCAGCAGCGGCAGCGGCAGCGGCGGGCGACGGGGCAGCGGCGCAAGACATCCCGGACGGCCCCCCGCCCCGGCCGCCGCTGCCGGGCTCGACAAGGTCGCGGGCCGTGCTCGAGCGCCCGCAGCTGCCCCGGAAGCAACAGCAGCAGCAAAAGCTCCCGGGCCCGCCCCGCGACGGCGGCGCCTCCGTGCCGCCTCTCTCGTGGCGCGGGTCGGCGGCGGCGGCGGCGGCGGCGGCCGCCGCCGCGGGAGCGTCGGCGGCCAGCGACCCGACGACGGAGGCAGGCGCAGGCGCAGGGGCTGGCGCTGGTCCTTGCGTCGCACCAGATGCGCAAGAGGCGCCGCGCCGGCCGGGCAAGCACGGCAAGCGCGTCATCCACGTCGGAGGGGGCGGAGCAGGTAGAGCGGGAGCGGGAGCGGGCGCGGGAGCGGGAGCGGGACGAGGCGAGGCGTCGGCAGCGGCGGCGACGGCGGGCAGAGGAGGAGGGGGGGGCACCGCGGCCCTCGCGCGACGGCTGGCCTCCGCGGTGAGCTACTTCCAAGGGGCGCCGGGCGGCGGCGGCGCGGACGCCGACCCCGACCCGTCCGCCGGGGGCCTGGTCCTTCTGGTCACGTGGGACGGCGCTGCCGGCGTCAACGCCGCGGTCAAGGCCGCCGCCACCGCGGCGCGGCTCGTGGCGGCGGCCGGGACGCTGACGCTCCGCCCGCGGCGACGGCCGGCGGCGGCGCCCGGCAACGGCCCGCCCTCGTATGCGTACGCGCTCGAGGTCGGCCTGGCCCCCGGCAGCAGGCGTGGTGACGACGCCGTCTGTCCGTCGCCCGAGGGTGAGCAAAAAGCACAGCAGCAGCAGCAGGAGCAGCAACAGCAGCCGCGCCGCTGGGTGCTGCCCGTGGGCGCGCGCCAGTCTCCCGCCGCCCTGGCGCGGGTGCTGCTCGGCCCGCGCGCGGCGGCGCTGCGGCTGGCGGGGCTCAAGGCCGTCGGGGCGCCCGTGCTGCGCGCCGTGGGACCGGCGGCGGTGGCCGCGGCGGTCGAGGCGGTCGCGCTCGCGCGAGAGGAGCTGGGCGCGCGGCGGGAGGAGAGGCAGAGGCGGCGGCGGTGGCAGCGGCGGCGGCGGCGGCGGGGCGACGACGGCGACGGGGGTTCCGAGGAGGAGGGAGAGGGCGTGGAGGAAGACGGCCGCGCGTCCCTCGACGACGACGACGCGGCGGTCGAGCTGGACGTGGCCATCGTCGCGACGTGGGGGGCGGACGACCGGCCGGCGGCAGGGTCGCCGCCTGAGCAGCCGCCGCCGCAGCCATCGGGCGGCCACGGGCGCCAGCGCCCGAGCGCCGGCCAAGCCTTGCTCTTGGCGGTGGTGTCGGCGCCGCCCGCCTCCTTTGTTGAGAGGGGAGCCGACTTGACGTGAGCAAATGATGGATGGTCGGGTTGCCTAACACGGTCGGCCTCTGATCTTTCTCTCTATGTGTTTGTTCTCTTTCGATCTCTTTCGATCTCTCTCTTTCGATCTCTCTCCTCTCGCTCTCTCTCTCATATTCACCCTATCGAGGGCGCTTGCGGCGGCGGCGGCGGCGGGGGCGGCAACTGCGCCGGCGCATCGAGGGCGGCAGGTCGCGTTCGCGCGGCGTGGGCCGCCGTCGGGTCGCGCGCGCGAACGACGCGCCCGCCGTCCTCCACCGCGGGCGGCAGCAGCGGTGGCGGCCGCGGCGGCGGCGCGGGAGGCGGCAGCGCGAGTGAAGCCGACAGCCGCGGCGCCGGCGCAGGCGCAGGCCGCCGCCGCAGGATGGGCGGCAGGGGAGCGGGCTGGGGTGGTCCGTCGCACGGCGCCTCTTCGGCCGTCGGCGCGGTGCGGGACTCGCGCGCCCGTCGTGGTGCCGCGGGAGGCGGGGGCGGGGACGAGGAGGCAGGCGACGCCGAGGCGGGCAGCGCGGCGGGCGGCGGCGGCGACGACGGGGCGGGCGGCGCCGACGCTACGGCCAGGATCGATAGGCGCCGGCGCGCCGCATTTGGCGATGGGGCGGCTTCCACGGGCAGGGGCGAGACCGGGGGCAGCGTGAGTCGACGGGGCGGCGGCCGGGGCTCGGGCGCCTCGAGGCGCTCCTCTTTGGCTCGTGCTGCTGCTCCCGCTGCTGCTGCTGCCGCCGCCTCGCCTGCCGCCGCCGCCGCCGACGCCGCCGTCGCCCCGCGCTGCTGCGTCTGCTGCTGATGCGTCTGCTGCTGCTGCTGCTGCTGCTGCTGCTGCTGCTGCTGCTGCTGCTGCTGCTGCTGCTGCTGCTGCTGCTGCCGCGCCAACAACCGCGCCTCTGTCCGGACGCCGGCGCCGCTCGCAGGCGCGGCGGGGCTACGCGCCGGGCGAGGGGCACTTGCCGCCGCGCGCCCCCTGCCGGTCGCCCGCTCGATCTGCGACGCGAGCGCGAGCTGCTGCTGCCGCAGCCCCTCCGCCTGCTGCTGGAGCAGGGCGAGCGGGGCCCCATCTCCCTCTCGCCCGCCGTCGGCCTCCGCCTCTGCGTTGGCGGCCGCTCTCCGGGATGCCTCCTCTTCCTCGTCCGCAGCGGACCCGGACGCCAGCCTGGCCGCCGAGACGCGCCGGCGAGGAGAGGGCGGCGACCCCGGCCGGCGCTCGCGCCGCGGGCGCGGGGATACGAGCGACGCGCTCGGAACCGGCAGGGGCGGCGGCGACTCGCGCCCGCCGTCGAATCTGCTGATCCTGCCTGCCCGGCTCGCTCGCGGCCCCTGCCTGTGCCCTCCCGCGAGCACCGCCGCCGCCGCCGCTCTCTCCCCTCGGGTTGGCGGCGGCGGCAGCAGAGGCGGCGGCGGGCCGGCCGCAGCAGACGCCGCCGCCGCCTCGTTGGCGCCGTCGCCGCCGTCGCCGCCACCGCCAGACAAGATTGCTGCCGCCGCCGCCCCGCCGCCGCCGCCGCCCTTGCTGCCGCCGCCTTGTTCCCCAGCCGCCGCCTTCTCCCTGTCCCTGAGCAGCAGCTGCGCCATCAGCGCCGCTCGCGCCGCCCCCTTGCGCCGCCGCTGCACGAACCACGTGGCCGCGGCGGCGGCGCCCAGCAGGCCGAGGACGGCGGCGCCCGCGGCCACCCCTCCCATCTGCGCCGTCTGCGTGGTCGGCGCGCTCGCGAGGCGCTTGATCGCTGGCACGGACGGCGAGGCTGGCGACAGAGGCGGGGAGGGCGGCGCGGTGGGCCGGGGGCCGCCGGACGGCAGGCCTGACGGCTCGGGTGCGGCAAGAGCAGGCGACGAGGGCGCCAGCGCCGGCGCCGGCGGCGGGGGCGGCGGGGGCGGCTCCGGCGCCCGCCCGATCGCCGCGGCCGACGCCAGGGCCTCCCCGTAGCGCTGCACAAACCACGCGGGCAGCAACGACCCGGGCCCCAGCGCCCCTACCGCGGCCACGAACGCTGCCGCCGCCGCCTCGCCCGCCGCGTCCTCGGGCCAGAGCAGCTCGGCGGCGCCCAGCACCACCGCCCTCGGCTGCTGCTGCTGCTCTTGCTGCTGCTCGCCCTGGCCGCCGCCGCCGACGATGCTGCTGCTACCGCGGCTCAGCTGCCACACGCGCACCGACGCGGCGGGCAGGCCCGCGACCTCGGCGAGCGCGCGCTCCAGGTCGGCCGCGAACCCGGCGGGGTCGGCGGCCGCCAGCGAGGGGTCGACGTTGACGGCCAGGGCCACGGTGGCGGCGGCGGCGCTGACAGCGGTGGTGGTGGTGCTGCCGGCGGTGGTGGTGGTATCGGTAGACGCGGTTGTGGCGGGGCTGGTGGGCGGAGGCGGTGTTGTCAGAGGTGGTTCGGGTGACGGTGAAAAGGTCGGACTGTTGTGAGGCAGCGGCGGCGGCGGCGCACGAGAGGGGGAGGGGGGCGGGGGCAGCGGGGGCGGCACGGGCCGCGGGGGCGGCGGCGGTGGAGGGGGCGCCCAGACTGGGGGGGGCGGCGCCGGCGGTGGAGGAGGCGCCCGGATCGGGGGGGCCGGCGAGAAAGAGCTCGGCGCGGGAGGCGTGGTCCACACAATGGATGGCGGGTAGGGAGGGGGCGGCGCGGCAGGGGCGCGAGGGGGAGGGGGCGGCGGCGGAGGCGGAGGCGGGGGGCGCGGCGGCGGAGGCGGGAAGACGAGCGGCGGCGCAAAGGCGAGCGGCGCCCTGGGCGGCGGCGGCGGCGGCTTTTGATTTTTGTGTTTCCATGAGTGACGAGGGGGGGACAGGATTGAGACGATTAGGATGAGCTGATGAGACGGCGGTTTCTGGCGCGCGCGCGTTGAAATGTGAGCAACAAATCCAAAGCGGTTTTGGCACCGCTCAAGGACTCACCGGCGGTGGGGGCGGGGGCGGGGGCATTGGCGGCGGCTCGGCCGGCGGCTCGCCCAGCGGCGGCGGCAGCGCGGGCCAGGGAGCGGGCGGGGGAGGACGCGGAGAGGGCGAGGGCGAGGGCGAGGGCGAACGCAAGGGCGAGGGCGAGGGCGAGGGGTAGGGCGAGGGCGAGGGCGGTCCCGTCGGAGGCGGCACTGGCGTAGGAGTAGGAGCAGGGACGATGGCCGGCGGCGGCGGCGGCGACGGCAGCGGCGGCGAGGGCGTTCCGGGCTCTGCGGCGGGCGAAGGCGCTGCATCCACCCCGACCGGTGGAGGTGAGGATGACGGCGGCGCCGGCGACGGCGGCACGGGCAGCGGCGGTGGCGGCACGACCGTCGGCTCGGGCGGAGCTGCCGGCGCTTCCGCTGCGACGACGGGGGGCGAGGGCGGTCCGGTTTCTGCGAGGGGCGGCGGTGTTGAGCTCGCCGCGTCAGGCGGAGGCGAGGATGATGGTGACGGTGACGGTGACGGCGGCGGTGACAATGGCGCTGGCGGCGGAGGCGTCAGCAGAAAAGGCGGCGGCGGCGCTGGCGGCGGCGGCGGCGGCGGAAAGGGCGGCGGCGGCGGGAAGGGCGGCGCTGGCGGACGCGCGATCGGCGAGCAGCCGTTCACCCCCGCGGACGGGTCGTACTCGTACCCGGGCGGGCAAGTGAACGCCACCTCGCAGGACACCTCCCCCGGGGACAGCTCCCCGCACGCCTGGCCGCCGGGCGCGCACGTGTAGTCGTGGAGCTGCCGCCCCTCCTCGTCGGCGCAGCAGGCAAACGGCGGGCAGGGGCGGCGCGGCGCGGCCGGCGGGCCCGTCTCAACCAGCCACTCGCGGCAGGCGCGCAGGCCCGCGGGCAGGGGCTGGCAAGGCATGCCTGGCGTCGTGCCGCAGGGCAGGGAGTAGTTGAAGGCGGCCGGGGCGGAGCCGGTGGCGCCGCAAAGGTCTGTTGTTGTTTTGTTTCTCACGACGACCAGGCGCGTTTGTTTTTGAGTTTTGTTTTGCCGGGCCTGCGATCGACCTAGCGGCGCACAGCGACGCACTCGCGAAAAGAAAGAAACAAAAAAAACTCAACTGATGTCCCAGCAGTAGACGTCGGAGGCGAATTGGTCGGCGACGGCCGCAAAAGGCTCGCACGTGATGCCATAGTCGACTGCAGCGGCAAGAGACGTGGTTGTCGCGAAGAGAAGAACGATCGCGAGCGCGGCCGCCGACGCCGCCGACGACAGCTGCGGCGGCGGCGGCGGCGGCATTTCGTTTCTCTGTTCTCTTGAGCGCTCTTGCTCAACTCGGCGGCCGCTGGATTGGCGGCGATCGGTTGCACATCGGATTTGGGTTGCAGCAGAGGGCCGCGATCTTCCTAGATGTTAGGGAATTGAGAAATGCAGAGAGCAGTCGGGAATGAAACTCGAGGAAAGGGGGACGCAACGTGGGGGCGATGCTGCGAAAAAGGGCGCAGCGCCCGACGGCGACCGTTCCGCGCCGCGCTCGCGGGCGTTCGTCTCCAGTTGCACGACGGCCCGCTCTGGAGAGCAAAAAAACATCACTCGTCCTCTTCCTCCGACGAGATCAGCGGGGGGTCCCCGTAAACCGGCAGCTCCGAGGGCTCCAGAGGGACGATCCCCTCCTCAACCATCAGCGCCCGCGCGTCGCGCGCGAGCGCCTCGGCCTTGAGCGCCCACGACTCTGGCTCGGCCGGCGGCCGCTCTTGTTCTTCTTGCGGCGCCTCGTCCTCCTCCTCGGCCGCGGCTGACGTCGACGCCGCCGCCGCCCAACCTTTGCGTCCGCCGCCGTCGCCGGCGCGGCCAGAGGGACGCAGCGGGTGCGCAACCAGCCACGCCCAGTTCTCCTCGTCGGCGCGCTTCGACGCCGACGCCGCCGCCTCGAGCAGCGCAGCCGCGCGCTGCAAATCCAGCAGGCGCGACAGCCGCCGCCGCTCCGCGAGCGCGCCAAGGGCGCCGCCGCCGCCGCCGCCGCCGCCGCCCTCCTCGCCCCCGCCCCTGTCCCCTGCGCCGCGGCCCCCCCTGAGCCCCGCGGCCGCCCGCCCCGCCGCCCACCCGGCCATCGCGGCGAAGCGCGCGTAATCCATCCCCGCGTCCGCCAGCAGCAGCCGCTGCACCAGGCCCTCGAACTCGCGCCCGCCGCCGCCGCGCGCCGTCTCGCGGCACCGCCCCGCGGCCAGGTGCCGCGCGGCGGCGCGCCGCGTCGCGCGCAGGAGCCGGAGCGACCAGTGCGCCGAGTGGGCGTTGACCCAGTTGTGGTTGATCGACAGGACGCCGCCGCCGCCGTTGCCGCCGCCCGGCGCGCCGCCGCCGCCGCCTGTTGCACGGCCGCCGCCGTCCTCGTCGTCGGCCACGTTCTCGACGACGTGGTGCCAGCCCGCGGGCACGAACAGGGCGTCACCCGCGCGCTGGTCGACGACGACGGGCCGCGCCGCCAGCACGGCGGCGCGCAGGCGGCGCGCGGCCGTCGCGTCGTAATTGCTCTTGTTGTCGTCGCCGTCGCCGCCGTCGCCGTCGCCGCCGGTCCCGGCGCCGCCGCCTTGCCGCTCGCCCCGCCGGCGCGCCACGGCCGCCGCTCGGCCCAGGAACTCGCGGGCCGCGGGCGTCCGGGCGGCGCCGGGCCGCGCCGCGAGGAAAAAGTGCGGCGGCAGCGCGTGCTCGGCCGCCGCCGCCGCGCCGCCGTCGTCGCCGCTCTGGTCACGCCGCCGCGCCTCGTCCTCCTCGCCCTCGCCCTCGCCCTCGCCCTCTTCACCCTCGTCCCTCTCTGTGCCCGCCCGCGCCCCGCCCCCGAGCGCCTGCCCCGACGACGACCCCCACCCCCGCCCCCCCAACCCCCGCTCTCGCCGCAGCAGCAGCGCCCCGCCCGTCGCGCGCGGTGGCAGCAGCCACCACCGCTTGCGCCCGCTGAGGTTTGCGCTCCACGAAAAAGAGCGGAGGACGTCTGCGTGGCAGGGGGTCCAGGTGCCGGGGAGACCCGCGTACAGGAACCGGTAGTCCGACGTGGCGGCCGTTGCCGCCGCGGCGTGGGGGTCGTCGTCGGGAGGACTAGCCGGGCGCGCGCGGGCCAGGGCGTCGAGGTGGCCGTTGAGCCAGTCGTCGCGGAAAAGGGCGGGGGTCGGGTAAAAGGCGGAGGCGGAGGCGCGGCGCGGGCGGGCGGCGGCAAAGGGGGCGGCGGCGCCGTCGGGCGCGCGGCCGGCGGCGCCGTTGGCGTCGTCGTCGGCGCCGGCGCCGGTGTAGCACAGGTGAAAGTCCTTTAGGTAGGGCAGCGCACGGTCGCCGCCGCCGCCCGCCGCCGCCGCCGCCGCCCGCCAGCGCGCCGCAAACTGCCCGAGGCTCGCGCCGTCGTCGCCGCGACGAGGCGCCGCCCCCGCCGTCGTCGCCGGCGCCGGCGCCGCCGCGCCCGCCAGCGCGGCGCATTCGGCCACGCTCGCGGGCGCGTTCGCGCCAAACGCCCGCACGAGCGCGTCCACGTCTACCACCCCGCCGTCTGCGTCGGCGCGCACCCAGTCCTCGGCCGCGCGCCACCCGCGCGCGGCCCCCACGATCAGCACGGGGCGGTTGGGCGCCATGAAATCGCGGACAAAGGCGTCGCACGCGAGGCGCGACGCATGCCTCGTTGCCACTGGGCGGCAGGTCGTCGGCAGGTCGTCGGCGTCGTCGGCGGCGGCGGCGTCGGCGTCGGCGGCGGCGGCACGGTCGCCGTCGGCGTCCTCTGCGTCATCTTCGCCGCCGTCCACCTGGTCGCCGCCAAAGCTCGGGGGGTTCAGGAGGAGGCGGCGCAGCGTCTGGACCGAGGCGAGCGCGCTGGTGGCGTCGTCGTCCTCCTCCAAGGGCATTTGCAAGTGATCGACCGCCCGTTTCGGGAACTTCGTTTTTGGGGGCGTTTGGGGAGCGAGGGAAGCACCCCGCCGCTCCTGTGTGGAGTAGAACTGGGGTGTTTGAGCGTCGCTTGGTCGTGCTTGCGCGACCCCATTGGGAGAGGTCCGCGATTGTCGGGGGAATGATCGCGAACGACCTCCTCCTTCAATCCGAGCAATCACCAGCACACACGCAACAAATCTTCTACCACAACAATCACCAGCACATATCACCCACGCCAAACCAGCACCAGCAAAGACCAAGCCTACCTTCACTCTCCCTGCACCCCCCTCTCCCAAACGCGAGAACAACCGTCCACATACACAATCGCAACCATGCTGATGGCATCCCGCCCCGCCTTGGCCCTGCGCGCCACGCGCCCGACCGCGGCCATGGTGCCGGCCCGCCGCGCGGCCGTCTCCGCCGTCGTCGTGCGCGCCCAGAAGAAGGAGAACGAGAAGCCCGTCGTCGCTCCGGCCGAGGCTTCGACCTCCTCCCGCGGGGGCGCCATGCTCGCGGCCGCGGTCCTCTCCGCCTCCCTGATGTGCTCGGCCGTCATGCCCGAGCAGGCGCACGCCGGGCGCTCCGGCGGCCGCGCCTCCGGCGGCGGCTTCTCCCGCCGCGCCATGGGCGGCGGCGGCGGCGCTGCGTGAGTTTTTCGGCCGTTTTCTGGTCAGATAAGGATCCTTTCGACGACGTGTGGCCGCGCCCGCCGCCGCCGTGTGTCTCACCCGACCCTTGCTAGCGTCCCTCCCCTCGCCTCGCCTCGTTCGACCAAACACCCATCCACTGTGCCCATCCGCTTCCTCCGGCGCCACCGTTTGGACGCAAAAACACCCAACTGACCCCCAAACCAACACACAAAACCCACCAAAAAAACAAAAAATACAAAAAAAACAACGCGCAGCCGCATGGCGCCCGCGCGCTCCTTCTCCTCGACGACCATCGTCGCGCCGCCCGTCATCGTGGGCGGCGGCTTCGGCTACTCCCCCTTCGGCTACGGCGGCGGCTTCGGCATGCCCTTCATGCCCATGCCCTTCTTCGGCGGCGGCATCTTCCAGATCTTCTTCTTCCTCATGCTCGCGAGCGTCGTCGCCAACGTGGTGCGCGGCATCGCCTCGGGCGGCGGCGGCTCGTCGGGCGGCGGGTCCAAGGGCGGGCGTGGCGGCGAGGGCGGCAAGGGCGGCGGCAAGGCCGACGACTCGTGGGACGAGCTCTAAGAGGGAGAAGCGCGCGCGCTCGCCCTCCCTTCTTGTCCTGTTGAGTTTTGTGTCTGTGTGTTCCCCACGACGCCGCGCCGTGCGCGCAGTAGATGTTTTTTTTGAGCGAGCGAGCGAGCGAGGGCGAGCGAGCGCCGAGAGAGAGAGAGACCCCCCTGCCCCCTTCTTACCAACCCCCCCCCCCTCTCCACGCAGCCCTGACGGCGCGCGCTTGGGATTCTGTAATAACTGAGCGAGACAGCAACCAAGACGACAGTGGCTCTGTGTCGCATGAAAAACAGTCGGAAAACATATCTTACAACAAACGGCCGCGAGAAGGAAGGCGCTGATTTTTTTGGCCGTGTAATCCGCCTCGGCCGCCGCCGTTTTTCCCTTTGCGCGGCCGCCGTCAAGTCTTCGTTCGCTCGCCCCCTTCTCGCATTCGTCCATCATTCTTCGCACGGCGCCCATCCGCGCTCTTGCGAGCACCGGTCGTCAACACCTCTACCTAGCGCCATCAAGGGGGCGACCCGCGCCGCACAAGGCAGCACAAAATTGCGTTCGGGCTGCCGGCGAAAGCAAAAGAAAAGCACGGAGCGTCCGCCGCCGCCGCCGTCTGCGCCGCCCGCTCCCCGACCGCCCGCTCGCGGTCACGGTCAAAACCCGAAGAAAAAAAACAAAACCATGAACCCCCAGCAGGACCTGCGCGCGTCCTCTCCCACGCCCCTGCCGCCGCTGCCGCAGCTCGCGCTCGACGCCATCGCCGCGGCCGCGCTCGCCGAGGAGGGGCCGGCGCCCTCCCCCCACGGCGACGGCGCGGGCGCGGGCGCCGCCGCCGCCGCCGCCGCCGCCTGTTCGGCGCGCCGCCGCCGCCTGCTGGCCGAGCAGCGGCAGAAGCTGCACGGCCCGACGCCCTGGAGCAACTGGATCATCCCGGGCCGCCTGCTCGCGGGGGGCTTTCCCGCTTCGCCGGACGACGCGGACACGCGCCACACCCTCCTGCGCCTCATGGGGGCGCCCGCCCCGGCGTCCTTTTCGTCTTCGGGCGGCGGCGGCGGCGTCCAGAGCAGCGGCGGCGGCCAGAGCGGCGGCGGCGGCCAGTGCGGCGGCGGCGGCGGCGGCCACGGCAGCGTTGGCGGCGGCTGCGGCGTGACCGCCTTCATCTGCCTGCAGAGCGAGCTCGACCCGCGCGCGTCCCCCTCGGCCTGGCGCCGCGGCGCCGCCCTGCGCCCCTACCCCCGCGACGCGGCCGCGCTGCTGGCCGAGGCCGGCGACGACCGCTCGGGCGGAAAGGTGCTCGAGCTGCCCGCGCTCGGCCCCTCGGCTGTCGTCTCTTGCTACGGGGACGGCCCCGCCGCGCTCTTGCCGCCGCCGCCGCCGGCGTCGGCCGACGCGGCGGGCGCCGGCGGCGGCAGCGGGAGCGCCTGCCCCTGGCCCCCGCCGCCGCCGCCGCTCGACCCCTTCACGGCCACCGCCGACGCCGTGGGCCCCGGCGGCTCGGCCGCCGCCTCGGCCGCCGCTGCGGGCGGCCGCCCGCCCGTGCCGCGCGACTCGCCGTCGGCGTCCCTCCGCCCGGGCGACCCGCGAGGCGGCCGCCGTGTGCTGCTGCGCCCCGAGCGCCGCGTCGACTTTCTCCACCTGCCTATCCCGGACGGCGGCACGGCGCCCGACGCCGCGCTCTCGGCCCTGGCGGACGACGTCGCCGCGCGCCTGAGAGCCGGGCAGGTGTGCTACGCCCACTGCTGGGGCGGGCACGGCCGCACGGGCAGCCTCGTCGCGTGCGTGCTTGCGCGGCTCTACGGCCTTTCGGCGGCGGGCGCGCTGGCGGCGACGCAGGCGTGCCACGACGCGCGGGTGTTCCCGCAGGGGACGCGGTCGCCGCAGACGCTGGCGCAACGGCAGCAGGTGGCGCGGGTGGTGGCGGCGGCGGCGGGACAGGCGGGGGCGGCGGGGGGACAGGCGGGGCTCGGGGGCCTTGGGGCCGGGGGCGGAAGGGGGGGCGGGGGCGTACAGGGGGACTTGGCGCCGTCCGCGCCACCGCAGCAGCACCAGCAGCACCAGCAGGAGCGCGAGCGGGTGGGCGCCGACGCCTCGGGACAGCAGCAGCAGCACCAGCAGCACCAGCAGCAGCAGCACCACCACCACCACCAGCAGCAGCACAGGGCGGGGCAGGTCACGCCGGCGGCCGCGGCAGCGGGCGCGGGGTCGCCGCCAAAGGGCGCGCGCGAGGCGGTGGCGACGGCGACGACGGCGACGGCCGGCGACGCAGAGCGCAAGGGCTCGCTCGCCGCCTCTGCGGCCGCCGCGGCCCTGCTCTTGCGGAAGCGTATGCGCTCCCCCAGCAAGATCCCCGCGGATCCGGCCGCGTGAGCGTCCTTGCATGTCGTTGAGGGAGGGACGGAGGGGTCTGAAGAAAAAAGCGGCAAGGGCGCGCAGCGGCGGCGGCAAATCATGAGAGAGGAGCGACCTTTCTTATCCGCCGTCTTTCAAACCTTGTTCTTCTTAGCAGCGATGTGTTTGTTACGCCCAAGCCCCGAACCTCAAACCCGACTCCTCTTAACCGCTCGGCGGCCCCGTCGCCTCCACCGACGAGCGCCGGCGCCCCCCGCCCCTCTGCCGCGTGCGGCTCGCCGCCACCATGCCGGCGAAAGCGCCGGCGGGCCCGCGCGCCAGCAGCTCGGCCGGCGGCGCAAACTCGGCGACCCTCCCGGCCTCGAGCACGAGCGCCAGGTCGTAGTCCATGATGGTGCCGAGGCGGTGGGCGATGGTGAGGACGGTGGCGGAGGCGAAGGCGCTGCGGAGGGACTGCTGGATGACCGCCTGTTTCGTTGTTTGTTTTGTTTGGTTGGTAGGTTTTTTGAGGGAGGGAGGGAGGGAGGGAGCGGCGGGTCGCTTATTTTTGTTTTCGCGTCCTCTCGTCGTCTCCGTTCGAAAAAGGACCGGCGCGCGCCGCGCGAGAAAACCCGACATCGGCAGAAATGCCCCAACAACAAAACTCACGTCCTCCGCGGCCGACACCGAGCTCGTCGCCTCGTCCAGCACCAGAACCCTCGACCGGCGCAGCAAGGCGCGCGCCATCGCCAGCAGCTGCCGCTGCCCTCCCGAAAAGTTGGCCCCCGCCTCCCGCACCCGCGCGTCCAGCGCCCCCGGGAGCGCCTTGACGTGCGCCTCGAGCCCCGCCCGCCGCAGGGCCTCCCACACGTCGCGGTCCCCGGGCGCCTCGCCAAAAGGGTCCAAGTTGGAGCGCACGGACCCGCTGAAGACGGTGGGGTCCTGCGGCACGAGCGAGACGGCGCGCCGCAGCGCGCGGAGGCCGACGCGCGAGGCGTCGACGCCGTCAATTTTTACGAGCGAGCCCTTGTCCGGCTCGACCAGCCGCAGCAGCGCGAGGACCAGGGTCGACTTGCCGCAGCCCGTGCGGCCGACCACGCCGCACTTGCGCCCGCCGGGAACCTCGAAGGACACGCCGCGCAGCACGGGCGGGAGGTCGGGGCGGTAGCGGACGGCCAGGCGGGAGACGGAGAGCGCGCCGAGCGACGGCCAGCCGCGCGGCGGGGCGGGACAGAGCGCGGAGACCGGCAAGACGGCGGGGGCCTCCTCCGGCTCGGCGTCGTACTCGACGAGGCGCTCGACGGCGTTCATGCGCAGCTCGAGCTCGCTGATCTGCCGAAGGAGCCAAGTGACGGTGCCTGTGAGGGCCATGGCGGAAGACACGCCGAGGCCCGCGGCGCCGGGCGAGCTCTGCTGCAGCGCGCCGACGGCGGCGGCGGCGGCGAACACGACCAGGTTGCCCGTCATCTCGAGGCGCACCGACAGCCACCGGTTGAGCTGCTGCATCTGCCACCAAGGGCGCGCGGCCGCGTCCAGGAGGCGTAAACCGCGGCGCGCGAACGTGCGCTCGCGCCGGAAAGCGCGCACGACAACGAGGCCGGCCAGCGTCTCTGAAAAGTGGCCAAAGACGGGGGACTGGCTGACCGAGTCTACGCGCTTGACCTCGCGCGAGCAGCCCACGTAGAGGCGCTGCAGCCGCAGGAAGAAGAAGGCGACGGGGGCGAGGGCGAGGGCCGAGGCCGGGGCGGCGCCGAGGACCACCGCGACGGAAAAGCCGGCCGACACGGCGCACGTGAGCGCCGAGTTTGCGATGTCCGGCAGCTGCGTGTCGACCGCCTCTGTGTCTTTGGACAACCGGTTCAGCAGGCGGCCCTGGGGCGTGCGGTCGAAAAAGGCCATCGGCAGGCGCAGGACCTTTGCGAGCAGGCGCGCGTGCAGCAGGCGCGCGGCGGCGGTCGCGCCCGCGACCAGGGCGGCGGCGCGGCCGAGGCCGACGGCCACCGAGAGCAGCCCGAAAGCGAGGTAGAGGCCGAGGAAGCGCTCGGTGGCCGCGGCCGGCAACAGCGTCAGTTCGCCGAGCGGCGGCGGCGAGGCGGTGCCGTTTAGAGGAAACGACGACGATGTGGTCGTGAGATTGCCGCCGGCCGCCGTCGCCTGCAGCTGCTGCTCTTGCTGCTGCTGCCGCTGGAGCGCCTGCGCGCGGCCCGTGCCGTTGGACCACCCGGCCAGCACCACGTTTTGCAGCACCTGCAAGCCGCGCTCGGAGAGCGCGGCGGCAACCATCAGGCCGGGAAGGACGCAGGCGGGCCCCCAGGCGCGGAAGTAGGCGCCGTACACGGCGCCGCGCACGCTGCCGACCTCGCGGGCCTCGGCGCGGACGAGGCGGCCGTCGGCGGCGGCGGCGGCCGCGTGGTCGGCGGCGTCGTCGGCGGCGGCGGCGGCCGTGGCGGCGGCGGCGGCGGAGGCGGCGGCTGCGCCGGAAGCAGTGGGGGTGTCGCCGCCGCCGCCGCCGCCGCCGCCTTTGCCGGGCGGCAGCGCCGTCGCGCGCTGCTTTGCCGCGGCGGCCGCGGCGGCCTGGTCCTTGCCGCCGCCTTGGTCGCCGCCCGCGTCCTCCACTTCCTCCTCCTCGTCCTCGTCCTCGTCGTCGTCGTCGCCGGCGCCCGCCGGCCCGCCGCCGTCGCCAGGAGGCGCGTCTTCCTTTCCTTCACCCCCCTGTCCCTCGCCACCGACCGCCACCTCGAGCGCCGCCAGGTCCACCCCCCGCCGCTCCAGCTCGCCCGGCGGGCAGCAGTGCGCCACCCTGCCGCCGGCCATCACCACGACCAGGTCGGCCTCGCGCGCCCACTGCGCCTGGTGCGTCGCGAGCACGACCGTCGCCCCGCCTCCTAGCATCAGCTCTCCCTCTATGCACCCGTGGAAGAGGAGGCGGCCCACGTGCGCGTCGACGGCCGAGAGCGGGTCGTCGAGCAGCGCCACGTCGGCCCGGCTGTAGGCCGCGCGCGCGAGGGCCACGCGGTGGCGCTGCCCGCCGGACAGGTTGACGCCCTTCTCGCCGATCTCGGCCGCGTCGCCGCCGGGCAGCCGCGCCAGGTCGGGCGCTAAGGCGGCGCCCTCGAGTGCGCGGCTGTAGCGCTTTTCGTCGTAGGGCAGGCCCATGAGGACGTTCTCGCGCACGGTGGCGTTGAGGATGTAGGGTTCCTGCTGGGTGTACGAGACGGAGCCGCGGACGGAGACCAAAGGGGAGGAGAAAGGAGGAGAAGAAGAAAGAGAAAAAGCGGAGGCGGCGGAGGGCGCGGCGCGCATCTCCCCGAGCAGCGCGAGCAGCAGGGACGTCTTGCCGCTGCCGACGGGCCCGACAACGACGACGAGGCTGCCGGCGGGCACGCGCAGGCGCACGCCGCGCAGGGCGAACGACGACTGAAACGATTCCGGGGCGGGGGGGGACAGGGCGACGTGCCCCCCCGCGGCCGGCGCCGTTGCTGCCGTCGCCGCGGGCCTTTCCTCGCGGCCGGAGAAAAAGTCGGCGCCCGAGACGACGATGGCGTCTCCTTCCGCCGACGACTGCCCGTCGTCGCGGCCGGCCGCGGCCTCGCTCTCGCGCGCGTCGTGTTGCGCCGCCGCCTCCTCCTCGTGAAAAGAAAAGGCCGGCAGCGGCGACACGGGCCGGCCGCCGGGCGTCGACGCCAACTGGTGCTGCTGCAGCGCCTGCTGCTGCTGCTGGTGCTCGCGCCTGCGCCTGCGCCGCTCAACCGCGCGCGCCAGTCCCCCGCGCGCGGCGGCCAGGCGCGGCGGCGCGTCGGCCTCGTCCTCGGCCAGAAACACGCGCAGCCGTCCGAGCGCCACGCCCGCCGCGACCAGGTTGGTCAGCTGCGAGGGGAGCATGATCAGCGGAAATCGCAGCAGGTTGAAGAGGGCCAGCGCGGGAAACGCGACGTCGGCGGTCAAGACGCCGCCCTTTGCGGCAAACACGCCAAACGAGGCGATGGCGACGAGCACGGGCGCCGACGACACCAGCACCGACGAGCACAGCGACAGGAGCGCCGACCGCCGCACCGACGTGAGCTCCTCCTCCCGCAGGGCGTCGATGCGGTCGGCGTACGCCCGCTCGTAGGCGTAGATCTTGATCGCGCGCACGCCCGTCACGCACTCGCCCTCGAGCTTGACGCGCGCGTCCGTCTGGAGAACCATCGCGCGCCGCACGCGCGCGAGCTCGCGGCCGAGAGCGCCCGTCGGGGGGATCATTGCGACGGTGACGGCCACGCCCGCCAGCGCCGGCCAGGGGCCCAGGACGGCCACCAGCATGGACATGACGACGGCGATCTGGAAGGGCGCGTTCCAGGCCATGTGGCCGTAGGTGGCGAGCGTCCAGATCTTCTGCGCGTCGTTGGACATCAAATTGCTGATGGCGCCCGCGCCGCGGCGGCTGCACGCCTGCGCCGATAAGCGGAGCGACTTTTCGTATAGCAAGGCGATCAGCGAGGCCTTGAGGTGCAGCGAGACGCGCGCGAGCGCCTCGAAGTAGACGTTGATAGTGAGCACCTCGAAGGCGCCGGAGAGCAGGAGGAGCGAGGCCCAGCCAAGGGCGACGGCGCGGCTGTTGCTGCTGGCACCAGCGGCGGCGGCGGCGGCGGGGGCGGCAGAAGAGGCGTCGGCCCCGGGAGCAGGAGCAGAAGCAGCGGCGACCGCCGAGTCGGCGTCGACCGTGTGCAGGTGCGACAGCAGCTGGCGCAGCAGCCAGGGGCTCGCAAACATGACCGCGTCGTGCACCACCTTCAGGCAGCCCGTCCAGAGGATGGTGCGGCCGTGGACCAGCAGCATGGCGCGCGGCAGGCTCCCCTTCTTCCGCGCGAGCGCGGCGGCCAGCTCCGCCGACGTGTCGCGCGCGGCGTCGCCGGGCGCGAGGGCGGGGAGGTCCGAGGCCTCGATCGGCTTGCGCGCGCCGAGGCTGACGAGCGGGCCGACGTGCGTGAAGAAGAGGCGGCCCAGCGGGGTGGCGTGCGCCTCCGGGCACCAAGCGTTCTCGCCGCCGCCTCCGTCCCTGCCGTCGTCGTCCGAGTCGTCGTCGCCGTCGTTGGCGTTGACGGCGGCGTGGGCGCCGTGAACGTTGCTGCCGCCTCCGCCGCCGCCAGCAGACGCACCGCCCGCGGCGGTCGAGACGCGCTGGAAGCCGCGGCTGCTGCCGCCGAGGCCGCCGCCGCTCCCGGCGCCGCCGCCGCCGCCGCCGCCGAACAAGCGGCCAGTCAGAGAACGCCAGGCCGCGCTGACAGCGGACGCCTTGCCGCCGCTGCCGCTGCTGTTGCCGCCCAGCGGCGCGGCGCCGGACGACAGCGCCGCCGAGCGCAGTGCGGACCCCTCGTCCTCCTCAGTCTCGAACGCCATCGCGGGGCGCGAGGGCGGCAACGGCGGGGACGAGGCGCCGCCGGCGAGGGGGTTGAGCGTCGTCGCTGTGGTCATCCCTCCGTTGTCGCCGTCGTCGTCGTCTCGGCGGGCGCCGCCAGAGGCCGCGCGCGCGGGTGGCGTCAGGAAGGACATGACGCCGGCCCCCTGCGCGCGCCGGGGCGCGCTTGCGGCCTCTTTGCTGGTACTATGGGCGACCCCTCAGGGAGGGAGGGGTTGCTGCGATTGGAAGAGAGGCGCGAAAGAGCGGGAGGGAGATTGTGGTGAGTAAGGAGTCGTTCCGATTCTAGTTCTTGATGGGCGCGCCTCTCACCCGCCGAGCGCAAGGGAACACTCGATATCGGTTTGGGTTTGGCGCGTGGCGAAGACGGCGTGCGAGCGCGCGTTTGAGCGTTCGCGTCTGCGGCGGTTGACGACGTCGATGCCGACGGTCCCGCGTCGGAGGCGGAGGAAAACGCTCGGCCGCCTCTCCGCATTCAAACAAACACACACAACAAAGCACGTCGAGATCATGAAGATCGTGTTCGACTGGGCCAGCAAGGTCCTCTGGGGGGTGCGTTACGGCTTTCGGCTTGCTGTCGACGTTTCGGTTGGGCGGAGACCTTTCTCCGCTCTCCCCCTCTCTCCGTCCTCGCTCTGTTCGAGCGTACCGTCGCACATGACAGGCCTCGATGCGATGGTCTCGCCCCGCGCGCGCCGGGCGGCGATGGCAGAGGGCCCGAGTTGTCTCTTTCCCCATCGCCCGCGCCGGCGACGCCGACACCGCCGACACCGCCGACGCCGGCGACGCCCCTCATCCCGTCAACCCTCCCGCACCCGCTCTCCCCCTCACAAACCAAACCCCAAAACAACACAGGTCGGCACGGTCACGGCCCTCGGCGTCGGGCTGCTCTACTTCTTCCAGGAGAAGATCGTGAGTCCTGCATTCACTGGGAGCAACCCGTCGTGCCTCGGCCGCCCGCCGCCAAAAAAACCGCCGCCGCCGCCGCTCGCTCACTCGCGCCCGCGCTCTCTCCCCCCCGCCCGGTCCAAAAATAAAAATAAACGACGATGCACAGCTCTACGTCCCCCGCATCCCGGGCGTCCCCGACCAGGACCCCCGCCTCACCCCCGACCGCTGGGGCCTCGACCACGAGGACGTCTGGCTCGCCTCGGCCGACGGCACGCGCCTGCACGCGTGGCTCCTGCTGCCGCGGGGAATGGACGCGGCCGCCGCCCGCGCGCGCCCAGTGGTGATGTTTCTGCAGGAGAACGCGGGCAGCATGTCGCACCGCCTGCCCTTCTTGCGGGCGCTGGCGCTCAACCTGCGCGTCCCCGTCTTTGCGCCGAGCTACCGGGGCTACGGGCAGAGCGCGGGGGCGCCCAGCGAAAAGGGGATAAGCGCCGACGCGCGAGCGTTCCTCGCGCACCTGGCGGCGCGATCGGACGTCGACGGGACGCGGGTGGTGCTTTTCGGGCGGTCGCTGGGAGGGGCGGTGGCCATCCACCTGGCGGCGGAGGAGATGGGGGGGTTGGGCAAGGCGGGCGGGGAGGGGAAGGGGGCGGAGGGAGAGGCCGCCGGCGGCGGCGACGCGCCCGCTCGGCGCGGCGGGCCGTCGCCGTCGTCGTCCCCTTCGCCCGCCGCCGCCGCCGCCGCCGCCGGCCGCCGGCCGCGCTCGTCTTGCTCCGTCGCCGCGCTGTTGGTCGAAAACACCTTCACGAGCGTCGAGGACATGGTCGGGCGCGTGGTGCCGCCGCTGGGGGCGCTGATGGGCACGGGGTACGAGGCGATCGTGCGCGAGGCCAGGGAGGAGGAGGAGGCGGAGCAGCGGCAGCAGCAAGGGCAACAATCCCAACAGCTGCCGCTAACGCCAACGCTGGTGGTGAAGCCCTTGTTGAGGCGGCCGCTGCGCGGCAGGCCGCTCAACGCGCTCGTGACCAACAAGTGGCGCAACGTGGACGCGGTGCGCCGGCTGCCGACGCGCGTGCCCGTGCTGCTGATGGCGAGCGTGCACGACGAGATGATCCCCTTTGCGCAGATGCAGGCGCTGCACCACGAGCTCAAGGCGGGCAGGAGGGCAGGTGTGGGGGCGGGGGCGGGGGCGGCAGCGGGCGGGGGCGGGCAGGGCGTGGCGGCGTCGGCGTCGGCGTCGGCGTCGGCGTCGGCGTCGGCGTCGGCGCCGGCGTCCGCGTCGGCGGCGGCGCCGGCCGCGCGCGACCCCGCTGAGGATTCGGCGGCGGCCCGGCGCGCCGCCGCGGCCGCGGCCCTGGCGCGCGCCGAGGGGCGCGCCAACGCCGCGCCCGCGAACGCCGTTGCTGCCGCCGCCGATGGGTCGCTGCCGCCGCCTTCTGCCTCCGTCGGCCAGGCGAGGGGCCGCGCGCCGCCGCCGCCGCCCGGCGCGGTGGTTTGGCAGGAGTGGGCGCGCTCGGGCCACATGGATGCCTTCGACACGGAGCCCGTGCTCTACTGGCAGACGCTGCGGGAGTTTTTTGACGCGCACGTGCACCCGCGAACGTCCTGAGGAGGGCGGCCGCGGTGCCGTGTTATTTATAATTCTTTTTTGGGGCGATCGATCGAGATCGAGATCGAGGGAGCGCTCATCGGCCGCTGCACGCAGATCCAGCTTCTTTTGTCCGACTTTGAAAACGACGAAACACCTGCAGCAGCGATTCGCCCCCCGGCCCTTCACCCGCTACGACCGTTAAAATAATCACCGGGCCTGCTGCAGCTGCTGCTCCTCCCGCTGCTGCGGCCGCCGCGCCTCTGGCTGCCGGCCTGCCTGCTCGGCCCGCCCGGCCGCGGCCTGCTCTGCCCCCGTGCCGCCCTCCTCCTCCGCCCCTCCCGCCGTCTCCTCCTTGCCGCCGTCCGCCGCCGCCGCCGCCTGCTCCCCCTCCTTGTCGCCGCCGTCCGCTGCTGCCGCCGCCGCCGCCGCCTCCGCGTCCGCTGCCGCCTCGGTCGCCACCGCCGCCCGCGCCATGCCGGCCGCCATCCCCCCGGCCGTCCCGTTGGCGCACTGCCGGCACGCCGCCCGGCACGCCGCGTGCATGTAGCCCGGGTTGCGCCCGCACTCGCCGAAGAAGGACCACTCGCCGCACTGCTCGTTCAGGTCGGCGCACGTGCCGCGGGCCGCCGCTACGCGCGCCGCCCGCGCCGCGCCCTCGGCCCCTCCCGGCGACCCGGGCTGCGGGAAGGGCAGCACGTGCGCCCACTTGGTCGCGCTCCACTTGCTGCCGCGCAGGGTCGGGCACGAGGCGTGCAGGGAGGCCACGTCGCGCTCGCCGTCGGGCGTGAGCGCGTAAAAAATCAAGGCGTCCCCTTTTTTCGGGTGCACCGCAAACCCCCTGCGGGCGCAATCGCTCCACCCGGCGCCCGTGACGCGGCGCTCGGCGGACGGGAAGACCGTCTCGCCGCCCTCCTCGGGGGTGGACAGGTACATGAGCACGGTGACGAGGCGCTGCCCGCCGCGCTCGGGGGCCTTTTTTTATGTGTTTTTTGAAGGGGGGGGATCAAGGGGGACGAGGCGAGGCGTTTTTATTTTTAGCGCCCCCGTGCTCTCTGGGGCGCGCGTGTGTTTCTGATTCCTGCTTCTTCCTCCTCCCCCAATCTCTCACCTGGTTGGCCTCGTCCCAGAAAAAGTCGTGGTGCGCCTTATACTCCTCCCCGCCCTGGTAGTGCAGGATCTGCAGCCCCTCCTGGTGCTCAACGGGGAGAAAAGTCGCGAGCGCGACCCGATGCTCGATCTCGCGGATCACGGGGACATCCGCGTTCCCGCGCTCAAAGAAGTAGCCGGTCGACGTCCGGACGGTCGAGCGCTCCGAGACGCCCGTGGTCGAGTTGACGACCGTCGACGGCTCCATCAAAGGGGCGGCGGCAGCCACCAAGGCGTCGCATTCGGCGGCGGAGAGAAAGCCGCGGAGCAGCTGGGCGCGGGGGCTCCACGTCAGGTGGACGGCGTCCCACCGGGCGTCGATCGCGCCGGCGCCGTGCCCCGCGCGCGCGCCGGGCAGGAGGCCCGGGTCGGCGGCGGGGGCGAGGGCCGGCAGGGCGAGGGCGAGGGCGAGGGCGAGGAGGAGGCGGGTCCGGACGGTCGCGGCGCGCGGTCGCTCAAGCGGCGGGGTCGACGTCGCCGGCATCGTGGCCAGGGGACGGGGAAGGAGCAAGAAGGGCTCGAATCGCGCGCGCCCTCGCGCACCGTGGCCGGTTCGCACGTGCGCGCGTCGTGCGCTTGGTGTGCGGAGGCAGGCGGTCGCGGTTGGCGGGGGGGGCAGAAGAGAGAGACGTGCAACTGATTCGCCGCTTGCTTTTTCTGTCTGTCTGCGTGGAGGCAGGCGACCGCGCGTCGTCGGTCGGGCCGTCACGAGGTGTAACGGGGAGAGGTCGCAGAAATCGGAGGGCAAAGCATGGAGATAAGCAGAACGCGCACAACACATGCGCCGCCCACACCGCGCGCGCCGACAGTTATGCGCGCGTCGCCGGCGTCGCCACCCAACGGCGTCGCCACGCATCAAACGTCCTTCACAAAAAACCAATCCTCCTCAATAAGGCGTTCGCCGTCCTCGTCCCTCGGCCGACCCACCGTCACCACCGCCGCCGTAACCACCACCGCGCCGCTCGGGGCCCCTCCCACCGCCGCCAAAGCCGCTGCCAAAGCCGCCGCCGAACAACCCTTCCTCTTGCTCCTCGCTCGCGCCGCCGCCGCCGCCGCCGCCGCCCTCGCCGCCCCCGCCGCCGCCGCCCGCCTGCCACACGCACACCTGCGCGTCCTCCCCGCCCGTCACGATCAGGGGCGCGCCGCCGGGCCGCAGCGGCGCCAGCACCTGCAGGGAGCGCACGATCGCGCCCGGGTGCCCCCCGCGCAGCGCGAGCACGGGCGCCTCGACGACGACGCCGCCGCCGCCTCCGCCGAACCCGCCGCCTGCCGACGCCGCTCGCCGCCGCAGCGGCCACAGCGCCGCCGTGCCGTCGTTGCTGCCGGCCGCCAGCAGCAGCTGCCCGCTCGCCGCGTCGTAGTGGCACCCGATCAGGTAGTCCACGCCGCACGCGCCCACGTCGGCGTCCTCGGGCGCCACGTGCGGCAGCATGCCGGGGAAGCGCGCGTTGGCGGCCGCCGCCAGCGCCGGCCGCGACACCTCGGCCGCTGCCGACGCGCCGCCGCCCCCGCCGCCGCCTCCCCCGTCGCCGTCTCCGTCGCCGCCCTCTCCGCCGCCGCCGCCCTCTGCCCTGAGCGCATCCCGCCAGTCCCACAGCTGCACGGTCTCGGTGCCCGTGCGCACCCACGCGCACTCGAGCTCGGGGCCGTACAGCCCGATGTCCTCGACGGACGTCGTCGCGTTGAGCGCCGCCGCAAAGCCGTCCTCGGGGTCGAACGGCGCGACGGCCGCAGACAGAGTAACGGCGGCGGCGGCGGCCGGACCGGCGGCGCCGCCCCCGCTCCCCCCTCCGCCTTGCCCCCCGGCGCCTTGTCGCCCGCCCGCCCCCCTGACGTCGACCACGGCGACCAGTCCGTCCTGCGACGCGGACAGCAGGCAGCCGGACGCCTCGTGCGCGACCAGGGCCGTCACGTCGTCCATGTGGAGGTCGTCGAACGTCACGAACGGGCGCGCGAACGAGGGGGCGGCGGCGGAAGCAGGGGCGCCGCCGATCCCGCTCCCGCTCCCGCCGCCGCCGCTGCTCCCGCTCCCGCCGCCGCCGCCGCCGTTTCCGCCGCCCGCGCCGCGCCCCCCGCGCCGGTCCCAAAAATAGACGTCCCCGCCCGTCCCGCCCGCGGCGATGGTCGCGCCGCCGCCGCCCGGGGCCGAGCCGCCCGCGGCGAACACGCACAGGCAGTGGAGCTCGGTGCCGCGGAGCGGCGCCGCGTAGGACTCTGCGGGGCGAGGCTGCTGCTGCTGCTGCTGCTGCTGCTGCTGCTGCTGCTGCTGCTGCTGGTGCTGGTGCTGCTGCCGCTGCGCGCCGCCGCCCCTTGCTCCTCCCGCCGCCGCTGCCGCCGCCGCCGGAGAAGGAGACACGAGCGGCTGCCTCAAGTCCCACACGCACACGGTCCCGTCGTGCGCGCACGTGGCCAGCAGGTGTGGCGCGCCTGGGACGAACGTCACGGCCGCGACCACCGCGCTCGTCGCCAGCGAGCCCGCCGCCGCCAGCGACCCGCCGCCGCCGCCGCCGCCGCCCGCCGCCCGAAAGAGCCGGACGCCGGTGGCGGGCGGCGGCCCCGCGCCGCGCTTGCCGCCGCCGCCGCCCGCGACGGCCGCCGCGATGGTCAGGCCGCCGTGAGCCGAGGCGGCGCCGACTCCCGTGGACGCGGGCGAGGCGGCGACGCGCGTCACGTAGGCCGGGTCGTCAAAGGCAAAGTCGACGCGCGCGCGAGAGAGCAGCCGTGCGGGCGGCGGCCCGAGCGGGCGCGCGGCGGCGTCGGCATGGGCGGCGCGCGCCGTCGTCGCCGGCGGCAGAGCGTAGTGGTGCTGCTTCTGCTTGTTGGGGCGCGTCGTCGGGGTGGGCGTGGGCTCGGCGTCCATGTCCGCGTCCTCGTCGTCGTCGCCGTCGCCGAACCGGATGTGGCCCATTGTCGATAGGGAGGGATTGATTGATTGGCGTCTGCGTTTGTGAGTTTCGGGTGTCGGCGCGTCGGTCTCTGTTGCGTTCTGGGTGCGTCGCTCCGACGCCCGCCCCGATGCCAATGCTTGGTGCGTTGGTCTGGCTTCGAGCTAGTAGATCATCGTGTGTTTTGTCGGGGGGGGAAGGAAGGCGATTGGAGGCGATTGCTCATTGATGAGTGATTGCTGTTCCATTTCGCCTCCTTCTTTGGAAAACAGCTCTACTGTCGCTCTCCTCGCGCCTCCCATACACCCACGTCGCCCTCCTCTTCCTCCTTAGCATCATCGATCAACAACGACCAGACACGCACGTCCCAAAAGAGCACAAAGCAGCCCAAAGCAGAAAGCAGCGATGGCGCAGGCGTCAGCTCTGACCAACCGCGCGAGCCGCACGCCCGGGGGCAGCGTCGCGCGCGCCAAGCCGGCAGGTGCGTGTCGAGGGGCGCCTTGTCGACGTCCTCGCATGGTCGCTCATTACGGGGAGAGAACGAGAGAGAAAGAGAGACGATGGAAGCGGGCAACTTGAACCAAAAACCAAACAAAACCGACACACACAATGAACCCCCGAAAACTCAACAGCGACGCGGCGCTCGCAGGCCTCGGTCGTCGACTTTTACACCGACGACGAGGGCTTCAAGGTCTCGCCCGTGAGTCTCGCTGCGGGTCCGCTCGTCTGGACTGAGATGGAGCGAGGGACATGGGAGCGGGAGAGCGCAACAAGAGGGGGGAGGGGACAGCTGCTCAAAAAGAGGGCAGGAGGAGCGTTCGGTTGAGGGCGCCGCTGCGCCCGCCTCTCCCAGGGGCTGGTGGTCCTTCCCAACACGGCCGACGACGCGCACTCCAACGTGCGCCCGGGCGCGCGCGCGGCCATTGGCAGCAGGGGCGCGCGCGCGCGGGAACCACGGCGCCGATGCCGCCGACGCCGACGCCCGCTGCGAGCCGTTGCCGCTTCGATGCCCGCCGCCTCGTCGCGCGCTCCTTCCTTGGGGCTCACGATCCTCCTTGTCCTCTCCGAAAATCACAGGTTGTCGTCATCGGCATGTCTCTCGGGTACATCCTGTTCGTGACCATGCTGCACATCATCGGCAAGGTGAGGGCCGATGGCTGTCCTGTTTGGTTTTGGTCTGTGCCTGCCGCCGGCCGCCCCCCGTCGATCGCGCGCGCTCGAAAACTCACGCCCGCCCTCGCCACCGAAACCATCGCAACACCAACACACACACACAACACCACAGCTGCGCGCCTGAAGAGCGACGCCTTGCGAGAGAGGCCGTCGCTGCCGTCGATCGATAAGGAGCGATGCGCGGGCGTCCTGAGCGACGACTTGTGCGCTGCGACGCGCTCGCCGGCCGGGTTTTTTTGTCGGGCGGCGCGCGGCGGGGCACCAGGCGGGAGGAGAGATGCGTTTTTTTTCGGAAGAACGCGAGCTCTTTCCATTTTTCTCCTCACGCCCCGCCTCCCACGACGATTTTCTCTGTCCATACCCATCCTTCTGCCGCAGACCCCCCCCCGCCTCGTCTTCCCTTTCACATAGCGTAGAAGACGAACAAATCAAACCCAAATTAAAAAAAAGAGGGGGAAGATCAACGCGTCATCCGCCGCCGCCGGTGCCGCGCGTTGCGGGAAGCACCTGAACGCACCGAGTCCGCTCAGCGCATGGACCAGGCGTCCGAGAAGGCCGTGCGCCGCCAGCGGGACGTCCTGCGCCTCATGGACCTCAAGGTGGGCGGCGCCTGGGTGTCGTGAGAGAAAAAGAGCAAGAGGAAAAGAGACGGCGGCGGCGGCGGCGGCGACCTTCTCTCTCTCTCGCGCGCCCGAAAAGAAAAACGCCCGCGCTATAAACCAAAATTTTATGATTCAAATTGATCAATCATAACAAAACCGACAGATGTACGGCCGCCCGGCCGCCGCGGCCCCTGCGAGCGCGGCCCTTTTGCTCGTCCCCGTCACCGGCGCGTTCGGGGCTGCCTTTGTGCCTGGCTTCCAGGCCGCGACGACGCCGCCGACGCCGACGCTCAAGCCGCCGCCGTCGCAGTCGCCCGCTCCCGCCGCCCTCGGCCGCGTCGGCCGCGCCCAGCGCAACGCGCCCGCCCGCTCCTGGGCGCAAGAGCACCGCCGCGCCCTCCTCGTCGCCCTCGCCCTCCTCGTCCCCTGGCTCGCCCTCCCACTCGCCCCCCTCTTTTTTCTCGCGCGCCTGCTCTACCGCCGCGCCCTCCGGCGCCGCCGCGTGGCCGCGCGCTGGCTCGCCCGCCCGCCCGGCGCGCACCAGGTGGACCTGCTGCTCGGCGCGCGGCCGCTGTGGGTGCCGCCGCGCGCGCTCGCGCCCGAGCTGGCGCCGCTCCGGGACGCCGCCGCCGCCGCCGCCGCCCCCGGCTCCGGCCCCGCGTCCCCGCCGCCGCCGCCGCCGCCGCCGCCCTCCGAGGACGAGCGCCTCGCGTGGGCCAACACCCTCCTCGAGGAGCTGTGGCCGTTGCTCGACGGCGCCGTCGCGTCGGCCGTGTCGCAGATCGTCCAGCCCCTCCTGGACGCGGCGCGCCCGCCCTTTGTCGCGGCGCTCGGGTTCGAGCGGCTGACCCTCGGGGCGCTGCCGCTGCGGCTGGAGCGGCTGAGGCTGCTGGACCCGGCGCCGCCCCCCGCGCCCTCGTCAACGAGCCCCGAATCCCTCGGCGTCGCGGTCGAGGCAGACGTCGTTTGGGCAGGTCACGCCAACGTCGCTTTCTTCGTAGACCTGGTCGCGCCGGCGGGGGGGCCGTCGGTGCGCCTGGTCCCCCGCGTCGACGACATCGGCCTGCGCGCGACGGTGCGGCTGGCGCTGGCGCCCGCGCCCCCTGGGGCGGCGGCGGCGGCGGCTGCTCCGGCAGGCGGCGGCGGCGGCGGTGGCGGCGGCACGGCACCTCCTCCTGCTCTTCCCCCTCTGCCCGCCGCGCTCGTCGTGTCGTTCGCGCGGCCGCCGACCCTCAAGTTCTCGCTGCGCTTCGTGCACGCGCCGCCGCTCGTCGCCGGCCGCATCGTCGAAGGCCCCGTGCAGACGTTCCTCGACGGCGCCCTCCGCGACGTCCTCGGCGCGGTGCTGGTGTGGCCGCAGCGGGTGGTCGTGCCGCTGGCACCGCTGCTGCGTTTGGGGGGCAAAGGCGGCGGCGAGGGAAAAGGCGACGACGACGGCGCGCCGCCGCTTCTGCCGCCGGACGGCCTGCGCGACGACGAGGACGCGGCGCTCGACGCGCTGCACCTCCGGTCCGTCGGCCTGCTGCGCGTCGAGGCGCTGGCCGTGCGGCGCGCGCCGGCGGCGGCGGCGCCCGGAACAGAGCAGCATCAGCAGCAGCAGCCGGGGGAGGCCGTCCCGGGCGCGGGCCTGGGGCAGCGGCTCGAGGTCGAGGCGTGGACCAGCCCGGAGCGCCGGGCGCGCCTGGCCGTCTCCGAGGGCGGCGGCGGCGGCGGCGAGGGAGCAGGGGGTGGCTTCACCGACGAGATCGCCGCCGCGCCCCCGGCCTCGGCCGCCGCCGCCGCCGCCGCCGCCGCGCCCCCCGGCGCGACCGCGGCGACCAGCGGCGGCGCGCTGCCGGCGCCCTCGGCGGGCGGCGGCGGCGGCGCAGGAACCGTTCTGCTGGTTCAAGAGCCGTCGTCGCAGCGCCTGCGGCTGTCGCTGCGCGTGGCCGACGCGCTGGCGGCGCCGCGCGCGCTGCTCGGGGGCGACCTGGCAAAGGGTGCCGCGGCGCTGTTCGGCGGCGCCGAGCAGCGCGCCGAGTGCGTCGGGCGCGCGTCGCTGCCGCTGGACGGGCTGACGCCCGCGCCGCCGGCGCAACAACAAGGGGCGGCGGCGGCGGCGGCGGCGGGCGAGGGGGCGGCGGCGACGACGCTGACGACGCGGATCGTGGAGGACTGGTTCGCCCTGTCGCCGGGCGACGAGGACTGGGAGGACATCGAGGGGGCCGCGGGGCGCGGGGAGGAGGTGCGGCGGGCGCAGGAGGAGCGGGAGGGCAGTGAGACAACGACGGAGGAGGTCGAGGGGCAAGCCGGGGCGGTGACGCCCGTCGCCGTCGGCGCGGCGGCGGCCGCCGCGGCCGCCGACGCGCTGCCGCCCCTGCAGCTGCGCCTGAGGCTGACCTACTTGCCCCTGGCGCCGCCGACCCCCGGAGCGCTCGTTCCCTCGAGCGGCGGCGTCGTGCGCGTCGCCGTGCGCCGTGCGCGCGGCCTGCCGCTCGTCGACGGCGGCGACGGCGCCGCGCCCCCCCCCGTTGCCTATGCCGTCGTCGAGATCGGCGCCCCTTCCGCGGGCGGCGGCGGCGGCGTCCTCGGCGCCGACGGGCTCCGGCTGCCTGCGTCGCGCCGCCGCCAGACGCCGCTCGCCCCGGCCTCGCGCGACCCGTGCTGGCGCGCCCGCTTCGAGTTTGGCGGCGCGTCCCTCGCCGACGTTGTGCGCGTCGCCGTGTTTGCGCGCGGGTGGTGGGCGGCGGACGCGCTCCTGGGCGAGGCGGTCGTCCCCGTGGGCACGCTGCTCCGCATGGGCGGGAGCGGGGACAGAGAGGGCGCGGCGGCCCTGGCCCCTCTGCCTTGGCCCGAGGGCCGATGGAGCGAGCGGAGCGTGGGCGCGGCCGAGGGGTGGGCGGCCCTGACGGGCGGGAGTGGAGGAGTCGGCGGCGGCGGCGGCGAGGTGCTCGTGCGCCTCGAGTACGCGTCCGCGGGCGCCGCCGCCGCGTCGCTGCTGTAGGAAGGGCGCTGTGGAGATGGGAGGCGAGCAAGAGGGCGGGGGAGCGAACACGCAGGCAGGTCGCCGAGCGGCGGCGGCGTCCCCCGCCGCCCAGGAACAAAAATATGTGTCGTCCCCGAGCGAGAGGGATCGTTCAGGCGAGAGACGCAAACGTTTGGCGCACACGCACACAGATTCAAAGGAATCGTTGTTACACGTCGCACAGATTGAAAGATCGCAGGGGGCGAATGAGCATGCGGATCGGAGCAAACAGGGGGGCGTGGGCGTGGAAGGGCCAGGGGGGGCGGGGGGGAGCGCCGACGACAAGAGAGGGCCGCTCGCCGCCCGAACCACGAATGAAAAAACGGCTGCCGCGTTGTCGCGCGCGCGCCGACCGCCGCAGAGACAAAAAAAGGGTGTTGTACGAGAGGGAATCTTGGGCGTAGGTCAAGCGACATCAAAAATACAGAGCGGAAGTAGGAGAGAGAAATTGATTGAGAGGGGGTCCGGGTCGGCGCCCCATGCATCATCAACGAGGAGCGGCGGGTTGCTCCAGTGGCTGCGTCTGCGTCTGCGTCTGCGGCTGCGTCGGCTGCTGCTGCGCCGATCGCCGGCAGGACTCTAGCAGGGCGGGGCGCGCGGACGCCCACTGCGCCTTCTCCTCGTCCGTCAGCACGCGCAACCCGCCGAGCAGGCCGTAGATCGGGTTGCCGCGGCCGTCGACGAGGGCCGCGGCCGCGGCCCCCTCGGCCCGCCGCCGCCGCCGCCGACGCTGCCGCCGCGAGGCTCCGCGCGATTCTTCCTCCCGGTCGTGCTCGGCAGCAGCAGGGGCCGCCGCCCCTCCGCGGCGCCAAACGAGCGGGACCTCGACGCAGCGCCAGGCGCTCGAGGCCGGGTACTGGTCAAAGACGACGCGCACGACGGCGCCGTGCAGCGAGGACGGCGACCCGCCGGCCTCGTCGCCGTCGTCGTCGCCGTCGGCGGCGCCGTCGGCGGCGGCGGCGGCGCCGTTCCGTCCGTCGGCAAGTGCAAACGGCGGCGGCGGCGGCGGCGGCGGCGGCGGCGGCGGCGGCGGCGGCGGCGACGCAGGCGAGAGCGCGAGCGGCGCCCTCCGCCGCTCGACCGACTGTACCGTCCCCAGCCACAGCCCAAAGGGGTGGGACCCTCCGCCGCGCCACTGCACCTCGACCGCCGCGCCGGGGACGATCGGGCTCGCGCGGCGGCGGCGGCGGCCAAGGCGGGGGTCCGCGGCGAGGACGGCGGCGGCGTCGGTGGCGGCGGCAGGGGCGGCGGCGGGCGGCCTCAGCGGGCGGTAGGGGTGCGTTTCGGCCGGTCGGGCGCGGAGCCTCGAGATCTGCACGTCGCCCTCGGTGACGCGGGACCCGCCCATGGGCAGGTAGGTCACGCGGAAGAGGAAGGAGGCGGGCGGCGGCGGTGGCGGGGCGGGGGGCAGGGGGGCGCAGGGATGGGAGGGGGCGGCCGGCGCCGCGGCCGGCGGCCGCCCCTGTCCCTCCTCTTGATGCTGCTGCTGCTGCTGCTGCTCTTGCAGGGGCGGCGGCGGTGTGGCTGCGGTGCCTGTGGGCGCTGGGGACTTTGGCGGCGCCGGCAGGGGCATCGGCGGGCCCGCGCCCCCGTCCGGCGCGCGCCGCGGGCGCGGCGGCGACGCGGGCTGCTGCTGCTGGTGCTGCTGCTGCTGCGGCGGCCGCTCGCCAGCCGAGGACGCGCCGCCGCCGCCGCCGCCGACGCCCAGATGTACCGGAGCCCGGGCCGCATCGGCGGCAGACGGCGGCGCCAAGAACGCCGGCACGCGACTGTGGGGGCATGAGGTCGTCGCCGCGGAAGGCCCCTGCTGCACCCCCCGCTTGTCCGCTGCTAGCGGCGCCCCCGCCCCCCGCGCGGCCCCGCGCGCCGCCGCCGCCGCCCCCCCTTCCCCCGCCGCCGCCGCCGCCGCCGCCGCCGCCCGCCCGTGCTGCTGCAGCCTCGCCACCCCGTCGTAGCTCGACAGCGCAAAGTCCTCGTGCGCGCCCGACTCGCACTCGAGCTCCCGGTTAAGGACCTGGCAGGGGAACGGCGCGCCGCTGAGCAGGCGGGCGGCGCGCCGGCGCCACAGCCCGCCGTCTCGGGAGAACCACTGCGGCCCGCCGCGCTCGAGCAGCCGCGGCAGCCCCGGCCACCGGCGCTCGGCGGCGGCGCGCCAGGCGGCGTCGGCCTGGAACGCGCCGGACAGGGAGACGCAGGCGCGGGACGCGGCGCACAGCGAGGCAAAGTCGAGGGGCGCGGAGAGGGCGACCAGCTCGAGCAGCTCGGGGGGCAGGTCGAGCAGGCCGCGGCGGCTGGCGCTTGGGGTGGGGCACGCCGCCATTTCTTCTTATGTTTGTCGGTTGCCGTCGCCGTCGTCGCCGTCGTCGCCGACGGTTTTGTTTGTGTTTATCGCCGTACGCGCGCCGTCAGCGCCTCTCAATAGAGAGGGGGCAGCGCACGGGGGTTGGCGTCGTCTCGATTGGTCGAGCGCGGGCCGTTGAAGGAGGGGAGAGAGGGATTGTGGCGGGGGAGGACAGCTGCGAATTTTTGGTTGACTTTTTCCGAGGCGTCTTGACCTTGGGTGGGGTCGGTTTGGCGTCGAGCGGCGATGCGCGCCGCCTATGAACTAGGGACACCCGTAGGAGATTGTGGTCGTGCGCATGTTTGCCCACGGCCGTTTGAACGGGAGAAGCGCTTCCCCTCCAGCAAAAGTCGTGAAATCGTGCACTCGGGCAGAGACGACGAGAGACCGCACGCAGACGCAACTCTACACACCACCTGTACGCACCATCATCCAATCCATCCGTCGTCCATCACCAAGCAGCAGCAGCGACGCGCGCGCGCACAGAGAGCGAGAGAGCGAGAGAAGAAATAGCACGGAGAGAGAGGACAAACCATCATCCCGCCCGCGCCCCTCCACACACGAGAAAGACCAGCAGCAACCCACAACCCTTGCTCGATCGTCCTCGACAGCATGGCCACCACGGCCGCCACCTGACCAAAGCACCGAAAAGCCAAGCCAGCCAAGCGACGCCAAGGCCCGACCGATCCGACCGGGGGGGCGAGCGGCGCCCGTTGGCGGCGCGCGCGCGGTCGGGTCGGGGCGCGCGGTCGGGGTCGGCAGATCGCGCGGCCCTTTAAAAAAAACAATATGATCCGCTTCATCCTCCTCCAGAACCGCGCGGGCAAGACCCGCCTCGCCAAGTACTACACCCCCCTCGACGAGGCCGACCGCCGCCGCCTCGAGGCCCTCGTGCACCGCACCGTCGTCGGCCGCGACCCCCGCCACGCCAACGTCGCCGACCTGCCCTCGTTCGCCTTCAAAAACGGCGGCGGCGGGACCGCAGCCGGCGGCGGCGGCGGCCAAAAGGTGGTCTACCGGCGGTACGCGGGCCTGTTCTTCGTCCTGGCGCTCGACCGCAGCGACAGCGAGCTCGCCGCCCTCGAGGCGGTGCACCTGTTCGTCGAGGTGCTCGACCACTACTTCGCGAACGTGTGCGAGCTCGACCTCGTCTTCAACTTTCACAAAGTCTACGCGATCCTGGACGAGTTCGTGTTGGGCGGGGAGGTGCAGGAGACGAGCAAGCGGGTGATGCTGGAGCGGCTGGCGGAGATCGACCGGCTCGAGGAAGGGGGGAGGGCGTGACGCATCGGAGCTTGCATTTCCGGCGACGGGGGGGGGACGCTTTTTCGTGGCGCCGCGCGCCTCGCGCGCCCTCGGAAGCGCAACCTTTCCTGGAAAGGTGATTGCTTTGTTTGTTTTAACAACAACGGCACAGGCTGGTCTCCTGTGTATTTAGTAGTGCTTTGGTTTCGATGGAAGGGGGGTGCTTTGCCGGCCAAAGTTTGGCAAAATGATGGTGCGAGGGGGGGCCAAAACGATGGGCGGGGCGGAAGGGGGGGAGCGGGAGGCAATTTCTTAAGGGGCGGCGGCTGGGAAGCGACCAAACCGCCCTCTCTGGCGCGGCAAGCAAAACATGAAAAAGGGGAAAGCGCAGGGGCGCGCGCGCGCAGAGGAGCGCAGAGAGCGCGCGCATGAATGCGTTGCTGGCAGGCGGGCAGGCGGGGGGGGGGCAGGATTCTAAGGGGGGCGTAGTTTTTTGGGCGGCGGTGGCCGGCGGAGGGGGGAGTCAGGGTATCGGGGCGTTGTGGCGAGGAATTTTATGGGGTACAAACGAGGGGCGGGATTTGTGCGGCTCGAGGGGGTGGGGGGGGGGAGAGGGAGCGAGGATGGAGGCGGGGGGGGGAGGCGAGAAAGCCTCCCGCCCAAGGGACGAAACCGCAACGCAAACACAAAAACAAAAACAAAAACAAACAACAAAAACAACCGACTGGGAGGGGAGTCTCTCGCTCTCTCAATAAAGGGTTTCGGAAGGGAAACGGGGAGCCTTTCTGTGTTTCTTGGTGGTGACGCAACGGGAGCGGGGCGGGTCCAGCTCTCGTGAAAGCGGGGACTTATTCCTTTTTGGGGAAAGGGGGGG
>Ga0105055_10001884_pt1 | contig 33497 bp, 28 predicted proteins | sample BON03_FD_78090 | JGI IMG/M metagenome (GOLD analysis project Ga0105055, IMG submission 78090) | Freshwater microbial communities from Lake Bonney liftoff mats and glacier meltwater in Antarctica - BON-03 | ecosystem: Environmental > Aquatic > Freshwater > Ice > Glacier meltwater | place: Lake... | reverse complement strand
CGGCAGGCCACGGTCGCCCATGTGCAGCATGCCGATAGCATTGATCGCCGCTGCGTGGTCCTGCCCGGCCGCCTCGGTGAAAGCGGCCATCGCCTCGTCCATGCGCCTTGCGTTTGCCGCGGCCAGCCCCCTCGCATAAGCGGCCTCGGCGTCGATGGCGGCAGGGACAAGGGGGGGCGCGGCCAGCGCGGGCGGCTGCGGTTGCGCCAGCGCCGTGCTGGCGACGGCAACGGACAGGGCGGCGACCAGGAGGGGTATGGGCGACATCAACATTGCGCGATCATAGAAGCTGCGGCCGCCTGGTGGAACCCGAAAGCGTGCGGCCGTTTCTTTTTCCTCTAGTTTAGGACTGAAAGAATGCACACAAACGCATGTGCCTCCGCAAGGCGCGCCGGCATCGCTCAGCCATCGTAGCCGGGGCGCGGGATCATGCCCATGGTGATCTGCGCCAGCCCGCCATCCACCACGAGGTCCTGGCCGGTGACGTAGCCGGCGCGCGGGCTGGCCAGGAACAGCACGGCGTCGGCGATGTCCGTGGGCACGCCGTAGCGCTTCGCCGGCACCAGGTTGGCGCGTGCGGCGGCCACGCCCTGGGCCTGGTAGAACGCCTCGGACATCGGCGTGCGCACCATGCCGGGGCTGACGCAGTTGCTGCGCACCCCCAGCGGCCCCCATTCCAGCGCCAACTGGCGCGACAGCATCGCCACCCCCGCCTTGCCCGGGCTGTAGGCCCCCGAATGGCCCTGCGGAAAGCTCGCGGCGATCGAGGCGATGTTGACGATGGCACCGGATTTCCGCGCGCGCATCGCCGCCCCGAAGGCCTGGGCACACAGCAGGTAGCCGGTGAGGTTCACGGCGAGCAGCGCGTTCCACTCCGCCAGCGCCACGCTGGCCAGTGGCCCCGGGCGCAGGATGCCCGCATTGTTGACCAGCACGTCGGCCGTGCCGAGCCGCGCCTCCACCATGACGGCCGCGGCCTTCACCGAGCCCTCGTCCGCGGTGTCGCACGCCAGCCCGATCGCGCCGATCTCCGCGGCCGCCGCGGTGGCGCCATCGCCGTCCCGGTCCAGCAACGCCACCACCGCCCCCTGGCCGGCCAACGCCGCGCCGATCGCCCGGCCGAGCCCGCCGGCACCGCCGGTGACCACGCAGACCTTCCCCTCCAGCCCCAGCCAGCGATCCCCTGCCATGGTGTCCCCCTGTCTTGCGGCAAAGCGTGGCAGGGGCGCCGGGCGCTGGCAATCGCGGCACCCGGCAGAAACGAATTCTCCCGCTCCGGCGCGTCGGCTAGGCTCGCCATGCCAGCAAGGAGCAGTGCCATGACCGACCAGTTCCCCACGGACCCGCCCGTATCCGCCCCGCTGACCCAGATCCAGATCGACCAGCGTGTGTTCGACCTCTACGACGAATACTGCCACGGCCGCCTCGACCGCCGCGCCTTCCTGCAACAGGCCGCAATCGTCGTGGCCGGCGGCCTGGCGATGGCCCAGGCCCTGCTGCCCCGCTACGCCCAGGCGCAGACCATCTCGTTCACCGACCCGCGCATCAAGGCGACGTACGAAACCTACCCCTCGCCCGGCGGCACCTCCGGCACCATGCGCGGCTACCTCGTCCAGCCCACCGGCCCCGGCCCCTTCCCCATCGTGCTGGTGATCCACGAGAACCGCGGCCTGAACCCCTATATCGAGGACGTCGCCCGCCGCGCCGCCACCGAGGGCTTCCTCGCCCTGGCCCCGGACGGGCTGTTCCCGGTGGGCGGCTACCCCGGCAACGACGACGACGGCCGCCGGCTCCAGTCCGGGCTCGACCAGGGCAAGCTGCGCACCGACATGGCCCGCAGCGCCCGCTTCCTCAAGGCGCACCCGCTCTCGAACGGCAAGCTGGGCGTCACCGGCTTCTGCTGGGGCGGCAGCACCACCAACTATCTGGCCGCCACCCTCGGCGCCGACATCCTGGCCGCCGTGCCCTACTACGGCGCCCCGGCCGAAACCGCCGCGGTGTCGCGCATCCAGGCGGCGATCCAGGGCCACCTCGCCGCGAACGACCAGCGCATCAACGCCATGTGGCCGGCCTACGAAGCCGCGCTGAAAGCCGCCGGCGCAACCCACGAGGTGCACACCTATCCCGGCACCCAGCACGGCTTCCACAACAACTCCACCCCCCGCTACGACGAGGCCGCGGCGAAGCTGGCCTGGGACCGCACGATCGCCTTCTTCCGCACCCATCTGGGCTGACCCGGTCGGGCCTCTCGCCTGACCCGGTCGGGCCTCTCGCCTGACCTAACCGGAAAGGGCATGATCACCCCCCGACCCCAGGGGAGCCTCATGTCCGTCCGCACCGAACACGTCACCACCCGCGACGGCATCCGCCTCGCCACCGACATCCGCCTGCCGGAAGGGCAGGGCCCGTTCCCGGTGGTGCTCAGCCGCACCCCCTACGGCCGCCACCTCCCCGGCGGGCGCGAGAACACCGCCGCCGACCCCCGCGTGCCCGCGCCGGACGAATTCGCCGCCCACTTCACCGCAAGCGGCTATGCCATGGTCGTGCAAGACACCCGCGGCCGCTTCGGCAGCGGGGGCGCCTTCGTCAAATACCTCACCGACGGCGAGGATGGCGAAGACACCATGAAGTGGCTCCTCGCCCAGCCCTGGTGCAACGGCCAGGTCTGCACCCTCGGCCTGTCCTACGGCGCCCACACCCAGGCCGCCCTCGGCTGCCTCGACCCGCCCGGCCTGGTCGCCCAGGTGCTGGATTGCGGCGGCTTCCTCGACGCCTGGCACCACGGCGTCCGCCAGAACGGCGCCTTCGAACTCCGCCAGGCCACCTGGGCCTACAAACAGGCCCTGCTATCCCCGGAAGCCGAGGCCGACCCGGTGCTGAAATCGGCCCTCGCCGCCGAGGACATCTTCGCCTGGTTTCACGGCTTCCCCTGGAAACCCGGCCACTCCCCCCTGCGCCACCACCCCGACTACGAAGCCTACCTGTTCGACCAATGGCGCCACGGCACGCGCGACGCATTCTGGACGCAGCTCGGCATCAACACCGCCGCCTTCCACGCCCGCTACAGCCGCGCCGCCTGCGTGCACCTCTCCGCCTGGTTCGACCCCTACGCGTTGGGCGCCATCGGCAACTTCCTCGGCCTGCGCCACCGCGCCCCCCAGCGCCTGATCCTCGGCCCCTGGACCCATGGCGAGCGCAGCCGCACCTTCTCCGGCGACGTCGATTTCGGCCCCGCCGCGCCCATCGACTCCTGGGCCGGCGACTGGCGCCAATACCGCCTGCGCTTCTTCGACCAAGCGACGCAAGCCACGCAAGACGACGAACCCCCGGTGCGCCTTTTCGTCATGGGCGGCGGCACCGGCCGGCGCAATGCCGAAGGCCGGCTCGACCACGGCGGCCACTGGATCTCCGCCACCGACTGGCCGCTGCCCGGCACCCGCTTCGTGCCGCACTATCTGCACGGCGACGGCACCCTGCGCGAACACGTCCAACCCCCCGGCGCCGCACCCCTCTCCTACGATTTCGACCCCGCCCGCCCCGTCCCCACCATCGGCGGCAACTTCTCCTCGCTCGACCCCATCGCCGCCGCCGGCAGCTTCAACCAGGTCGCCTCGGCGCAATTCTTCGGCTGCACGCCCCCCTTCCTGCCCCTGGCCGCCCGGCCCGACGTGCTGGTGTTCCAGACCGCGCCGCTACCCGAGGCCGTCACCCTCGCCGGCCCGGTGGAACTCGACCTGTGGGTCGCCACCGACGGCCCGGACACCGACTTCACCGCCAAGCTCATCGACGTTCACCCCGCCAGCCCCGACGACCCCGGCGGCTACGCCATGCTGCTGGCCGATTCCATCGTGCGGCTGCGCTACGTCGAGGACCCCGCAACCCCGCGCCTGCGCACCCCCGGCGAGGTGGTGCGGCTGCGCATGACGATCTTCGCCACCGCCAATTTGTTCCTGCCCGGCCACCGCATCCGCCTCGATATCTCCTCCAGCAACTTCCCCAAGTTCGACGTGAACCCCAACACCGGCGAACCCGACGGCGCGGCGCGGCGCCGGCGCGTGGCGGCCAACACGGTGTTCGTGGATGCCGCAAGGCCGAGCCGGGTGATCCTGCCAATGCTGCCCCAGGAGGCCCAATGACCCCCGCCGCCATCGCCGCCGACCTCTGCGCCAAGGCGGGCCTGCCCGATGCCGCCCGCCTGACCGTCACCGGCCACGAACCGGCCCTGCCCTCAAGCTTCCGCGTCGATGCGGCAGCCGCTTCCAGTATCGGCGCGGCAGGCCTGGCCGCCGAGGCGATCTGGCGCCACCGCACCGGCCACGCCCAGCAGGTGGCCATCGACATCCGCCACGCCGCCGCCGAGTTCCGCAGCGAGCGCTACATCCGCGTCGGCGACAAACCGCCCAAGGACCCCTGGGACCCGATCGCCGGCGCCTATCCCACCGCCGATGGCTGGGTGCGGCTGCACACCAACTTCCCCCACCACCGCGACGCCATCCTGAAGCTGCTGGCGTGCGACAACACCAGGGAAGCCGTCGCCGCCGCCCTGCGCCGCCGCAAGGCCGAGGCGTTCGAGACCGCCGCCTGGCAGGCCGGTGCCTGCGTCTCCGCCTATCGCAGCCTCGCCGAATGGGACGCCCACCCGCACGCCCGCGCCCTGGCCGGCCTGCCGCCGCTGCGCCTCGAACGCCTGCGCGCCGCCCCGCCGCACCCCTTCGCCCCCAACCCCGACCGCCCGCTCGCCGGGGTGAAGGTGCTTGACCTCACCCGCGTCATCGCCGGCCCGGTCGCCGGCCGCACCCTGGCTGCCCATGGCGCCGATGTGCTCTACGTCGCCAGCCCCAACGTGCCCAACCTGCCAGACCTCGTCGCCGATACCGGCCGCGGCAAGCGCGCCTGCGCCATCGACCTGGAAACCGCCGAAGGGCGCGACACCCTGCGCGGCCTCGTCGAACACTGTGACATCTTCCTCCAGTCCTACCGCCCCGGCGCGCTCGCCCGCCACGGCTTCGGCCCCGCCCAGGTAGCCGCAATGCGCCCCGGCATCGTGGTCGGCACGCTGTCGGCCTATGGCGAAACGGGGCCGTGGGCCGGCAAGCGCGGCTTCGATTCGCTGGTGCAGACGGCCACCGGTTTCAACCACGCCGAGGCCCAGGCCGCCGGCCAATCCGCCCCCAAGCCGCTGCCCTGCCAGGCGCTGGACCACGCCTCCGGCTACCTGCTCGCCCTCGGCACCATGGCCGCCCGCCTGCGCCAGGCCCGCGAAGGCGGGTCGTGGAAGGTAAGCGTGGCCCTGGCCACCACCGGCCACTGGCTGCGGGCCCTGGGCCGCATCGACGGCCTCGCCACCCCCGATCCCGATATCTCCGACCTGCTGGAACCCAGCCGCTTTGGTGATACCGCCACCACGGCCATCCGCCACGCCGCCGCCCTGTCCGATACCCCGGCCCACTGGGCCCGCGGGGCGTCAATCCTTGGTGCCGATCCGGCGGCCTGGTAGGAAGCAAGGCCTTCTTTTTGTGAACAAAAAGAAGCAAAAAAAACTTTATCCATGCCGCAGCGCCGACGATGGAGCAGGGGTGGTCGGCAACGGGCCATCCGCCATCGCCGCAGAAGCGCGGCGGAAGATATTCCTTGCATTCTCCGGAACGGTTAGATAAACTGTCTACGTGTTAGCTCATCAACCCTCGCTGGCCCAAGAGGTCGCCACCATCCGCGCCGCCGCCGAGGCACGCTCCGCGCACGGCTGGCTGTCCACCGTCGTCCACACCCTCATCCTCGCCGCCCTCGCCCGCCTCCTCGGCCGCCTGGAACAACTCATCGCGCTCTGGCAGTCCGGCGAACTGCCGCCACGCGCGGCCCCCTCGTCCCGCATTTCTTCCTCGCACCCGCCGGCGTCGCGCGCTCAAGGCGCCAGACCCTCCGCGCCGTGCCCGCGTGCGCCCCGCGCATTGCCCCGCCGGCGTGGCTTTTTGCCCGGCGACCCCAGTAGCGCACGCCCTCACCCGTGCCGCGCCCCACTGGCCGATTTTGCCCGTGCAACCATCGCACTGGTGCCGCCCCACTGCACGCCCAGATATCCCGGCTCCTGCCACGCCAGCGCGCGCGCGCCACCCGCGCCGCTTCCACGCCTTGATCGCCGCGTTGCCGAGAACGCCAATTCGCGACTTAGTTGTTGCTAAATCGTAATAAAACTCTCCACGCGAAGGAAAGCGCCCCGCGCGCTGGTGTTCCATTTTTCCGAGAATATAAGGTCCAGGGGCTTGGCCCCTGGCGGGGTGCGGGGCAGCGCCCCGCGGTAACCCTCCATGATCCCTGGTCTTCGAGTTTTGCTATCAGTTCCGTGTTCGCCACGTCGTCACCGAGGCGTGACCTGTTCCAGGCAGTGCCGCCCGAAATTGTTGCCGGTCGCCCGTCGCAGATCAAACCGAGACACTGCCCCCCGCGCCCCGCGCGTGACATGCGCGCCCCCCTGCGCTAGGTGAACCGACCCGCGTCACACCCATCACCACGGCTGGCACATGACCTCGTCCAACGACATCCGCGCCACCTTCCTCGGCTACTTCGCCCGCCACGGCCACACCGTGGTGGAGAGCAGCCCGCTGGTGCCGCGCAACGACCCCACGCTGATGTTCGCCAATTCCGGCATGGTCCAGTTCAAGAACGTCTTCACCGGCCAGGAGAAGCGCCCCTACAGCCGCGCCACCACCTCGCAGAAATGCGTGCGCGCCGGCGGCAAGCACAACGACCTGGACAACGTGGGATACACCGCCCGCCATCACACCTTCTTCGAGATGCTGGGGAATTTCTCCTTCGGCGACTACTTCAAGGACCAGGCGATCTATTACGCCTGGAACCTGCTGACCAAGGATTTCGACCTCCCCGCCGACAAGCTCCTGGTCACGGTATACGCCGAGGACGAGGAGGCGGCGGCGCTGTGGAAGAAAATCGCCGGGCTGCCCGAGGAAAAGATCATCCGCATCGCCACGTCAGACAATTTCTGGCGCATGGGCGATACCGGGCCGTGCGGGCCGTGCTCGGAAATCTTTTTTGATCACGGCGACAAGATCCCCGGCGGCCCGCCCGGCAGCCCCGACGAGGACGGCGACCGCTTCATCGAGATATGGAACAACGTTTTCATGCAGTTCGAGGAAGGCCCGCCCGGCACCCGCGTGCCGCTGCCGCGCCCCTCGATCGATACCGGCATGGGGCTGGAGCGCTTCGCCGCCATCCTGCAGGGCAAGCACGACAACTACGACACCGACACCATGCGCGCCCTCATCCTGGCCAGCGCCGAGGCCACCGGCCAAGACCCCGACGGCCCGTTCCGCGCCAGCCACCGCGTCGTCGCCGACCACCTGCGCGCCACCAGCTTCCTCATCGCCGAGGGCGTCATGCCCAGCAACGAGGGCCGCGGCTACGTGCTGCGCCGCATCATGCGCCGCGCCATGCGCCACGCCACCATGATGGGCGCGCGTGACCCGATCATGCACCGCCTGGTCCCCGCCCTGGTGCGCCAGATGGGCGGCGCCTACCCCGAGCTCGTCCGCGGCGAAACCCTCATCGCCGACACGCTCCGCCTGGAGGAAACCCGCTTCAAGGCCATGCTCGACCGCGGCCTCGGTCTGCTCGCCGAGGAAACCGCCATGCTCGCCCCGGGCGACAAGCTGGCCGGATCGGTCGCCTTCAAGCTCTACGACACCTTCGGCTTCCCGCTCGACCTGACCCAGGACGCGCTGCGCGAACAGGGCCAGTCGGTCGATGTCGAAGGCTTCAATTCCGCCATGCAGGAACAGCGCAAGCGCGCCCGCGCCGCTTGGGCCGGCAGCGGCGAGGCGGCCACCGAGACCGTCTGGTTCGACCTCAAGGAAAAGCTCGGCGCTTCCGAGTTCCTCGGCTACGCCACCGAGACCGCCGAAGGCGAAGTCACCGCCCTCGTCGTCGCCGGCCACCCGGTGCCGAAGGCCGAGGCCGGCCAGGAAGTCGCCGTCATCCTCAACCAGACCCCGTTCTACGCCGAATCCGGCGGCCAGGCCGGCGACACCGGCACCATCACCGGCCCCGGCTTCACCATCACCATCCACGACACGCAAAAGAAACTCGGCGACCTCTTCGTCCATCTCGGCCGCGTCACCGAAGGCGCCGTCGATCTCGGCAAGCCCGTCGTCGCCACCGTCGAGCATGCCCGCCGCAGCGCCATCCGCGCCCACCACAGCGCCACCCACCTGCTGCACGAAGCCCTGCGTCGCCGCCTGGGCGAGCACGTCGCCCAGAAGGGCAGCCTGAACGCGCCCGACCGCCTGCGCTTCGACATCAGCCAGCCCACCCCGATCACCCGCGAGGACCTCGCCGTGGTGGAAGCCGAGGTCAACGCCCGCATCCGCGAAAACGCCGAGGTCACCACCCGGCTGATGACGCCGGATGCCGCCGTGGCTGAGGGCGCCCGCGCCCTGTTCGGCGAAAAATACGGCGAGGAGGTGCGCGTGGTCGCGATGGGCGCCGACGGCAACAAGTCCTATTCCATCGAGCTGTGCGGCGGCACCCATGTGCGCCGCACCGGCGATATCGGCCTGCTGCGCATCGTCGCCGAAAGTGCCGTGTCCGCCGGAGTCCGCCGCATCGAGGCCGTCGTCGGCGAAGCCGCCCTGGCCGCCATCGCCGAAAACGACCGCCGCCTGCTCGAAATCGCCACCACCCTGCGCGCCAGCCCCGCCGAGGTGCCGGAGCGCGTGGCCAGTCTGGTGGAGGAGCGACGCAAGCTCGAACGCCAGGTGCAGGAACTGCAGAAGAAGCTCGCCACCGGCGGCGGCGGCGCCGAGAGCGAGATGGTTTCCGGCGTCACCCTGGCCGCGCGCAATCTCGGCGATGTGCCGGCGCGCGACCTCAAGGGCATCGCCGAGGCCATCGGCAAGCAGATCGGCGAGGGCGTGGTCGCCCTGGTCTCCACCGCCGAGGGCAAGGCGAGCATCGTGGTGAGCGTCGCCCCAAGCCTGGCCGGCCGCTTCAGCGCGGTCGACCTCGTCCGCGCCGCGAGTGCCGCTGTCGGCGGCAAGGGCGGCGGCGGCCGCCCCGACCTGGCCCAGGCCGGCGGCCCCGACGCCGGCAAGGCCGACGAAGCCCTGGCCGCCATCCGCGCCGCCCTCACCGGCTGAAGCCGCCCGGCTACCGCGCCGGTGCCGGCTGCCGCCCGCTCGCGCCGACCATTCCCACCAGCAGCGCCGCCCCCAGGCAGATCACCGCGGCGGCGATGAAGATCGGCAGGTAGCTACCCAAATGGTCGCGCAGCACGCCGCCGAGGAAGGCGGCCAGCCCGCTGCCGATCTGGTGGATGGCGTTGATCCAGCCATACATCAGCCCGCCGCGCGCCGGCCCGAAATGCTGCGCGCACAACCGCACCATCGGCGGCACGGTCGCCACCCAGTCCAGCCCGTTGATGGCGATGATGATCCAGAACCCCACCTGCGTGTCGAAGCTGAACGGCAGGAAGGCCAGCGCGATGGCGCGGGTGACGAAATACACGCCGAGCAGCAGCCGCGAATCGTAGCGGTCGGTGAGCCAGCCGGAGGCCAGCGCGCCGATCACGTTGAACACGCCCATCACCGCCATCACCCCCGCGCTGGCCACCGGGGAAAGCCCGCCATCGATGCATGCCGGGATCAGGTGGGTGCCGACGAAGCCGTTGGTCGTCGCGCCACAGATGATGAAGGAGGCCGCCAGCAACAGGAAAGTGCGGTCGCGCAGCCCCTCGCCCAGGGCACGGATGGTGCGCAGGAAAGGGTTGCCCTCCTCCACCGGTACCGGATGCGGCGGCCCGCTCTCGCCATACGGGGCCAGCCCGATATCGGCCGGCCGGTCGCGCATGCCCCAGGCGACCAGCGGGATCAGCGCCGCGATCGCGCCGGCCACCGCGAATACCATCGCCCGCCATCCCGCCGCCTGCGCCAGCCATGCCAGCACCGGCAGCAGCAGCAGCGTGCCCGCCGCCGCCCCGGCGGTCAGTCCCCCGGTCACCAGCCCGCGCCGCGCGGTGAACCACCGCCCGGCCACCACCGGCACCAGCACCATCGAGATCACGCCGCCGCCGAGCCCGGCGACCAACCCCCACAGCACGGTGAGTTGCCAGGGTGTGGTCATGAACGGCGTCAGCCCCGCGCCTGCCACGATCAGCACCAGCGAGGCGAGCAGCGTGCGCCGCACCCCCCAGCGGTCCATCACCGCGACGGCAAACGGCCCGATCAGCCCGTACAGCAACAGGTTCATGCCGAAGGCGAAGGAGATGCCGCCGGTGCTCCAGCCGAACTCGGCCTGCAACGGCAACAGCAGAACCCCGGGGGCCGCGCGCATCGCGGCGGAGACCGCCAGCACCAGGCAGGTCAGCCCCGCGACGACCCAGGCGTAGTGCAGGCGCGGCATGGCAGTCCTCCCCGCCCTGGATAGCCGGGGCGCGGGAATTGCACCAGCCGCCGGTGCGGCTACTCCCCGCCGCGCAGGCTGCGCACGAAGCCGGCGTTCCAACGCGCATAGCCCGGCTGCACGAAGCGCAGCTTCTCGCGCAGCTTCCCATGGGCATCGGCGAGGCGGTGGAACGGGATCGACGGATACAGGTGGTGCTCAGCGTGGAACGGCATGTCCCACATCAGCAGGCGCACAAAGCGGTTGGTCAGCGTGGTGCGGGTGTTGGTCAGGCCGTTGCGGTCGAGCGTGCAGCCGGTGTGCTCGGCCATAAGGTAGCCGCGCAGGAAGGGCTGGCCGATGAGCTGGGGGATGATCCAGAACAGAAACGGCGTCCGCCAGCCCCAGATCACGCCCGATCCGATTGCCAGGGCGGCGACGGTGAGCGTCATGGCACGCACGCTGGCGATCACGGCGGGGCGCTGGCGGTCGTTGATGTAGAAATGCCCGGACATGTCACCACGCCAGGCATCCCCGATCATGACGAAGCGCGCCCGCCAATAGCCGACGCCCAGGATGCGCAGGACATACTGGCCGAGCGTCGTCGGCTCCGGCTGCATCAACTCGGGGTCGTCGCCCGGCACGTTGGTGTGGCGGTGGTGGATGTAGTGAAACGCCGCGTAGAAATGGCTGGATTGCAGCGCCGGCAGGAAGGCGAGCCAGCCGACGATCAGGTTGGCGCGGCGCGACACGAACGCGGTCTGGTGCATCGTCTCGTGCGCCGGAGCGAACAGCGCCACCTGCACCAGCCCCAGCACAAGCATCGCCGGCCACAGCACCCAGCCCTCGGCGACGGCAACCCACCAGCCGGCGAGCGCCAGCAGGGCCACGTGGATGGTCAGGCGGATCGCGCCCGGCCAGTCGGAACGGACGGACAGCGCCCGCAATTCGTCCTGCGCGAGGACGCGGTCGTTGATCGTGGTCATTGTATGCTCCCGGGAGAGGCCGATTGGGCCACGGGAAGCCCCGGGGGTGCAAGGGTTTCCCGGCGTCGTCAGCGCCAGGAAAGGTCATTGCGCGGCGCGAACCGCGGGGTCGGTGAGGTCCAGCATGTCGACGCAATCGACCTGATAGGCACAGAGCGTCATCGGCTGGGCCTTGAACGGCAGGCCCTGCTGGGCCTCGAGCCAGGCCGTCTCCGAGCGCATTGAAGTGTAGAGCGCCGCCATGCCGCGCGGATTGAAGCGCCCGCCGAAGCGCGCGGCACCCCCGCCCGAGCTGGGTGAGAAGGCCCACCGGTGGCCTGGGCAAGGTCGGTGCGGCTGATGCGCAGCGCCGCCGTCAGCCCATCGAGCGACACCCCGCCATCCCGGCCGATCGCCTCAGCCAGGAACGGCGGGTGCGGCGGCATCGTGGTTGCAACCGACATGTGTGCCTCACCAATACACCCATATATGGCGCAGAAGATGGGGTAACCAGCGCGGGATGCAACCGCGCCGGGCTCAGCGCATCGCCGGCGGCAGACAGAACAGGAAATCGCAGCCCTGGTCGGCCCCGGTCACCTCGTCGATATACAGCTTGAGGTAGCCGCGATCGCTGCCGGGATGGGCCGGCGGCGGCACCCAGGCGGCGCGGCGGCGTTCCAGTTCCGCGTCGTCCACCAGCAGGTCGATGCGCCGCCCGTTGGCATCCAGCCGGATGCGGTCGCCATTCCGCACCAGGCCGAGCGGACCGCCGGCAGCGGATTCCGGCGTGATGTGCAGCACGATGGTGCCGAACGCCGTGCCGCTCATGCGCGCGTCGCTGATGCGCACCATGTCCTTCACCCCGGCGCGGGCCAGCTTGCGCGGGATCGGGATATAGCCGGCCTCGGGCATCCCCGGCGCGCCCTTCGGCCCGGCATGGCGCAGCACCAGGATATCGTCGGCGGTAACGTCGAGGTCGTCGCTGTCGAGCCTACTGGCCATGTCCTCCAGCCCGTCGAACACCACCGCCCGGCCTTCGTGCTGCATCAGCTTCTCGTTCGCCGCCGAGCGCTTGATCAGCGCGCCGCCGGGGGCGAGGTTGCCATGCAGCACGGCCAGCCCGCCGCCCACGGCAATCGGATTGTCGCGGGTGCGGATCACCGTCTGGCCCGGAATATCCTCGGCCTGCGCCGCATAATCGGCGAGCGTGCCGCCGGCTACCGTCAGCGTGGACATGTCGAGGTGCGGGGCGATTTCCTTCAGCAGCTTGGGCATCGCGCCCGCCCAGTGGAAATGCTCCATGTAGTGGTCGCCGCTGGGCTTGAGGTCGACCAGCACCGGCACCTCCAGCCCCATGCGGTCGAACGCCGCCATGTCGATGCGAATGCCCAGCCGGGCGGCCACCGCGGTGAAGTGGATCACCGCGTTGGTCGAGCCGCCGATCGCCTGCAACACGGTGAAGGCGTTGCGGAAGGCGGCCGGCGTCATGATGTCGCTGGGCTTGCGGCCGCTGGCGGCAAGCTGCACGGCCGCGGCCCCCGAGGCCTCGGCGGCACGGATACGGTCGGCATGGGTGGCGGGTGCCGAGCCCGCGCCGGGCAGGCACATGCCCAGCGCCTCGGTCATGCAGCCCACTGTGCTGGCCGTGCCCATCACCATGCAGGTGCCCTTGGTCGGCGCCAGCCGGCCCGAGATGGCATCAATCTCCGCCTCGTCGATCGCCCCGGCGCGGAACGAGGCCCACATGCGGCGGCAATCGGTGCAGGCGCCGAGCACCTCGCCCTTGTGGTGGCCCACCAGCATCGGGCCGGTGGGCAGCACGATGGCCGGGATGTCGGCACTCGCCGCCCCCATCAGCAGCGCGGGGATGGTCTTGTCGCAGCCGCCGATCAGCACCACCGCGTCCATCGGCTGGGCGCGCACCATCTCCTCGGTGTCCAGCGCCATCAGGTTGCGCAGGAACATCGACGTGGGGTGGGAGAAGCTCTCATGGATGCTGACCGTGGGAAACGCCATCGGCATGCCCCCGGCCAGCATCACGCCCCGCTTCACCGCCACGATCAGGTCGGGCACGTTGCCGTGGCAGGGGTTGAAGTCGCTGTAGGTGTCGGTGATGCCGATGATCGGCCGGTCCAGCGCATCGTCGGTATAGCCCATCGCCTTGATGAACACGCGCCGCATGAACAGCGAGAACTCGGCATCGCCATAGGTGGCCAGCCCCTTGCGCAGGCCCGTCTTGGGCGCATTCGTCTTCGGCGCATTCGGCTTGGTGGGACCGGTCGTCATTGAAACATCTACTCCGCGGCCAGGGCCACGGCGGGCAGGCCGGGCACGGGGGCATGGGTGATGGCGCTCATCCGCTCGCGCACGTCCGACAGCCGGAACGTGAGGTCGGCGACATTCGGGTTGGCCTTCATGGCGGCGACGATCGGCCCGGCCAGGTAGGTCTCGGCCTGGGCGCGGCTGGCGAACAGGTACATGCCGCCCACGTTGTTCGCCTCGCCATCGAGCCAGATCTTCCAGACCAACCCGTCGACGGACAGGAACTTCTGCCCGGTGGCATCGGTGTAGCGTTTGGCCCACTCCTCGGCGCTCACGTTCTGGAAGCGGTAGTTGATCTGCAGGACAACCATGGTGGTTCCTCCGGGATGAAGCCGTGATACTACGCTAGTGGTGCGATCCAAAGGCTTGCTATCCAAGCGTTTGGTGAATCGCCCCACAAAACGCTATCGGTGCGATCCAAACGCTTGCTATCCAAGCGTTTGGTGAATCGCCCCACAAAATCCAGCTAGTGGTCCGACTCTGACGGCACTATCCGTCAGATTCGGATCACTAGCTGCGGATCGTGGCGCGATAGGCATGCCAGCTGGCGTGGCCGATCAGCGGCAGAGTGACGGCAAGCCCGACATAGCCCAACATCAGGCCCGCACCGGTGAACAGCACCACCAGCGCGCCCCAGACCGCCATGGCGCGCGCGTTCAGCACCACCGCGACCACGCTGGTCACCAGCGCCTCCAGCATGCCCACCTTGCGGTCCAGCAATATAGGCAGGGAGAAGGCGCCGGCGGCAAAGGCGATGGCGGCGAACACACCGCCCACGGCGGTGCCCACGGCCAGGAACGAGAGGCCCGCGCTGGTGAACAGCGTAGCGTTCAGCAGCGCCTGCACATCGAGCATGGCGTAGGGAAAGAAGATCGCGAATATCAGCGCGGCAAAGCGCATCCAGACCACCAGGAACGCGACCAGCGCCAGGCCGAGGCACAGGATCGGCCCTGGATTGGCGCGCCACGCGGCAAAGGCGCCTGCCAGCGACGGCCGTCGCCCGGCCTCCACGTCGCGGCTCAGCGCGTAGTAGCCGACGGTCAATGCCGGGCCGACCAGCATGAAGCCCACCATCAGCGGCGCGGTGAGGTAGAAATACCCCGACATGGCCAGGCCGATACTCAACAGCAACCCGGCGGCCACCACGATCAGCCCCAGGGCGAGGCTGGCCAGCGGGGCGGCGCGGAAGTCGCGCCAGCCGGCGGCGAGCCAGCGGAACGGCTCGTCGGTGCCCACCGCGCGCACCCGGTCGGCGAAGGGCAGGCCGGTGCGGGCAAAGTCCCCGCCGTCGGCGGCATGATGGTCGGACATGGTTCGCTCCCGATGCGGTCTGCTGCCGCAATCGTGGTCAAGTATCCGCGCGAACCGGCGGCGGGTCCAGCCGGATCACGTCACCACGAAGAACTGGATCAGCACCCCCTCGGGGTGTCGCTGGCCGATGGCGACGAAGATGTGGCGCGACAACCACCCGTGCGGCCCGGCCGGGGCCTCGAACCCCGGGGTGGTGCGGAAATGGATCAGCGAAGGGTCCACCGCCTCGCCGGAAGCCAGCCGCGCCAGTACCTCCGGCGGCCCGGCAAGCGCCCGCTCAAGACAGGACACCGGCAAGGCGGCCGCTTGCAGGCGTGCGCGGAGGGCGGCAGAACCGGCTGCATCAGCGGGAGACGCAACGATGGACCTCAACGGAATTGCCGCAATCGTTACCGGTGGCGCCTCCGGCCTCGGCGGGGCGACTGCCCGGGCGCTGGCCGCCGGCGGTGCGAAGGTGGCGATATTCGACGTGAACCAGCCGGCCGCCGAGGCCATGGCCGCGGAAATCGGCGGGCTGGCCGTGGCCTGCGACGTGGCCGACGCGGAGGCTGGCGAACGCGCCATGGCGGCGGCGCGCGCGGCGCACGGGCCCGTGCGGGTGTTGGTGAACTGCGCCGGCATCGGCACCGCCGGGTGCATCGTTGGGCGCGACGGGCCGCTGGCGCTGGGCGCCTACGAGCGGGTGGTCCGCGTCAACCTCATCGGCACCTTCAACATGCTGCGCCTGGCCGCCGCGGAGATGAGTGCCCTCGATGCGCTGGCCGACGGCGAGCGCGGCGTCATCGTCAACACCGCCTCGGTCGCCGCCTTCGAGGGACAGGTGGGGCAGGCGGCCTATGCCAGTTCCAAGGCCGGGGTGGTGGGCCTCACCCTGCCGGCGGCGCGCGAACTCGCCCGCTTCGGCGTGCGCGTGGTGGCCATCGCGCCGGGGCTGTTCATGACGCCGATGCTCGCCGCCCTGCCGCCCGACATCCAGCAGAGCCTGGGCAACTCGGTGCCGTTTCCGCAGCGCCTGGGCGCGCCCGACGAATATGCATCGCTGGCGCTGCACATCGTCGCCAACCGCATGCTGAACGGCGAGACCATCCGCCTGGACGGTGCGTTGCGCATGCCGCCGCGCTGAGCGTCGGCTAACCCGCGTCGGGGTCGAAGGCCGGGTCGGACAGGCGGTGCAGCAGGGCAAGCAACTGGCCGCGCCCGTCGGCGCCCAGCCGTGCGGCCAGCTTCTCCTCGTGCGCCACGGCGCGGGCTTCCAGGCGGGCCAGCGTCTCGGCGCCAAGCCGGGTCAGGAATACGCCGCGGGCGCGGCGGTCGCCCGGCACCGCCCGCCGCTCGGCCAGGCCGCGCTTCTCCAGCGCATCGATCAACGGCACCAGGTTGGTGCGCTGGATGTCGAGCGCGAAGCCCACCTGGGTCTGGCGCAGTCCGGGGTTGCGGCTGAGCACCACCATCACCGCAAACGGCAGCGCGCGAATATCTTCATCGGCGAAGGCCGCATGCAGCCCGTTCATCACGCCGCCATGGGCGCGCCGCAGGGCATGGAAAAGCATTGCGCCCAACTTGCCGGTATCCACCACGGCATCGTCGGCGGGGCGGGGGCGGTCCTGATCGCGTCGGTGCGTGCTCATGCAGGCGCAGGATACGTGGCGTTGCGCATTCGCGCCAAGCACCGCCCCGTCAAGTACCGCCCCGTCAAGCGCTGGATTGCCGGAGCGAAGTAACGGAAAATGTCGGATGGAAACCTAATTGTAAGAAATGCTGTTACAAAAATGCATATAAGATCGATGTGCCTCAATTCATGATCGTGTGTGGAAATTAAAGTACAGTGAACGAAGGTGCTCTGCAATGAAGCGTGTCCCCATTTGGTCCTCATGTGCAGCCGCCGCGGCGCGGCTGCCGATGCCCGGGCGGGTCGCCGCCACGCACCGCATCTGGCGTGACCGCCGCGGCTCCGTCGCCATCTGGGTCGGCATTTCCGTCCCGGCGCTGGTGATGGGCGTCGGCATCGCCGTGAACGTGGGCGAGGGCATGGTGGCGCGCCAGGGCGTGCAATTGGCCGCGGACCTCGCCGCCCAGGGCGGTGCGATCAGCTACGCCCGCGACTCCAACCACCAGCAGTCCGCCATCGCCGCCGTCGACATGGCCGAGATGAACGGCATTGCCAACACCGGCGAGCGCAACTGGAATGCCGGCACCAATACCCTTGCCAGCAACAACGTCACCGTCGTGGTTGGCACCGGCATCACCGCGCCCACCCGCACCGCGGTGACCGTCACCGCCAGCCGCACCATCCCGATGGCCTTCGCCTCCCTGCTGGGCGGTGCGGCGAGCCGAACCATCTCGGCCACCAGCACCGCCGAGGTCTGGCAGGACCCGAACGCCGACACGGGTGCCGGACCCTGCGTGCTGGCCCTGGACCCCAGTGCGCCTCTGGCGATCAAGGTGGACAACATGGGGCGCATCGTCGCGCCGCAATGCAGCATCATGGCCAATACCAACTCCTTGGGCAGCAATGCCAACGCGGCAATCTACCTCAACAGCGGCACCCTCCACGGCAAGACGATTGGCACGCAGGGCAAGGTCTGCCTGTCCAACAGCGGCTCCAACACCGTCTCGCCCACCATTCCCAACTATTCCTGCGTATCGCCGGCAACCGCCGTGCAGGCCGATCCGTTCGCGGGCCTGCCGATACCGTCGCCGACGCAGGCCGGGTGCACCGAAAACGCCACCTACGGCGCCTGCTGCATCCCGCCGATCGCCGCCTCGGTCAGCGGCGTGTCGCCGACGAGCACCAACGTCGTCGACAAGTCCTACACCGCCTGGCAGTCCGGGCCGCGGATGTTCAGCCCCGCCAACAATGGCGTGTTCTGCGGCAACACCACGATCGGCGGCAATGGTGCTTCCGACCAGTTCGCGCCGGGCGTCTATTACGTCATCAACGGCAACCTGACCTTCAACAACTCCAACGTCACGCTGGCCAACGGCGTCAGCTTCGTGCTCATCGGGCGCAACGGCGGCAATCCCGGCAAGATCAGCTGGACCAACTATTCCAACACCTATGCCCTGAGCGCGCCGGCAAGCGGGCCGACCGCCGGCATCCTGTTCTGGCAGACCTGCCCGGCCAGCGGCAACGCCACCACCAACACCATGGCGGGCGGCTCGACGCTCAACATGTCCGGCGCGTTCTACGCCAAGTGCGGGGCGCTGAGCCTGACCAACAACATCCAGATGAGCGCCGCCCCGGATGCGGCGATGCGCGTGGTGGCGCGCACCATCTATGTCGCCGGCTCGGCAGGGATCAACGCCTCGAACGGCACCGCGCCGGCGGCACCGGCCAGCGTCGCGTTGGTGCGATGATGCGCCGCCTCCAGCGCATTGCGCGGTCCTGGTCAGGCCGCCTCGCCGACAAGCTGGGCCGCCGTGGCGGCGCCGCCGTCGAACTGGCCTTCGCCTTTCCGGTGCTGATGCTGCTGTTCGGCGTGGTGGTGGATTACGGGCTGATGCTGCGCCGTGAGGCCCAGCTTGGCGCGGGCGTGGCCAACGCGGCACAGTTCGCCTCGCTCTCCGGGGCCGAGGTGTCCAGTGCCACGCTGCAATCCATCACCCAGGCGAGCTCCTGGCTCACCGGTGCGGCGGCCACGGCATCGGCCGCCACCTGCCACTGCCCCAGCGGCACGCCGCGCGTGCTGGGCCCGGCGGTGGTGTGCACCGCCACCTGCACCGGCGGCGCCACCGCGGCGCGCTACATCAGCATCAACGGCAGCTACGTCTATTCGCCGCTGTTCCCGGGCCTGGACGGAATGAAGCCGAAAACGCTGACGCACAGCGCGGCGGTGATGGTGCGATGAGCGCCCTGCACCGAAAGCTGCGCGATGACCGGCGCGGTTCGGTGGCCGTCGAATTCGCGCTGGCCGGCACCGTGCTGATAACGATGATGCTGGGCACCATCGGCGCGGGGCTGCTGGTCTGGACCCATGCCGGGCTTCAGGCCACCGCCAACGACACCGCCCGCTGCGTCGCAATCGGGGCGCCGGCCTGCGCCGATGCCCCGGTCTATGCCGCCGGCCTGGCCGGGCGCTGGGTCTTCCCGGGCATCATCAATGCCGCCAATGTCAGCGTTGCCGCCGCGAGCACCTGCAACGGCGCATCCGGCATCTACACGCGCGTGACCATCACCAGCGGCCATTGGGCGAGCAGCGTGCTGCCGCCGCCGCTGGATACCTGGGCGGTACAGGTCACCGCCTGCCACCTGTCCGACGAGGCGTAATTCCAGGCGCGGCGGTTCAGCTGAACAGAAGCTGGCCGCCGTCCACGGTGATGGTCTGCCCGGTCACCCAGCGCGCCAGCGGCGAGGCGAGGAACAGCACCACGTCCGCCACCTCCTCGGGATGGCCGAGGCGGCCGAACGGAATGGCCTGCTTCACCGCGTCGTACACCGGCGAACCCTCCGCGCGGCGCTTCTCCCAGGTGCCGCCGGGAAACTCGATCGAGCCGGGGGCGACCGCGTTGACCCGAATGCCCTTCCCCGCGAGCATCGCCGCCTGGCTGGCCGTGTAGCTGTTCACCGCCGCCTTCACCGCGGCATAGGGCGCCGAGCGGGTGGAGGCGCGCAGCGCCGAGATCGAGGAAACCGACACGATGCTCGCCCCGCCGCCGCCGGCAGCGGCCGCGGCTTCCAGGTGGGGCAGGGCGGCATGGCTGGCGCGCACGATCGCCATCACGTCCACCTGCATGCCGGCCGCCCAGCCCGCCTCGTCGTCAGCCATGCCGAAGCCCGATGCGTTGTTGACCAGCACGTCGATCCCGCCAAGTGCTGCCGCCGCCTCGGCGATGTAGCCGGCAATCGCTCCGCCATCGGCCAGGTCGCAGGGGGCCGCATGGGTTTGCTTGCCGTGCGCCGCCAGTTCCGCCCGCGTCGCCTCCAGCCCCGCGGCCCCGCGCGCGCAGATCGAAACCGCAGCACCGCCCGCGGCGAACCCATGGGCGATCGCCCGGCCGATGCCACGGCTGCCGCCGCACACCACAACGCGCTTTCCGGTGAAATCCAGTGCCATGGCGGCCTCCGTCAGGGATCGTGGTCGAATGCCCGCCACTGTCGCGGCTACGGCGCCCGCTGGCAATGCCCGCGCGCGCCGCCGCCAGCCCCGGTGCCGCCGGGCAGCTACCGGGACCGGGCAGCTACCGGGAAATGAAATACAACATCTGTTCGATCGACGCCCGCGAGATGGCGATCACCCCATCGAAAGGGCAGGAATATTCGGCAATCAGGAACAATGCGCCGGTCAGGCCGACCGCCAGGCCGGCAACGGAAACGATCCCGACACGGTTGCCGCCGGCCAGCATGCCCATGGTCGACAGGCCAAGCATCAGCCACGCCACCAGCATCACAGACAGCCAGGGCGAGATACGGTGGCACATCACCTCCTCCAGGCCCCAGCTTGCCTGCTTCAGGTCGCTGACGTGGTGGCGTGCCTGCTCGGCCATCTCCGCGAACGCGGGCCGGTCGCGTGCCAGGCGCTCGACCGTGGTGAGAAGCTCGTCGCGCAACTGCCACGCGTCATCCTCCCCGGCCAGCGGGGCCACTGCCGTAGCCTGGAACAACGCCTGCGTCCGCCGGTCCGCATAGCGGAACAGCAACACCCGCGCCGGCACCGCCGCGTCGCCGCCCGCACGCAGCACCCGATCGAATTCCGCCACGCGCATCGAGAACTGCTCAAGCCGGCGTTCGCCCTTCTCGAACGACCCCTTGTAGGTCGTCACGAGCATGCCGAGCACCACCGCTGTCAGCATGAACACCACGCTCGCCATGCTCAGCAGCAGCGGCGCGGCCCCGCGCATGGAACAGCGGATCGGCACGCATATTTGCGCGGCCGTCCCGGCCCTCACGCCGCCCAGCACCGCCATGGCGAGGCAAAGGAAGGCGACGAGGATGACAGTGGGGCCGTACATTCCCGATGATCCCGCTCAGAACGCAACAAAGGGCTACTGCTATCCGACACGGCGGCGTCGGGGCAAGGCAGATGTACCCCCACCGCAGCCATGCAAACGGCGAGGCGCCGGGTTCATTCCCGCGAGCCCGCCCCCTCGGTGCGCAGGGCCGCGCATGCCTCGGCCACCGTGGCGATGCCGGCCACCGGCCGCAACGCCTCCACCGCCACCGCGTGCGTCGCCGGATCGAAGGCCGCGCAGCCATCCTCCAGCAGGTGCACCTCGAAGTCGCGCACATGCGCGTCGCGCACCGTGCTGGCCACGCCGCCATTGGTGACGATGCCGGCCACCAGCAGGCGGCGGATACCGGCGCGCGCCAGCACCCATTCCAGGCGGCTCATGTAGAAGGCCGAGAACGCCACCTTCTCCACGGCCATGTCCGACGGCGCCAGTTCATCGACCAGCGCATGCCCCCACGAGCCCGGCGCGAAATCCCCGCGCCCCAGGAACGGCCGCACCCGGCGCAGATGCGGCGAGATGAACGGCGCCCCGTCGCGCCCGGGCACCAGGGTGAAATGCGCCGACACCACCCACCCCCCGGCCGCCCGCATCGCCGCCACCAGCGGCGCCAGGCGCGGCGCCAGCGCCGCCAACTCCGCCCGCCCCAGCCCGGCGCGGCCATAGGCCCCCTCGGGATGCAAAAAATCGTTCTGCAGGTCGCACAGCATCAGCGCCGTGGCGGACCAGTCGCCGCCTTGCGGGATCAGCGTCTCGGCACTCATGTGGCACGCTCCAGGATCAGGTTGCCGAACCGGTCAACCCGCCCGGCCAACCCGGGCTCGATCAGGATGGTGCTGTCCGGCTGTTCCAGCACCGCGGGCCCGGCGACGGTGACGCCGGCGGGCAGGGCGAGGCGATCATACACCGCCGTCGCATGCCAGCCGCCGAACCACACCGCCCGCCGCCCGCGCGAAGCCGCCGCCCGGCTCGCATCCGGCGCCGGCGCCATGGCGGCCAGGTCCAGCTTCGGGCGCAGCCCCACTACGGCGCTGCGCAGGTTCAGCACCCGCACCCCCACGCCCGGCAGCACCCGCCCGAACCGCGCGCCATAACTCGCCTCGAAGGCGGCAAGCAGCGCCGGCCGGTCGAGCACCCCCGACCCGTCCGGCGCCAGCGGCAACGGCACGGCGACGGTGTGCGTCTGCCCGGCATAGTTCATGTCCAGCGCGTGCTCCACCAGCCGCCCGGTAAAGGCCACCCCGGCCCGGTCGAGTAGCGGCGACAACAAGCCGGTAGCCGCGTCCATCGCCGCGCGCAATTCCGCTGGATCAAGGGTTTCCAGCATCACGTTCAGCGTCTGCACCCGGTCGTGCCGCATGTCCGCGATCACGCAGCCCAGCGCCGAGGTCACCCCCGGAAACCGCGGCACCAGCGCCCGCGCCAGCCCCACCTCGCGGATCAGCGCCCCGGCATGCAGCGCACCGCCGCCGCCGAACGGCATCAGCGTGAACGCGCCGGGATCGTGCCCGCGCTCAATCGACACCAGGCGCAACGCCCCGGCCATGCGCGCATTGGCCACCCGCAGGATCGCCTCGGCCGCCTCCATCACCCCAAGGCCGAGCGGCGCGCCCACGTCGCGCAAGATCGCATCCGCCGCCGCGTCGCGGTCCAGACGCGCCAACTGCCCGCCGATCGGCCGCTCGGCATTGATCCGCCCCAGCACCACGTTGGCATCGGTCACCGTCGGGCTCGTGCCGCCGCCCGCGTAGCAGACCGGCCCGGGGATCGACCCGGCGCTCTGCGGCCCCACCTGCAGAATGCCCGCCGCATCCACCCGCGCGATCGAGCCGCCGCCGGCCCCGATGGTGGTGATCTCGATCATCGGCGTGCGCACCACCACGCCGAAATCCAGCGTCGTCTGCGCCGCCAGCGCCGGCACCCCGCCTTCGATCAGCGAAACATCGAAGCTGGTGCCGCCCACATCCCCGGTGATCACATTCGCGAACCCCGCCTCGCGCGCGATATGCGCCGCCGCGATCACCCCGGCCGCCGGCCCGGACAGCGCGGTGCGCACCGGCAGCCGTGCGGCCGTATCCACGCCCATCACCCCGCCATTGGACTGCACGATCAGGAACTCGCCGCCGAACCTCCTTTCGTGCAGCACGCCGGCCAGGGCGGCGAGATACTGCCCCACCACCGGCTGCAACACCGCGTTCAGCGCCGTCGTGCTGGTGCGCTCGAACTCACGGATCTCCGGCAGGATGTCCGACGAAATCGCCAGATGCGGCGTCGGCCACACCTCGCGCAGCGCCGCCAGCGCCGCCCGCTCGTTGGCCGGGTTGGCGTAGCTGTGCAGGAACACCACGCACAACGCCTCCGCCCCCGCCGCGCGCAACCGGGCCGCCGCCGCGCGTACCGCGTCCAGATCGACCGGCACTTCCACCGTGCCGTCGGCCAGCGTCCGTTCCGCCACCTCGATGCGCATGTCGCGCTCGATCACGGGCGAAAAATTGCCGCCCAGCCCCCAGGTCTGCCGCCGGTCCCGCCTTCGCATCTCCAGCACGTCGCGGAACCCCGCCGTGGTGATCAGCCCGGCCCGCGCACCTTTTCGCTCCAGCAACGCATTGGTGCCCACTGTGGTGCCGTGCACGATGGCGGTCAGCCCGGCCGGCTCCACCATGCCGGCAATGCCGTCGATGAACCCCTCGGCCTCGCGCCCGCGCTGGCTCGGCACCTTGCCGGTGCGCACCGTGCCGCTGGCCTCGTCGAACAGGAACAAATCGGTGAAGGTGCCGCCGACATCCACACCCATCACTAGGCGCGGCATCACAGATACCCCAACCTTGCGTCGCGCGCCGCCGCCACCGGGTCGCGCCGCGCCGGGTCGCCCCACCCCCCGCCGCCGGGACTTTCCAGCCGCACCCGTTGCCCCCGCTTCAGCCTCACCCCCACTACCTTGGAGCCCAGCGCCGGCGTGTGCCACCCGTCATCCTGCTCATAGGCGACGACATTCGCTGCCCCATGGCCGCCGCCCAGCACGCCGCGCGGCGCGAACCGTGCCCGTTCGGCAAACACGAAAACCTCCGCCGCCTCGTCCAGCAGCGCGATCTCGTACACCGCCCCCATGCCCCCGCGATGCTCCCCCGCACCGCCCGATCCCGGCCGCAGCGCCCATTGCGTGAACCGCACGGGATACGCCGCCTCCATGATCTCCACCGGCGGGATGATGGCGGTCGCGATCGGCGGGTTGCCATGGCTCAGCCCGTCCCCCTCCGCGTTGCCGCCATGCCCACCGCCGAAGAAGCTGAACATCACCCAGCGCTTCCCCTGCCGCACCCCGGCGATCGACAGCGCGTTGATCGTCCCGTACGCGTTGCCATACGCCGCCTCCGGCCGGATGCGCGCGAAGGCGCAGAACAGCACGTCGATGATCCGCAGGATCGTCTCGGTATACCCCCCCACCGGCGCCGGCCGCCGCGCATCCAGCAGCGAGCCCTCCGGGATCGTAATATCAACCGGCGAAAGCACCCCGGCATTGGCCGCCACCTCCGGGAACAAATGCTTCAGCGCCACGTACACGCTCGCCACCGTCGTCCCCCGGCTGATATTCACCGGCCCGGCGCAGGCCGAAGCCGACCCGGTGAAGTCGATCGCCAGCCGCTCGCCCGCCTTGGTCACGGTGCAGGCAATCCGCAACGGCGTGTCGTTGCGCCCGTCATTGTCGAGGAAATCCTCCTCGCGCCAGGTGCCGTCGGGCAGGGCTGCCAGGTGCGCGCGCATCTGGCTCGCCGCCCGCGCGGTCAACTCGCCGAACGCCGCCCCCACCACCGCCGCGCCCGCCTCCGCCAGCAGCGCGCCCAGCCGCGCCTGCCCCAGGTCCAGCGCCGACAGATGCGCATTCAGGTCGCCGAACGCGCTGCCCGGCAGGCGCGAGGCCGCCAGGATGATGTCCAGTATGTCCTGGTCCATCACCCCCTCGCGCATCAGCCGCACCGGCGGTATCAGCACGCCTTCCTGAAAATACTCGGTCGCCGCCGGATTGTAGTTGCCCGGCACCGCGCCGCCCACGTCATGCCAATGGCCGACACTGGCCAGCCAGCAGAACACAAGCCCATCCACGAACACCGGCCGGATCAGCCGCATATCCGAAAGATGCGTGCCGCCCAGATACGGATCATTGAAGATATAAACATCGCCCTCGCGCGGCGCCCGCTCGCCCGCGAACTTAGCGATCACCGCCCCCACGGCAAACGCCATCACCCCCACGAATATCGGCAGCCCGCCCTTGCCCTGCACCAGCGTCGCCCCGGTCGTCGCGTCATAGATGCCGTGGCAGGCGTCGTGCGCCTCGGCGATGGTGGGGTTGAAGGCCAGGCGGAACAGCGTCGCGTCCATCTCGTCGGCGATCTGTTCCAGTCGGCCCTTCAGCACGGCCAGCGTCACGGGGTCCAGCACCATTCAGCCCTCGTACTTCTTGCCGGCTTCAAGCACCGTCTCGGTGCCCAGCAAATCCTGCAACCCCTGGAAGTCGAACATCCGGTTGCGGAACGCCTCGGTGCTGCCGTGCGCCTTCAGCGAAGCAAAATAATCCTGCGCCGTCCGCGCCTGCGCCCGCACCAGCCCCCCGGGAAAGATCACGATCCGGTAGCCCACCGCCCCCAAGGCCTCCACCGAGCCAAGCGGCGTCCGCCCGCCCTCCACCATGTTCGCCAGCAGCGGCACCCGCGCGGCAAACCGGGCGCAGATCGCCGCCATCTGCGCCCGGTGCTGCGGCGCCTCGATGAACAGCGCATCCGCGCCGGCTTCCAGATACAGCTCCGCCCGGTCCAGCGCCGCCTCGAACCCCTCCACGGCGATCGCATCCGTCCGCGCCATGATCAGCGCACCCTCCCGCACATCCACCGCGGCGCGGATCTTCCCCGCCATCTCGCGCGCCGGAACGAGCGACTTGCCCTGCAGATGCCCGCAGCGTTTCGGGAAGGTCTGGTCCTCAAGCTGGATCACGCTGGCCCCGGCCCGCTCGAACAGCCGCACCGTGCGCTGCGTGTTCAGCGCATTGCCGAACCCGGTATCGGCATCCACGATCACCGGCAGCGCCACCCGCTCGCGGATGCGCCCCAGCACCTCGGCCACCTCGCTCACCGACACCAGCCCGATATCCGGCCGCCCCAGCAGCGTGTAGGCAATCGAGGCCCCCGACAGGTACGCCGCCTCGAACCCCGCCGCCTCGCACAGCGTGGCCGAGAGCGCGTCGTAGATGCCGGGCGCCAGCAGCGCGGGGCCGTGGGAAAGGCGCGTTCGCATGGCGGCAGTCGCTCCGCGGTTCAGGCCGCGATGCTATCGCCTGTCCGCCGCCACGGCTACGCGTACAGCTTGGCCGCCTCGGCACGGAACATCGGGCGCACCGCGTCGCGGCTGTAGAACATGTGCCCGCCGGGATAGGCCACCAGCCGCGCCCGCGCCGCCCCGGCCCCGGGCTCGATCGTGTCGAGGTGCAGCTTGGTGCGGAAATACGGCGTCACCACGTCGTACAGCCCATGCACCACCAGCACCCGCAGATGGGGGTCCAGGGCCAGCGCGGTGCGAAGATGGCTCACCGCTTCCGGCGCGGTGCGCCCGTCGCCCCACTCCCAGCCCCGGGCGACGGCATTGTTCAGCAACGCATAGGGCGCCTCCACGCGCCAGCCCAGGCGCTGCGTGTAGGTGTCCACCATCGCGGCCTCCAGTGGCGCCACCAGCGCGCCGGTTATCGGGTCGGGCTGGTGGTCGAACAGGGCGGTGGGCACCGGGTCGGGCATCGAGACGCTGAGGTCGTACAGGCTCTCCAGCCGGCCGGGCCCGTGGTTGCGCACGAAGATCGGCCCGTCCACCCGCCCGCCATGGCGGCGCACCACCGCCGGATCGAGCCCGGTCAGTTCGGCCACGCGCCGGCTGCGCCGTTCCACCACCGCCGCGTCGGCATTGCCCGCCAGCAGGTCGACCACGTAGTCGCTGCCCGCATAGGCCTCGGCATCGGCCACCTCGGCGCGGCTTTCGGCATTGCGCGCCGCGGCGGCCAGCGTCGGCAGCACGAACGCCCAATACAGTGGCTCCAGCGCCTGGCTGCGCCCGCCGAAATCCAGCACCGGGGAAACCAGCACCAGCCCCCTGATCCCCACGCCATGCGAGGTTGCCAGTGTGCGCACCAGCCGCGGCCCGCGGAACCCGCCATAGCTCTCGCCCACCAGGTATTTCGGCGAGGCCATCCGCCCGGCCTCCTGCAGCCAGCGGCGGATCGCCTGGGCGATCGCATTGATGTCGCCGTCCACCGACCAGTGCCGCTTGCGCACCGCCTCCCCCTCGCCGAGGAAGCGACTGTAGCCGGTGCCCACCGGGTCGATGAACACCATGTCGGTGAAATCCAGCCAGGTGTCGGGGTTGTCCTCCACCACCGCCGGCGCTGACGGGGCCACCGCCGCGCCATCGAACGGCAACCGCCACGGCCCCATCACCCCCAGGTGCAGCCAGGCCGAGGCCGAGCCGGGCCCGCCGTTCAGCGCGAACGTCACCGGGCGGCGCGCAGCCTCCCCATCCAGCCGATAGGCGACATAGCCGATCTCGGCTTCTGGCTCGCCCTTGCCGTCGGTCAGCGTCACGCTGCCGGCGATTGTGGTGAAGCGCAGCGTGCGGCCGGGCAGCTCCAGCACGTGCTGGCGGGTGCTGGGCGGCGGCAGCTTCGCCCGGCGCCGCTCATTCGCGCCGCCACCATCCGGCGTGCCGGCCTGTGCGCTTTGCGGCGACTGGGCCGCCGCCGCCGCGGGGGCGAGCAGCCCGGCAGGGAGGGGGGCCAAAAGGGCACGGCCCAGGAAGTCGCGACGGGGCAGGGTCATCAGCGTTTCTCCGCCTGTGAAACCGGGGCCTGTGCAACCGAGGCCTGTGCAACCGGGTCGGACTGGCGCAGCCTGCCGCCGCCCGGCGCGTGCTCCAGCACCAGCCGGCGGTCATGCAGGTCGGCCACCGACGGGCGATGGGCAATCGAGACGATCGTGGTGCCAGGCAAATGGCGGCGCAGCAGCGCGTACAGATGTGCCTCCGCCTCCGGGTCCAGGCTGGCCGTCGCCTCGTCCAGGAACAGCCAGTCCGGTGCCGCCAGCAGCGCGCGCGCCACCGCCAGGCGCTGCTGCTCGCCGCCCGACAGCCGCTGCGCCCACGGCGCCTCGTCGTCCAGACGCCCGCCGAGATGGCCAAGCCCGACCGCCTCCAGCGCATCGCGCACCTGATCGTCGGAATAGCTGGCGGGATCGGCGGGATAGGCCACCACGGCGCGCAGGCTGCCCAGCGGCAGGTACGGCCGCTGCGGCAGGAACAGGTGGCTCCCCGGCGGCCGCTCCACCGTGCCGCTGCCGAACGGCCAGATCCCGGCAAGTGCCCGGAACAGCGTCGACTTCCCGCCGCCCGACCGCCCGGTCACCACCACCGACTCGCCCGGCTCCAGCGCCATGGCCCCTTCCTCGAGCAGTTTGCGCCCATCCGGCAGGTGCAGGCTCACATCCCGCAACTGCCACGACGTCGCCGCCCCCTCGGCCACCGCCACCCCCTCGCCGGCCCGCGCCGACTCATGCGCCGCATCGATGCTGCGCCGGAAGCCGGCCAGCCGGCCCACCGTCGCCCGCCACGCCGCCAGCGAGCGATAGGCATTGACGAAATACGACAGCGCCGATTCCACCTGGGCGAAAGCCCCGGCGGTCTGGGTTAGTTGCCCCAGCGTGATCTCGCCCGAGAAAAACCGCGGCGCCACCACCACGATCGGGAACACGCCGGCCACCTGGTTGTACCCTGCGGTCAGCGCGATCACCTTCTTGGTGCGGATCATGATCGCCCACCAGTTGGCCGCCAGTGCCGCGAACCGCTCCTTCAACGCCGCCCCCTCGGCCGCCTCGCCACGATGCAGGGCGATGCCCTCCACGTTCTCGCGCAGCCGCGCCAGGGCGAAGCGGAAATTCGCCTCCACCTTCTGCTGCACGAAGTCCAGCATCGCCAGCGGCCGCCCGACGATATGCGTCAGCCACGTGCCCACGATCGCATAGATCAGCGCGATCCATACGAGATAGCCGGGGATCGGCAGGCCCAGCACCGAGAAGGCGCCGGACAGCGACCACAGGATGGTCACGAAGCTGAACAGCGTCACCACGCTCGACAGCAGCCCGAGGCTCAGCCGCAGCGTCTCGCTGACGAAGCCCTGCACGTCCTCGGCGATGCGCTGGTCAGGATTGTCCGCACTCATCCGCATCAGATCGGTGGCGCCCGGCGCGGCCGCCTCCTGCCCGGCGTCTCCCGGTGCCTCGCCCGCGCTCTGCAGGCTGAGACGGAAGTAGGCGCGATGCGACAGCCAGTCGTCCAGCAGCCGCTCGGTCATCCAGCGCCGCCAGTTGATCTCCAGCCACTGGCTCAGATAGGTGCGGTAGATCGCCACCACGATATACACCGCGGCCACGAAAATGAAGCCGGGCAGGATGCCGCTCTCGGTCTGCTTGTACACCATCAGCAGCGCGATGAAGCTGTCCCAATCCTTTGATTCCAAGGCATTGTAGAAGGCGCGGTTCCAGTAGCTCAACAGCACCGTCATGCCCACGCGCGACAGGTCGAGGGCGATGATGACGCCCAGCAGCAGGCGCGCGGACCATTTCTCCTCGGAGAAATAATACGGCCGGGCCAGTCGCCAGACATCGGCGAGGAGGGCAGACAAGCCGCGCATGGGCGTCGGTTCTCCGGGATGCGCCCCGGCAGGATCAGGGGACCGGGGGCTGGCGCCTTATCGCAGAAATCGCCCGCGGTGTGTGAAACCCCGCAGCCCGCAAAAAGATGCCGCCCCCGGGCCGCGCGTCACCTCTTGGCGCCGGGCAACCCGCCGGGGCGCCCGAACAGCCAGCCCTGGCCGTGATGCACCCCCAGTTCGGCCATCAGCGCTGCCTGTTCCTCCGTCTCCACCATCTCCGCCACCGTCTGCGCCCCGGCGGCCACGGCGAGCTCCACCATCGAGGCGACCATGGCGCGCTCGCGCGGCCCACTCACCGCCGCGCGCACGAAGGCGCCGTCGATCTTGACGTAGTCGATCCGGAACTGCTGCAAGTAGCGGAAGGCCGCGGCCCCGGCGCCGAAATCATCCAGGCACACCGGCACGCCGATGCTGCGCAGCCGGGCAATGGTGGCCGCGGCGGCGTCCATGTCGTCGATCTCGGATGTCTCGGTCAGTTCCACCAGCAGCCGGCCTTCCGGCGGCCCGCCGATCACCGGGCGCATCTCCTCCAGCAGCGCGAACATCCGGTCGCGGAAAGCCGGGCTCTGCATCGACAGCCCCGACACATTCACCGCCACCGAGGCCGACGGCGCCGCGCGCAGCGCCACCAGCGCCTGCTCCAGCACCGCATAATCCAGCACTTCGGACAATCCCACCGCCTCGGCGAAGGTCACGAACTCCTGGATGCTGTGCACCGGCATGCCCGGCGTCGCCACCGGCCGCAGCAACGCCTCGTAATGGTGCACCGTGCGGTCCTTCAGCGAGACCACCGGCTGGAATGCCAGGCGGAAGCGGTGCGCGGTCAGGGCGGCACGAACGGCCTGGGTGCGCAGCGCCGCCTGGGCCAGGATCCCCGCCAGGCCGCCGGCACTGCCCAGCGCATTAACCGCAGCCGTGCCCTCGGCGGTGAAGCGCGACACCGCATAGCGCAGCACCCGGCAGGCCGTCGCAGCCGGCATGTCGCCAGCCTCCAGCGCAATCTCCGTACCGGCCACGCGGGCAAGATTGCGCGCATTGGAGCGTGACAGCAGCAACTCCATCCGCCGCACCAGCGCCTCCAGCCCGCCGCCCTCCATGCCCAGCACCCCATAGCGTGCCTCGGCCAACTCGCTGGCCTGCGCGCCGGGGCCGGTGTCGCACATCAGCGCGCCGATCCCCTCGCGCAGCCGCGACTGCTCCGCCGCCGGCAGCCGCTCCTTTACCGCCTGCCATCCCTGCACCTCGATCATGCCCATTCGGCCCCGCCCGCTGCGCATCAGCGCCTCGGCCTCGCGGGCGAATTCCATCGGATTCTGGATGCCTTCGACATGGCCGGGCGGGTCGGCCGGGCGCAGCGGCACCGGCCCGATGCTCAGGCACAGCCGGGCCGGCGGCCCCGGCACCTGCACGGCCGACACGCTGGCCTGGCTCCGGGCGGCGTCGCTCAAATGCAGGATCATCGGCGCAATGCGCCCGCGCAGCGGCACCATGGCCAACGCCATGGCCAGCGCCGACTGGTCGCCCGGTGCGATCAGGCTGGCGATCGTGCGGCCGATGAAGCTGTCCGCCGGCGCGCCGAAGCGCTGCTCGAAATTGCCGGTGGCGAACACGATCGTGCCATTGACGGACGCCTCCAGCAGCAGATCCGCCGCGGCGAAGGCAAAGGCGCGCAGCCGTTCGCGCGCCGACGCTTCCGCAGCGGCAGGGGTGGCTGCCTGCGCCCCCAGCAGTGACTCCGCGGCCCACGGTGCAGGCGGCGGCGGCGGCACCGCCTTTGCCGCCTCCACCGCCTGCAGCGGTTCGCTCCTTGCGGCGCGACGCACAAGCTTGCCGAACATCCAGGAACCCTCATGATCACCGCATGTCTTGTCGCTCCTGCCGGTTAAGGGGCCATGAACCCCGATCACCGAACGACGCGGCGGCGGCCATTGCCAACGGCATCGTTGCCGCGCCAACCAGTATCGCGCCCGCCCGCCACAGCGCGCCTCGGCCGCATGCTCATGCCCGCGCGGGCGGGCGGCCAGGACAGTATAGGAATCCTCTTTTTCTGTAGAAAAAGAAGCAAAAAGACTTTTATCCGTTTAAAGGGCTGGCGGCGGCCGCTGCCCGGCTTTGAGGGGTGAAAGTTTTGCTTCTTCTTCAAAAAGGAACACCTGCCCGTTGAGCCGCTTCGCCCCGTCCGGAACTGCCGACGGCCGCCCGACGAGCATCATCACCGCGCCGAACGCCGCGGCCACCAGCGTGACTACGCCCAGCATCATGCCCAGCCGTGCCTGGGTGGACTCGGCCTCGCCCAGCCGCCGCGCCCGCATGGCCACCCGTTCGGCGGCAACGCGCGCCTCGAAATCCGCCGCCACCGAGGTGCCGCCAGCCGGCAGCACGGCCGCCGCACTGTCGCCCAGGCGCGGCCGCAGCGCCTCCAGCGCCGCGGCATCGCTGGCCCGCACGGCCACCAGCACCTCGTCCAGCACCGCCTCGCGCTGCAGTGCCCGCTCCAGCGGCAATGGGGCGATGAAGGCCGCCAGCAGGCCGGTCATGCCCACCACGGCGAACGCCATCGCCAGGAATCCGGCCATCGCATATCGCGGCCCCTGCATCGTCACGTCTCCTGCAACCGACGCCACATCGGCCCGCCCACGCGCCCCGTCAACCGCGCGGTGCGCAAATAAATCCTTTCTTCATCGATGACTGCCAGCATGGCGCCGATCGAGACAGGACCCCCGAATGACCCTGGCTGCGCTGCGCAACTGGCTCGTGCACGGCCGCCGTGGCGTGGCGGCCATGACCGCGCCGGGTCCCGGATCGGTCGAAAACGCCTTTGCGACAGAGACGCGCTCCACAAATCCATCGCAGCCTGACCCACCTCCGGCACCAGGAATCGACGAACCGCCGCGCCCGCCTGCGCACTGGACCCGCGCACGCATCACCGCCGAGGAGGAACTCTGGGGCACCGGCTACCTCACGCCCGGCGGCGCGCCGGAGGTGTTGCGCTTCGCCGCCCCGATCGGGCTGTCGGCGGCCTCCACCCTGCTGCTCCTGGGTGCCGGCGCGGGCGGCCCCGCCCAAACCCTGGCCACCGACCTCGGCGTTTGGGTCGCCGGCTACGAATCCGACGAAGACCTTGCCAGCCTCGCCACCCGCCGCATCCAACGCGCCGGCGCGGCCCTGGCCAAGCGCGCCACGATCGCCTCCTGGGACCGCCACAACCCGCTGCTGCCGCGCCGCACCGCCCACCACGCCCTGGCGCTGGACGCCATCCGCGACGCCACGCCTGAACCGGTGCTGGCCGCCGCCGCCGGCGCGCTGAAGCCATACGGCCAGTTCGTCATCCTGGAGACCGTGTCGCCCACCCCGCTCGACCCCGCCGACCCCGCCATCGCCGCCTGGTGCCGCCTGGAGGGCCGCCGCCCGGCGCTGCCCGACCCGGCCGCCATCACCCTGGCCCTCGGCCGGCTCGGCTTCGACGTGCGGGTGGTGGAAGACATGTCCGCCCGCCACATGCGCCTGGCCGTGCTGGGCTGGAAGCACCTGGTGCGCCAGATGGCCCGCGAACGCCCCAGCCACGAGCGCGCCGCCGCCGTGGTCACGGCGGCCGAGATGTGGACGCGGCGCATCCGCCTGATGCATGCCGGCGGCATCCGCCTGATGCGCTGGCACGCCATCGGCGGCGGCGGCAGCGGGCCCGGCTGACCACCGGCGCTTTGCCCAGGGCAATCGCTTGAACGCCGTGGGGGATTCCGGCTCGGCGTGAAATGAGATTGATAGGAGGCCTCTGCCCCGGAGGTTTCCATGCTGCAGCCGTCTTTGCCCTGTTTTCTGTCTCACTT